>Ga0190268_10000094_pt1 | contig 10844 bp, 9 predicted proteins | sample Popmic249T_FD_133750 | JGI IMG/M metagenome (GOLD analysis project Ga0190268, IMG submission 133750) | Populus adjacent soil microbial communities from riparian zone of Blue River, Arizona, USA - 249 T | ecosystem: Environmental > Terrestrial > Soil > Riparian zone | place: USA: Arizona... | reverse complement strand
CGCGCGCAGCCGTGCATGCCCGGCACGCAGCGCGGCCCGGTCGGCCCGGACCTCGACCAGGCGCAGCCCCGGTTCCGGGGCGAGCGCCTTGCCCACCGCGGTGCCGTCGGCCAGGTCGACCTCGACGTGCCCGAGCCCGAGCGCGGCGGCGAGGACGGCCAGGTCGACCTGGTGCGGGGTGCCGAACACCCGCTCGAAGGCCACCGCGTGCTCGGGTGCGCCCTGCTCCAGCAGGCTGAAGATGCCGCCGCCGCGGTCGTTGAGCACCACCAGGGTGAGATCGGGTCGCGGCTCGTCCGGACCGATCACCAGGGCCGTCGTGTCGTGCAGCAGGGTCAGGTCGCCGAGCAGCGCGTAGCCGGGACCGGGGTGGGCCAGCGCGGCGCCGAGCGCGGTGGACACGGTGCCGTCGATACCGGCCACCCCGCGGTTGGCCAGCACGGTCAGGCCCGGTCGCGGAACCGCGGCCAGCGACACGTCGCGCACCGGGTTGGACGAACCCAGCACGAGCTGGGCGCCCTCGGGCAGGGCGGCCAGCACGGCCCGGGCCAGCCGCAGGCCGGCCGGCGCGCCCGGGTCGTCGAGCTCCTGGTCCAGCACCCGCCCGGCCGCCGCGTCGGCCCGCCGCCAGCGCGCCAACCAGCCCGGGTCCGGGGCCAGCGTCGGCCAGGAGCCGACCGCGCGGACCGTCCCGGGGACGTCGGGCCAGCTGCGCCCGGCCGGGTCGGCCAGCGCGTACACCGCAACGTGCGGATCCGCGAGCAGCCGTTGCACCGGCCGGTGCAGCGTGGGCCGCCCGGCGACCACCACCTGCGCCGGCCGCAAACCGGGCGCCTCCAGCAGCCACGGGCCGGTGCGCAACGCGGACGGCCAGCAGCCCGCGCTGGGCTCGGCCACCACCGGCACGCCGTGGAACCGGTCCGCTCCGCCGGCCCCGGCGCCGGCCAGGACGAGGGTCGGGGCGACCGGGTCGAGCGGCAGCGGGGGCACCGCGCGGGTCGACGGCGGCACCTCGGTCCACGGCCGGCCGCCGTCCCGACCGGGCGGGATCGAGTCGGACCCCGCGGGCACCAGCGGTTCGGTGAACGGCAGGTTGAGCTGCACCGGGCCGGGCGGGCCGGCGAGCCGGCCGGTCGCCGCGGCCACCGCCCGGTCCACCGCGGACCGGATCAGCCCGGGGTCGTCCTCGGCCAGTCCGGCCACGGCCAGCCGGACGGCGCCGCCGAAGATGCCGGGCTGCACGATCGTCTGGTTGGCGCCGGTCCCGATGGCCGCCGGGGGTCGGTCGGCGGTCAGGGCCAGCAACGGGACGCCGGCGTGCGAGGCCTCGAGCACCGCCGGGTGCAGGTTGGCCACCGCGGTCCCGGACGTGGTGGCGACCGGCACCGGACGCCCGGAGCGCAGCGCCAGCCCGAGCGCGAGGAACCCGGCGGTGCGCTCGTCGATGCGCACGTGCAGCCGCAGCCGCCCGGCCGCGTCCGCCGCGTGCAGCGCGAAGGACAGCGGGGCGTTGCGCGAGCCCGGGCACAGCACCGCGTCGGTGATCCCGCACCGCACCAGCTCGTCGACGACCAACCGGGCCTGCAGCGTCGAGCGCGTCACGACGTCGACCCGGCGCCGTCCAGCTCCCGACCGGCCAGCGTGGCCGCGTACAGCTCGCGCTTGCCGACCCCGGCCGCCTCGGCCACCACCCGCACCGCGTCCTTCAGCCGCTCCCCGTCGGCCACCCGCTCCTGCACCGCGCTGACCAGCGTGTCGACGGGCGGCGCGAGTGTCGGCGCCGCGCCGGCCAGCACGACGGTGATCTCGCCACGCACCGGACCGGCCGCGGCCCACTCCGCCAGCTCGGCCAGCGGGCCCCGGACCACCTCCTCGTAGGTCTTGGTCAGCTCCCGGCAGACCGCGGCCGCCCGGGCCGGCCCGAGCACCTCGACCGCGGCGGCCAGCGTGTCGCCCAGCCGGTGCGGCGACTCGAAGAACACGCACGCCCGCGGCTCGGCGGCCAGCGTCTGCAACCAGCGTCGACGCTCCCCCGGCCGGCGCGGCGCGAACCCCTCGAAGCAGAACCGGTCGGCCGGCAGCCCGGACAGCACCAGCGCGGTGGTCACCGCGGACGGGCCGGGCAGGCAGGTCACCGGCAGCCCGCGGGCGGCGGCCGCGGCCACGATCCGGTAGCCGGGGTCGGACACGATCGGCATCCCGGCGTCGGTGACGACCAGCACGGTGCGTCCGGCCGCGACGTCGTCCAGCAGGCCGGGCAGCCGGGCCTCCTCGACCGCGTCGTAGTGGCTGATCACGCGGCCGCCGATGCGCACCCCGAGCGCCGCGGCCAGGGCGCGCACCCGCCGGGTGTCCTCGGCGGCGACCACGTCCGCGTCGGCCAGCGCCGCCACCAGCCGGGCCGAGGCGTCGCCGGCCTGGCCGAGCGGCGTCGCGGCCAGGACCAGGCGGCCGACCCCGTCCCGTTCCTCGCCCGGCCGCCGGTCCGGTTGGTCCGGGTCCATCCGCTGCACCGCCACCAGGACAGCCTACGAAGCGACGGTGTCAGCGGCGCAGCCTACGATCGTCGTCGTGGTTCTCCGCACCGTCGACCGACCGCGGCCGGACGGCGCGGCCGACCGGTCCGCCGCTGAGGCGTCCGACGCGAGCAACCGGCCCCTCGGCCAGGCTCCCGCCGAGGCGGCCCCGGACTCCGACGTCGCGGCGCGGCTGGCCACCCCGCTGCCCACCGACCGGCTGCGCGGATGGCTGGTCACGATCACCCTGACCGTCGTCGCGGGCGTGGTCCGGTTCGTCGGGCTGGGCCACCCGACCGACGCCGGCACCCCGGTGTTCGACGAGAAGCACTACGTGCCGCAGGCCTGGCAGATGCTGCGCAACGGCGGGGTGGAGGACAACCCCGGCTACGAGCTCGTGGTGCACCCGCCGCTGGGCAAGCAGCTCATCGCGCTCGGCGAGCTGGCCTTCGGCTACGACGGGGTGGGCTGGCGGGCGGCGGCGGCGCTGGCCGGCACGCTGACCGTGCTGCTGGTGGTGCGGGCCGGACGCCGGCTGACCCGCTCGACGATGCTCGGCGGCGTCGCCGGCCTGCTGCTGATCTGCGACGGGCTCTCGCACGTGCAGTCCCGGATGGGGATGCTGGACGCGTTCTCGGCGCTGTTCGTGGTGGCCGCGTTCGCCACCCTGCTCTGCGACCGTGACGAGGTCCGGGCCCGGATGGCCGTGGTCGTGCGGGAGGGCCGGATCGCCGACTCCCGGTACGGGCCCCGGCTCGGCGTGCGCTGGTGGCGGCTGGCCACCGGGGTGCTGCTCGGGTTGGGCTGCGGGGTGAAGTGGGCCGGCGTGTACTGGTTGGCCGCGTTCGCGGTGCTGCTGGTGTTCTGGGACCTGACCGCGCGGCGCACGGCCGGCGTCGAGCGGCCGCTGCGCGGCACCCTGGTGCGCGATCTGGGCCCGGCGCTGTGGGCGCTGGCCGTGGTGCCGGTGCTGGCCTACCTGTCCTGCTGGTGGGCCTGGTTCGGCAGCGAGACGGCGATCGACCGGCACGTCGTCGGCAACGAGATCGGCACCGGCGGAGCTTGGGCGTTCCTGCCCGACTCGCTGCGCGGGCTCTGGTACTACAGCGGCAAGGTGCTGGCCTTCCACGCCGGGCTCACCACCGAGTCCAGCGGGGTGCACCCGTGGGAGTCCAAGCCGTGGACCTGGCCGATGGGCCTGCGCCCGATGCTGTACCACTACGCGTCCAGCGAGGAGATCACCGGCTGCGGCGCACCCAGCTGCGTCAGCGCGGTCATGTTGATCGGCACCCCGGCGCTGTGGTGGCCCGCGGTACCGGTGCTCGGGTTCGCCCTCTGGCGCGCGGTGACCCGGGTCGACTGGCGCTACGGCGCGGTGCTCGTCGGCTACGGCGCGGGCATCGTCCCGTGGTTCATGAACATGGACCGCCAGATGTACTTCTTCTACATGGCCCCGGTGGTGCCGTTCCTGGTGCTGGCGACGGCGCTGCTGATGGGCGAGATCCTCGGCCCGGTCGCGGCGAGCCGGGAGCGTCGACAGACCGGCCTGCTGGTGGTCGGGCTGTGGGTGGGCCTGGTGGTGGCCAACTTCGTCTGGCTGTGGCCGATCCTGACTGGGTTGCCGATCACCCCAGAAATGTGGGAGGCCCAGCTCTGGCTGCCCTCCTGGCGGGCGTGATCGGCTGGATCAGCCGCCGGCGGCGAGCAGCACGCCCGCACCCATGGCCAGGCCGGCGCCGGTGAGCTGCAGCGGGGTGAGCCGCTCGCCGAGCACGAGCCGGGCCAGCAGCACGACCACCACCGGGTAGAGCGAGACGACGACTGCGGTCACCCCGAGGTCGCCGAGCCGGGTGGCCAGCAGGAACCCGGCGTTGGCCGCGGTGTCCGCCACGCCGCTGATGAGCATAAGCCGGTTCGGCCGGGCGCCCGACCGACTGATCAGCACCAGCGCGGTGAGCACCACCACCGTCACCACCCGGCCGGCCACCAGCGGCCACAGCCCGGAGTCGCGCGGCGTCGCGTCCAGGCCGATGAAGAACAGGCCGAACCCGACCCCGGCGGCCAGCCCGAGCAGCGGCCCGATCTTGCTGCCGGCCGCTCGGCCGGTGCCCGTCGTGGCCAGCACAATGGCCACCAGCGCAACCACCACCCCGAGCACCGCCACCGGCCCCGGCCGCTCCCCGCCCAGTACGCCCACCAGCAGCGGCAGCCCGGCCCCGACCACGGCCGACAGCGGCGCCACCACACCCATCGGGCCGACCGCGAGGGCCTTCAGGTACAGCAGCAGCCCCGCTCCGCCGGCGATCCCGGCCAGGCCGCCGACCAGCAGCCCGGCCGCGGACGGGTTCCCGGGCACCAGCAGTGCCACCGGAACCAGGGCCAGCAGCCCGGCCAGCTGGACCACGGCGGTGACCGCGAGCACCGGCGCCCGGCGCGCGGCCAGGCCACCGGTGAAGTCGGCCACGCCGTAGGTGACGGCGGTGGGCAGGGCGATCGGGACGGACATCGACGGCTCCGGGTTCAGTTCACCACACTCGACAGAACAGCAACTTGGACGTTACGGACCGCCGTGCTCGCGTACAACGAAATATCCGTCTCAGTACGGCAGACTGTCCCTCATGCAGTCCGACGAGGTGGCCACCGCGGTCGGCCGCAACGTGCGCGCGCTGCGCCAGCAGCGCCGGATGACCATCGACGCGCTGGCCGCCGCGGCCGGCGTGAGCCGCGGCACCGTGATCCAGATCGAGACCGCGCGCGGCAACCCGAGCATCGGCACCCTGGCCGGGCTGGCCGCCGCGCTGCGCGTCGGGGTCGCGTCGCTGGTCGACGGCGACGCCGAGCCCCGGGTGGTGGTGCGCCGCGACGCCGACGCGGCCCGGCTGTGGAGCAGCGCCGCCGGGAGTTGCGCGGTGTTCCGGATCGGCACCGACCCGCCGGACGTGGTCGAGCTGTGGGACTGGACGCTGCAGCCGGGCGACGGGTTCGACGGGGAGGCGCACCCGATGGGCACCCAGGAGGTGCTGACCGTGCTCGACGGCCGGCTCGGGGTCCGGGTCGGGGCCACCGCGCGGGAGCTCGACCCGGGCGACACGGTGATGTTCCAGGCGCACGCCCCGCACCGCTACAGCGGCATCGGCACCGCCCCGGTCCGCTTCCTGATGGTCGTCCTGCAACCCGGCGACGCCGGCTTGGTCCCGCCGACCAGCATCGCCGAGGCGGGGTCGTCGCTGCCGGAATGACCGACTACAACTAGCACGTCCCGAGCCGCAGCGGGCGGTGCACCGGTTCGACGGCCATCGTGCCGCCCTCCACGGTGGACCGGTACCGGCAGTTGGATCCGACCAGCACCTCCACCGCGCCGTCGTCGACGAACCGGACGTCGCTGGGCGGCGGCATCTCCTCCAGGCCCTGATAGACCAGCGCCTCCTGCTCGAACGGGCCGCCGCCGGAGCGCAGCACCACCGCGTAGACCGGGTCGATGGCGATCGGCGACCCCTCGACGACCAGCAGCCGCCGGTTCCCGTCGGCGGCCTCGGAGACCACCCGGTTCTCGACGTCGAGCTGGGCGGCGAGCCAGACCACCGCGGTCCACCCGACGATCGCGATACCGCCCCCGACCAGCACCAACACCCGCAGCAACCCGCGGCGGGCGATCACCGCGAGGGCCGCGGTCAGCAGCACCAGGGTGGCCAGCACCAGGCCGCCGGTGAACCAGCGGGCGTAGCGCAGGTGGAACGGATCGGCGACGGCCAGCATCGCGAGACCACCGGCCAGCACGGCGCCGACCGTGAGCAGGATGGCCCAGCGCAGTCTGATCATCCGGCGCATCCTGCCGCACCCCCGCCGGGCTCGCAGGGTCGACGTGGGCTCACCCGGCCGAGCTGCGGATGCTCAGGACATGGCCAGGATCCGCTCCACGTTCGCCGGCTCGAACGCGGCCGCGGGCACGTTGTCCGGGCCCAGCTGCGGCACCTGGCGCGGCCCGCCGAGCACCGGGTCCTGGCGGAAGACCGCGTTGTAGGCGCGCCGGCGGGCCGCGCCGGCCGGGCCGAACGTCGCCGCCAGATCGGTCACCACCCGGGCGGCCACCCGCAGCCGCCGCATCCGCTCCCGGCGCTCGGTGGCGTACGGCGCGAAGTCCGCGGTGGACCAGCGCGGCGCGGCGGCCAGGATGTCGGTGACCAGGCGTACGTCGCGCAGCGCGATGGACAGGCCCTGCCCGATGATCGGGTCGTTCCAGCCGGCGGCGTCCCCGACCAGCACCACCCCGGGGGCGTACGGCTGGTCGGTCCAGGTGTCGTTCATCGGGTAGAAGGCGCACGGCCCGGCCGGGCGGGCCGCGGCGAACATCTCGTCGGCGCCCGGGATGCAGGTGAGGCGGCGGTAGGCCGACAGGAACGCCGTGGCCCGGTCCGGCCCGGCGAACCGGCCGCGCTGGGCCACGTCGTGCAGCAGGTACAGCCGGACCCGGCCGCCGGCTCGCGGGAACACCAGGTACAGCAGGTCGCCCTCGGTGCCCAGCGCGCACCGGTCGGCCGGCCAGGCGTCCAGCCCGTCGACCAGCATCCCGCCGCCCAGCGTGCGCGGCACGCTGTGCTGCAGCTCGACGCCGATCGCCCGGCGCACCGTCGAGGTCCGCCCGTCCGCCCCGACCACCAGCCGGCAGCGCAGCGTGTGCTCGTCGGCGCTGTTTCGATCGCGCGACGAGGGCCGGTAGCGGACAGAGGGCGTTGCGCCCGGCTGGACGTCCAGCTCGCCGACGCCGCGCACGACCTGCGCCCCGGCCGCCGCGGCGGCCTGCAGCAACGCCTCGCAGGCCGCCGGGTGCCCCACGTCGAGCGCGCCGGGCACCTCGGGCAGCAGCCGGTCCAGCGGCACCGCGCCCGCCGCGGCGTGCTCCGGGGCCGTCACCTCGTCGTAGGGCACCATGCGGTTCACGTAGTGCCCACCGGCGTCCAGCAGCGGCTTCTCCAGGTCGAGCCGCAGCGCCTCGGCCACGCCCCAGCAGCTGAGCACCTCGCCGCGCACCTTGTCCCGGTAGGCGGTCTGCCGCTCCAGCACGACCACGTCCAGCCCCCGCCGGGCCAACACGGTGGCCAGCGCCGACCCGGCGATGCCGCCCCCGACCACCACCACGTCCACCGACCGGTCCATCGCCCGCGCCTCCACATGTTGTTGTCGGCACGGTAGGAAGGCCCGGTGGCCGGCACATCGGTAGTGGTTACCGAGATCGGCCCCGGCGGCGAGGGGCGGTGCTACGCATGGGAACGGCCGAGGACGTGGTCGCGCGCTTCAACGCCATGATCAACGCGCGGGACCTGGCCGGGCTCGCCGCGCTGATGACCCCCGACCACACGTTCGTCGACTCGACCGGCGCCGCGGTCGCCGGCCGCCGCGGGTGTGTCGAGGCCTGGCGTGGCTTCTTCGCCGCCTTCCCGTCCTACCGGAACGAGTTCTCCTCGATCCGTGCCGCGGACGCGTTCGTGCTCGTCACCGGCCGCTCGCGGTGTACCGAGCTCGCCGAGCTCGACGGCCCCGCCCTCTGGACGGCGGTCACCGACGGCGATCTCGTCCGGGAGTGGCGGGTGCACGAGGACACGCCGGGAAACCGGCGGGCGCTCGGTGTCGCGGAGGACCCGGCCGGCGACGATCAGGCGGCCGGTGCGCGACCGGGTCCGACGTCCAGGCCGGCGAACCGGTAGGGCGGGCCCGGGAAGGTCACCCGCCGCCCGGCCACCTCGACCTCCCGGAAGAAGCCCCGGGCGGCCAGCTGCGGGCTGGCCAGCAGGTCGGCCGGCGTCGCGACCGGCGCCAGGCTCACCCCGTGCCGCTGACCCGCCTCGAACAGCTCCGCCTTGGCCCGCGTCTCGGTGAACGCCTCGAAGATCCGCCGGAACTCGTCCGCGGCGGCCGGGGTGCGCCGCCAGGCCGCGTCCTGCCAGCGCGGTTCGCGCAGCACCTCGACGTCGACCCCGGCGCCGGACAGCCAGCCGACCAGACCGTCCCAGCCCAGCGGGGTGCCGCCGATGCCGGCCACCAGGTACACCCAGCCGTCGCGGCAGCGGAACAGCCCGTTTGCCACCTCGGTGGCCGTGCCCGCGGTCCGGCCGCGGACCACACCCTCCAGGTCGGCGTACTGGACCGCGTTCTCCAGCGAATGCGCGACCGCCTGCTGCGCGGAGACGTCGACGGTCTGGCCGGCGCCGCTGTCCTCCCGTTCGAGCAGCGCGAGCAGCGCGCCGACGGTCGCGTGCAGCCCGGTCGCGATCCCGCTCTGCCCGCCGGCCGGACGCACCGGCGCCCGGTCCGGGGTGCCCGCGAGCTGCAGCAACCCGCCCGCGGCCAGCAGGGTCAGGTCGCCGGCCGGCCGATCCGCGTAGGGTCCGTCCAGGCCGTAGGGGCTCATGGCGACGTGTACCAACCGGGGGTGCCGGGCGGCCAGCTCGGCCGGGTCGAGGCCGTGCGCGGCCAGCGCGGCCGGCCCGTCGTCGGTGAGCAGCAGGTCGGCCCGGGCGAGCAGCGACTCGAGCCGCGCGGCGTCCGGTGCCCGGCCCGGGTCGAGCTCGACGAGCTCCTGGCCGATGGTCGCGAACACGAAGTCCGCGCCGAGCTTCTCCTGCTCGAGGCCGACTCGTGGCCCAGTGTTCCGGGCCAGCCCAGCACCCGGCGTCGTCACCCGGACGACGTCAGCCCCAAGGTCAGCGAGCACGCGGCCGGGATAGCGGCCGAGCTCACCGGTCAGGTCCAGGACCCGGATCCCCGCGAGGGGCAGATCAGTCGTTCCGCTCATGCGAATTCGCCTCCGTGTCGTGTCGTACGCTGTTCGGCGTGAATCCGGCTCGCCTCGACCGCGCGCTCACCGTGCTGGGGTACCTCGCGCACCACCACGAGGGGCGCAGCCTGTCGCACCTGGCCACCGATCTGGCGCTGCCGATGAGCAGCACGCACGATCTGATGCAGGCGCTGCTGGAGATCGGCGCGGTGCGGCTGGCCGGCCCCCGCACCTACGCGCTGGGGGCGCGCGCGGTCTCGCTCGGGCTGCTCATCGCCGATTCGCTCGACCTGCGCAAGGTCGCCCGGCCACACCTGCGCGGGCTCTCCGAAGAGATCAACGAGAACGTCTACCTGGCCGTGCGCACCGGTGACGACGTGGTCTACGCCGACCGGTACGAGGGCTCGCAGCTGCTCTCGGTGGTGATCCAGATGGGCGGCGGTCGCCCCCTGCACGGGTCGGCCGTCGGCAAGCTGCTGACCGCCTTCGCGCCCGAGCTGGAGTCCAAGGTGCTCAGCTCGGCACACCTGGAGCAACTCACGCCGTTCACGCTGGCCCGCCGCGAGCAGCTGCGCGCCGAGTACGCGGCGATCCGGGAGCGCGGCTACAGCGTGAGCGACGGCGAGAGCGTCGAGGGCATCATCGGCCTGGCCACCCCGATCGTCGACGCCACCGGGGCGACGGTGGCCGCGGTACACGTCTCGGCCCCGCGCGGCCGACTGTCCGACGACCGGCTGCCCGTGGTCGTCGCCGAGATGGCCTCGGTGGGGACGACCGTGTCGCGCCAGCTGGGCGCGCCGGACGACGCGGTGGTCACGATGACGCTGGACGACGTCGTGGCCCGCGAGCAGGGCCGCCACGCCGGCTGAGACCGGGCTGGTCCGATCCATCTGATCACCTCTGAGCTGGCCGACGTTTCGCGAAGTCAGTTTCGCATCTGCGGACCGGCTTGATGGTGCGCCCCACCGCAGCAGCTCGTCAAGTGTGTCCAGCGCCTCTCTTGACAAGCCGTGCCGTCGCGCGCTTCCATCGTCTCATTCGTAAACGCGAAGCTGACTTCGAGAAAGGACGCCGATGGCCCCGCTCGACGGCGTGCGGATCGCCGACTTCTCCTGGGTCGGCGCCGGCCCCTTCCTGACCAAGCCCCTCGCCGACCACGGCGCCGAGGTCATCAAGATCGAGTCCCGGGTGCGCACCGACGTCATCCGGTCGATGCCCCCGTTCCGCGACGGCGTGCCCGGGCCGGACCGCAGCGGCTACTTCGCCGACCGCAACTCGAGCAAGCGCTCGATCTGCCTGGATCTGCGCGACCCGGCCGCCCGCGAGCTCGCGCTGCGGCTGATCGCGGTGAGCGACGTGGTGGTCAACAACTTCACGCCCGGGACCATGGACCGGCTCGGGCTCGGTTACGGGGCGGCCCGCGCGGTCCGCCCCGACGTCGTCTACCTCGAGATGCCGATGCAGGGCTGCTCCGGCCCGCACCACGACTTCCGCGGCTACGGCCTGTCGATCGCTGCCGCCGGTGGGCTGTTCGGCCTGTCCGGCTACCCCGACCT
>Ga0190268_10000092_pt1 | contig 10894 bp, 10 predicted proteins | sample Popmic249T_FD_133750 | JGI IMG/M metagenome (GOLD analysis project Ga0190268, IMG submission 133750) | Populus adjacent soil microbial communities from riparian zone of Blue River, Arizona, USA - 249 T | ecosystem: Environmental > Terrestrial > Soil > Riparian zone | place: USA: Arizona... | reverse complement strand
CCAAACCATCCAGCCTCATTTCCTACAGCAACCAATGCATCAAATCTAGTCATTTCACCAGCATCAGTTTGTTTTTGAACAATTCCGACATGTACTACTTGGCTTTTCATATCGGGAAGTAATTGTTTTACAATTTCAGATTCTTGGATTCGCATTCCATTTTCAAAAACTTGTTCCATAGAAGATATCTTCCCACCTGCAACAAGCATACCTAATGTTGTCCTAGGTTTCCATTCTACTTGTTTTTCTTCTCTACGAAACTGGTGACTCATTTATTTAGTCTCCCTCCTTCTTTGGTTTGATTTACGTCCTCGTCTTTAGTTTTATTAGATTTGGCCACATTACTATTTTCATTTTGTATAAAAGTTTGAACATCTATATTCATTATTTTATCTTTACACTCCTCAAAATGACTTTTATAATTCTCAGGATTTAAACCATTTTTTATAATAGTGGAAAATCTTTTATTATAAGTTTCTGCATCAGACTTTAAAGATGATGCGTAAGCAGATATATGTTCACCAGAAATTCGTTCAGAGCTTGGAAAAGAGTCTTCAGATGATGGGATATCGATTCCACCATCTATTAGCCCTTTTAAACATGCAGATATCCTTTCAGTAAATGTATCTTTGCCTGTATAAAGTATAGCATCATCAATTCCCTTAAAAATTCCTTTTTTTCCTAATAATAATCCTGTTAAATAACAAGCAGGAAGAGAATTTAAAGAACCTTTCCAACCAAGTTTTGGTAAATTAGTACTATGAGCAGATGTGATTACCTTATCACCACTAATAGATGGTTCTAATATTTGGGTTAAAATATTTTGATTTGTAACTTTTATAGTTATAAACCTCTTTTTACTTAATAATAATGATGCGCGTTTATGATAATTAGTTTTTCTTTCTCTAATTCTCTTTAAAGTATGTACATAATTCATTACTGTTCTTTCTCCAATTCTTTTTGATAATAAATGCAGAATTTTACAAGCACTTATAAACGTTCTATTAGTAATTTTTCTGCTATGTTAATTAGTTTTTTTTAAACTACTCATTCTATTAGCAATCAATGCAGCGAATGAACCTGCTCCTATTCCATTATCTATATTTACTACCGTTAATCCAAGTGCACAGCTCTGAAGCATTGAAGATAGGGCAGCAATACCATTAGAACCAAATCCATAACCAACTGAAGTAGGGACTCCGATAACAGGTACATTTACCAATGAGCATACTAACGAGGCTAAAGCACCCTCCATACCGGCAACAACTACGATGGCTTGAACATTTTCGGATATCATCTTTTCTAGTGTTGGAAATAGTCTATGAATTCCTGCTATACCAATGTCATATGAAATAATTGAGTCACAATTCATTGCTTTAGCCATTAACCTTGCCTCTTCTGCTATACCGATATCAGAGGTACCCCCTGAAATAATTCCTATTTTATAACCATAATATTTAAATTTTGTAATATTTGATAAGAAAATAGTAGAGCTACTTCTACCAATTTCAACATATAAGTTCTTCTTTTTTACAAAGTTTATTAATTTTTTAATATGTTCCTTTTTGACCTTGCTTACAACTACTGTTTTATTTTTTTTTAATATATTTAAAATTATTTTTTCTATATCAAGATAATCTTTATTTGCTGCATATATTACTTCGGGAATTCCCTTTCGATAATTTCGATTAATATCTAATTTTGCAATATTTTTTCCTACATTGCAAATATAGGAAAAGGTAACTTTTCGTTTAAGCTCATTAATTGATATATTTCCATTATTATACTGAGTTAATAATTCTTCAAATTCCATTATGTTATTTTTGGTTAATCAGGTTAATTGCTTCTCTTACACTCGTAACTCCTAAATCAAAAGTTTTTCTTTCATATTCGTTTAATTCTAGTTCAATTATCTTTTCTATTCCATTGGATCCTAATACTACTGGAACTCCTATACACAAATCAGAAATCCCATATTCCCCATCCAGATAGGCCGAAACAGGAATTACTTCTTTTTTGTTTTTTATCATACTTTCAATCATTGTTGCAACTGCATTTCCAGGGGCATAGACTGTCGCGCCTTTTAATGCGATAACTTCTGCAGCAACTTTTTTTGTTTTGTCAAAGATTTCTTGAGTTTTTTCTTTAGATAAAAATTCACTTATGGGAATTCCCCCAATTGAAGAAAATCGTATTAACGGTAACATATTCTCACCATGTTCGCTTATCACCATTGCTTGGATCGATGTCCTTGAGCAACCACTAGCATCATGAATGTAACTTTTGAATCTTGATAAATCCAACATACCTCCCATTCCAATTACCTTGTTTTTATTGAATTTTGTAGTTTTTAAAGCCAAGTAAGTCATAGGATCAAGTGGATTAGTAACAACAACTAATGTAGCATTGTTTGCATGTTTTGAAATTTGAGTGGCAACATCTTTTACAATACTAGCATTTTTATTTAACAAGTCCATTCTTGTCATTCCCGGTTTTCTTCCCATACCTGCCACCAGAACAATAAAATCAGAATTCTTCATTTCCTCATAGCTATTTGAGCCTTTTATTTGAGAATCTAGTCCGAGTTCAGATAACTGGTGGTTAATATCCATTGCTTCACCTTGTGGAAGACCATCTATTACATCCAAAAGTAGAATATCATCAAGTTCTCTTAATCCGCAATTTAACGCCACAGCTGCACCTACTTTTCCAGATCCCACTATTGTAATTGTCATAAAGGGGAATTATTTCTGGATAAATTATAGTTTACTAAAAAATTTAAAAGTTTAATTGTATGTTGGCAATAATGAAAAAGATTGCGTTGATAAACATTTTGATAAAACAAGTAATTTTAATTTATGTTTGATTATTATTATAATGTCTAAAGTTGTCGAAAATTTCTATCATTGATGCTCAGATTGCTGGTTTATCAGGCGATATGCTGTTATCTGCATTAATAGATTTAGGAGCAGATAAAAAAAAGGTAATTGATTCAATATACAGTTGTGAAAACTTTATCCCAGGAAGCAAAATAAAAGATGTCAGGTTTGAGAAGGTTAATTCTAATGGATTTACTGCTACCAGATTCTATTTTGAATATAAAGATGAAATTCTGGAAAGAAAAGGAATGGAAATCATTAAAAATATATCCCAATACACAGACTACTTAGATTTAAAACCTCGTTCTAAATCTTTTATTATGGAATCAATAAAGACTTTGATCGATGCAGAAGCAAAAATTCACGGACAACCATTAGATCAAGTCTATCTCCATGAAGCTTCAAGTATTGATACTTTTGTTGATTTAATCGGCTGTGCAATTGCATTAGAAGATTTAAAGATTTTTGATTCTACAATATTATCTACTTACATATCTATAGGTAATGGTTTAACTACTTTCTCACATGGTACTATTCCGAATCCTACAAATGCAATTCTAGAAATTTTTAGAGGAAAGTCATTTGTTTTAACTGGCAATGATCAAGGAGAATTAACTACTCCTACTGGAGCAGCAATGTTAGTTAATCTATCCTCTGAATGTATTAGATATTATCCGCCTTTTATTCCAGAAAGAATAGGTCTTGGAGCAGGTCATAGAAAACTAAAGGATAGACCAAATGTTCTTAGAATAGTTACAGGAAAGGATCCGGTTATCCCTTATTTAAATAATGAAAAAATGTTTTTAATTGAAACAAATATAGATGACGTAGATGGAGAAATTATTGGTAATTTAATAGAAGTTTTGATGAAAGAAGGTGCACGAGATGTAACAATTATTCCAGGTATAACCAAGAAAAATCGACCTGTAAACATCATAAGAATTCTTTCTGACATAGTTAAGACTGATATTCTCATTGATAAGCTATTTAAAGAAACTGGAACTTCAGGAATAAGAATAAATGAAATTAATAGAATAACGTTAGAAAGGAACATAATAATTATAGAGGTAGCCATTAATTATTCAAAGTATGATATCAGAGTAAAAATAACAAGAGATTCATCAAATAATATAATAAATATCAAACCAGAATTTAATGATTTGAAGAAGATAGCGGAAATTGAAGAGAGTTCATTAAAAGCAATTCGAGAATTAGTTATGTTCCAGATATTTAAAAAATTTAAGGCGAATAGTTATGAGTAGTAAAGAAAATATTTTACAGTTAAAAGAGTGGTTTAAAAAGAATACAAAAGGAAATGTATTCATTGCATTATCAGGTGGGGTAGATAGTGCAGTAGTGGCATTAGCTGCAAAAAAAGCACTGGGTAAGAAAGCAATTGCTATTACTGCAAATTACAAAACTCTTGCGTTATTTGAACTAGAAGATGCAAAGAGAGTGGCACATGAAATAGGAATAAAACATGTAATAATAGAGTATAATGAGTTGGAAGATGAGAATTTTGTCAAAAATGATATTAATAGATGTTATTACTGTAGAAAAAGTTTGGGAGAAAATATCAAAAGATATGAAAAGGAATACCAAGTAACGGACATAGTTGATGGTACTCACTCGGACGATATAAATGACTACCGCCCTGGCTTGAAAGCGATAAGAGAATATAAAATTAAAAGTCCTTTATTAGAAAAAAAAATTGGAAAAAAAGAAATAAGAGAAATTGCTAGAAGATATAATATTAGTGTTGCAAATAAGCCTTCTAATTCATGTTTAGCATCTAGAATTCCGTATGGGAATAATATAACTCAAGAAAAATTAAAAAAAATAGAAATAGCAGAAGAAAAAGTTAAGGAGTTATTTAATATTAGTCATGTTAGAGTAAGGGATCATGGTGAGATAGCAAGAATAGAAATTGGAAGAGATGAAATGGAAAAAATGTTTAATAAATTAAAACTTTATCAGTTAGATCTAGAATTAAAAAATATTGGTTTCAAATATGCATCTTTAGATTTATACGGATATAGATCTGGAAAGCTAATCGTGATCAATGACTAAGTTAATTCAAAATAAATCCAATAGCCATTTAATATATCTAGATCATGCTGCATCAACTCCTGTACTCCAGGAAATAATTAATGAAATGATACCATACCTAGGAGACTTATATGGTAACCCCTCTTCAATTCATACCTATGGAATAAAATCAAAGATTGCAATTCAAATTGCTAGAAGGAGAGTTGCGTCTCTTATAGGTGCTAAACCAAAAGAAATTTTTTTTACATCTGGTGGAACTGAGTCTGATAATTTAGCTTTGAAAGGAATAAGCAAAAGTATCAGAAATTACCTAAATAATAAAAATCATATAATTACGAGTTCAATTGAACACGATGCGATATTGGAAACGTGTCATTATTTAGAAAAAAACGGCTTTACCGTTACCTATCTAAATGTAAATAAAAAAGGTGTTGTCGATCAAACTGAACTAAAAAACCATCTTACTGAAAAAACAATGTTAGTCAGTATAATGCTAGCTAATAATGAAATTGGTGTTGTTCAACCAGTTAAAGAATTGTCAAAGATTGTTCACGACTTTGACAAAGGGATAATATTTCATTCTGATGCAGTTCAAGCCGTTGGAAAAATACCTATAAATGTTAAAGAATTGGATCTCGATTCCTTATCATTGTCTTCCCACAAAATTAATGGACCAAAAGGAGTAGGTGCATTATACGTACGGGACAAGGTAAATTTTGAGCCTTTGATGCAAGGAGGTGGACAGGAGTTAACCTACCGATCAGGGACTGAAAATGTTCCTGGTATTGTAGGTTTCGGAAAAGCATCGGAAATAAGCATGCTGAACTTAAAAGATAATTCTCAGTATTTGTATCATTTGAGAGATTACTTGATTCATAGAATAAATGAGGAAATCTCTGGTAGAATGTTAAATGGTTCCCTTGAAAGTAGATTACCCAATAATGTTAATTTTACCTTTTTAGGGATAAACGGTGAAGATTTACTAATTAAATTAGATGAGGATGGAATCATGGCATCTACAGGCTCCGCTTGCTCTGCCAATCTACAAAAAGAATCTCACGTTTTGAAAGCTATCGGTTTGAATCATGAGGAGATTTCAGGTTCAATTAGGTTTACATTAGGAATACAAAATACTAAAGAAGATATTGAAAAAACTATTAAGATATTGAAACATAGAATTGCAGAGCTTCGAAAATTTTCGCCTATGCGATATAGCTATAAAAAATAGAGTCAATTTTACATTTATTAAGGTTTTAATGTCTTGATTTAAAATTGTCTAAGTGACTAACTCATATTACTGAAACTCAACTATCTCTTAATAATCCTCTATCTAATTTTTCAAAGAAAGACTTGATGTGGATTCCATCTTTATTAAGTGACTACAATTAGATCATAGAGAGGGGAAAATAATTAATAGAATTAGGAAGAGCGACAATCACTTAAATTATACAAAGCAGTGAACATCCTTTTTTGATGTTAGCGAAAGAGAAAATAAGACTGCTTAATAGTACTTTAGATCACCAGCTTATTGACCCGTCTTAATGGACTTTGTAAAGAAAATTTTGATGTATAATATATATTTTGAAATACGAAGCTACTCACTCTATTATTGCAACAATTTCATTTCGTGAAACCGTTGATCCTTCTTTTACTTTGATTTCCTTTATAGTACCCTCTTTCTGAGACTTTATAGCAATTTGCATTTTCATAGATTCAAGGACTACAATGGGATCTCCTTCTTTTATTTTATCACCAGTTGAAACAGAGATCTTAACCACTCTACCAGGTATTTGGCTAGTTACGTTATTAGCTTGATATGTAGTGCCTTTAGATTTTAATGTTTTTTCTATTATTTCTGTTATTTTTGAATGTTTCTTAATTTCAACTACTATTCCATCGATATAAACTTTATATTTTGTTTCCGTAGAAGGAAGTATTTTAACATAATGATATGTATTTTCTAAAATAAATTCAAATTCATTAGATGTAGATTTTAAAAGTTTTAGATTATATTTCTGATCATCTATAACAAATAAAAGATCACCAGATCCTTTATTGTAAACTAATTCAGCATTAATTTTATTAGTATTACCTTCTATTTGAAATTTCATTAAAAAAAGCCTCCATCCATTGACTTTTGACTCCTATCTATACGTTGACCTGAATAAGATTTTTTGACAAATTCAGACTGTAATAAAATTCCAGAAATCGCTGCATACGCTTTGTCTTTGTATTCCTGATCTCTTTTATGTTTCATCTTTTCGATTATATTATATTTTTCGATATAATCAGTAGAAATATTGCCGTTAACAAAATTTGATTCTTCTAAAATTGTTTTATGGATTGGTATGGTAGTATTTATTCCTTCAATGGTAAATTCAGATAAAGCATTCTTCATTCGTATGCGTGCTTCATAAAAGTCTCCACCATAGGTAATTAATTTAGCAATTAGTGAATCGTAATACCCAGAAACATTACAACCAGGGTAGAGATAAGTATCAACTCTCACGCCAGGGCCAGAAGGAATATTACAATTTGGAACATATCCTACAGAAGGAGCGAAATCATAAAAAGGGTCTTCTGAATTGATACGACATTCGATTGCAGAGCCTTTTAGTTCAAGATCCTGTTGTTTAAATGGTAATTCCTCCCCTTGAGCGACATGAATTTGTAACTTAACTAAATCCTTGCCGGTAACAATCTCGGTAATTGGATGTTCTACTTGCAATCTAGCATTAATTTCAATAAAATAAAAATTTCCTTCCGCATCAGCCAAAAATTCAGCTGTACCCGCATTTAGATAGTCAAGTGCAGTAGATGCACGAACGGCAATTTCGCCTACTTTCTCTCTCTTCTCCTTATTTACAACTGGAGAAGGAGACATCTCAATAAGTTTTTGATGTCTTCTTTGAATAGAACATTCTCTTTCGAAAAGATGTCTGCCATTTCCACTAGAATCTCTTATCAACTGAAATTCAATGTGTCTAATATTTGTTAGATATTTTTCTATAAATAGTGCAGATTTACCAAAGGCTGCTTGTGATTCATTCGACGCTAATTCAAATTCTTGCCTAAGTTCTTTTTCATCGTTAACGAGTCTAATTCCCCGTCCTCCTCCTCCAAAAGCTGATTTTAGCATTACCGGATAACCTGCTTCCTTCGCTATTTCCACAGCTAATCCCATATCATCAACTACTCCATCACTTCCTGGCACGGTAGGAACTTCGGCTTTTTTCATAATTTCTTTACATTTCATTTTGTCACCTGCTAACTCCATCGCTCTTGCTGTGGGTCCTATAAAAATAATGCCATTTTTCTTACATTCATCTGAAAAAACGTCGTTCTCGGATAGAAATCCATAACCAGGGTGTATAGCATCGGCCCCAGAAGATTTGGCAATTTCAAGTATTTTGTCTATACGAAGATAACTTTCCGAAGCTTGTGAAGGCCCTAGTCGGTATGTTTCATCAGCTCGTTTAACATGTATTGATCTATTATCGTCATCTGAATAAACTGAAATTGATTTTATTCCCAACTCTTTGCATGCTCTTATAACCCGGAGGGCAATCTCTCCACGATTTGCTATTAGGATGCTAGAAATCTTTGACATTCTCAACCTCACCTATAAATTTATATTTCCATGCTTTTTCCACGGACCTATTTCTTTTTTTCCGGATAATGAATCAAGGGCACCTATTATCATAGTTCTAGTTTCCATTGGATCGATGACCTGATCAATGATTCCTTTCTCTGCTGCAATATATGGATTAGCAAATTTTTTCCTAAATTCTTCTGCTAATTTCTTTTTAATTGTTTTTGCATCTACAGAACTCTTGAGTTCTCTTCTATGAATTATTGTAATTGCTGCTTCTGGACCTAAAACAGCAATTTCAGCAGAGGGCCATGCAAAATTAATATCTGTTTTTAAGTTCTTACTTCCCATGGCAATATATGCTCCACCATACGCCTTTCCAATGATACAGGTAATTTTAGGTACTGAAGCCTCACAATAAGCATACAATAACTTACTACCATGTCTAATAATACCATTTTGCTCTTGATCGGTTCCTGGTAAATAACCAGGTGTATCAACTAATGTAATAATCGGAATATTAAAAGAATCGCAAAATCTAATGAATCTTGCTGCTTTATTAGAGGAATCAATATCTAAAACACCTGCTAAATACATAGGCTGGTTGGATACAATACCAACAGTTTTACCACCCATTCTTGCGAAGCCTACAACAATATTGGTTGCAAAAGTTTCGTGAATTTCAAAAAATTCTTTATCATCGATTATACTTGTTATGATTGATTTAATATCATATGGCTGATACGGATTTTCAGGTAGCATATCAATTAATGATGTATCCAGTCTATTTGGATCATCATTTGTCTCTAATAATGGTGGTTCTTGTAAATTGTTTTGAGGTAAAAACGATATTAATTTTTTAATTTTCTCCATACATTCATACTCATTAGCCGCAACCATATGAGCTACTCCAGATTTTGTTGCGTGTGTGGAAGTTCCTCCTAGTTCTTCAAATGAGACCTCTTCACTTAAAACTTCCTTAACCACTTCTGGTCCAGTCACAAACATCTGACCTATATTTTCTACCATTATTACAAAATCCGTCATTGCTGGAGAATATACAGCACCTCCAGCACAAGGACCAATGCTAGCAGTTATCTGAGGAATTATTCCAGAAGCGGTGCAATTCCTGTAAAATATATCACCGTAGCCATCTAAACTCATTACTCCTTCCTGAATCCTTGCTCCACCTGAATCAATAATTCCTATAAGAGGCGCACCTACTTTGATGGCTCTATCCATGATTTTTACAATTTTTTTAGATGCCATTTCTCCCAATGAACCACCCAAAACTGTAAAATCATATGCATATACAAAGATTTTTCTACCATTAATTGAACCAAATCCAGTTATTACTCCGTCTCCATAGAATTTTTGAGTTTCTGGATCATCACTCCTATGAGTCACATATTTGTCCAATTCAAGAAAACTTCCTTCATCAAGAAGAAGATCAATTCTTTCTCTAGCTGTGAGTTTTCCTTTAGAATGTTGAGCATCAATCCTCTCTTTACCACCCCCCGATTCAGCTAAATTTTTCAATTCGTATAATTTCTTTAACTTATCTTCGTGCATGGCTTCAGCATTTATCGCGATAATCTAGTATATATATATAACAAAAAATACGGCTGTGTTATTTTAATGAAACAGTATTAACGTATGAATTTCCTATTCTAGTTTCTGTTATTCCGATTTGTTAGAAACAGAAGATCCACAATTATAGTTATGTATTCTTTGTTTTTGTATTTTCTTGATCAGCCTGCGAAATACATCGAAGTACTAACAATTTTTAGAGATGAGAAAAAGGAATCATGTTGCTGTATGTAACTGGGTTTAAAGATTTACTTAATCTCTATATACAAAAACCAAAAGAATAGTATTCTTTCAAACCTATTTTAGTTAATATCAAACATTCTTACCAGTTTTAAAGAAGGCAGAGAATTTGTGCCTTTATCATAGATTAGACTATGGTTTTCCATACATGTTGTAAACATGTATGGATATGGATTGGATTGCAATAGAACCTGTCCATGGTAAAACAGTGCTAGGGATCCACCTATCTGAAGAGAGAAACATGTTTGTAGCAGTAAAAAAAATAATTTATTTTATCCCTTATCTCCAAGTATGGTAAACATGCAATTTATACATAGATGGTGGTCTAGGGAAGCTACAAGCATCCAACTTTCTACATCTAAAACATAGATTACGGGATAGAGATTCCAAAAAATTTTATCTAATTATATAATTTTATCTTAAAAATAACTTTTACTCACGTAACTGGGATCGTCCCCCTTGAGCTCTTCTGAACACACTCATACCAAGATTATAGTTTTCGAATAATGTTTTTAATGTCTCAATCTCATTAGACAATAATTCT
>Ga0190268_10000090_pt1 | contig 11100 bp, 8 predicted proteins | sample Popmic249T_FD_133750 | JGI IMG/M metagenome (GOLD analysis project Ga0190268, IMG submission 133750) | Populus adjacent soil microbial communities from riparian zone of Blue River, Arizona, USA - 249 T | ecosystem: Environmental > Terrestrial > Soil > Riparian zone | place: USA: Arizona... | reverse complement strand
TTTTGATATGCTCTTTAAGTTTGTGAAACTTTCTTCTGAATCTTCTTCTGAATCTTCTTCTGAATCTTTCAAGGAGATATCCGAGAAATCTTTTAACATTCTTGTTATCTCAACTTCTCTATCATCTACAGACGATGACCCGAGACTTAATCCTATAGACATTACTTCATCCAGATTTAGTTTTTCTAAACCTGCCGTTTTGAAATATGTCTGGATCGCGCTTTTGTCATAGCTGAAGATTACCCTGCCGTTTGATTTATAGTAAGGCAAACCGCTTCTTGCAAGTTGTTTATATATGGCGTACAGTCTTTCATCTAACACGTCATAGCCATTCGCTTTTCTCATGACCGTTATTAGATCCGCCATTTCTCCCTCTAACTTTTCTACCAATACTTTTGAATTATCATATCAACTTGGTGATATTGGATATTCGCAACCTGTTGAGGTATTCATACCCTGCAGTTTATACGGAGAAACCAACGGAATACTTAACAAAACTTTACTACTTACTGCAAATTGAGCCGAGAGGATTTTATTTTTTGACATATCCACATGCTCATACTCTGTATCAAAACCACAGTAAATGTTTTTTGTTATAGTTATACTTTTTCTTTTCAGAGCAGCTCTTACGGATGGAGCTATACGACCATAGTATTTTCTTTCATATTCCATTAAATCATGGACACGGTCCCCCAATAAATCTGAATTTAAGTCTAACAACTTTACCTCAGAAATGGCGCCCTTACACAAGTGATAAAGATGAAGATTTAATAAACTGCTCAACCATCTCATTAATACACGACTTTCCTGTAAACTTACCTCGCTAACGCTGTACAATTTCAGATAATCCTGCAGAATTGGAATACTTGACAGTTTTTCATCGTTCACAAACCCCCCTGCTACGATGGAAATTAGTTTTGACTCTATATATTCTAGATCAGAGATTAGATTTGAAATATCCTGGATACTTTTCATCTCTTTCCCTAAAATATATCTATGATTTGCCGATGAGATTCGTAATATTTTATACGCCGCATTTCGCTTATTTGCTTCTTTCATACGATCGCTGAATAATATTACCTCTCCCGCGGATTTTACATCACTTTCGGGGCCCAAGATCACATTTTTCAGATATTTTGTGTTTTTCATTCTTTTTTATATATATAATTCATCTGGAACAGCCCAGGGTAACTCGTATCCTCCAAGCTTTTTACACCTGAATTTGATTTTGTACGAACCTACTTCTGACAAACACGCGCTTATACGCTACCACCCGATTATACAGACACACGAATAATGCTTTCTGTCTATTTCTTTATAGAATTTTATTTTATAACACCTAGATTTGAATTGGTATTATAGAGGATTGACTTTTTATTATAATAGAAAAGTTATTATAGAAATTACTTTCATTACGGCCCATATTACTCACCACTACGGCTATCGGACAGCTTACCACCGCTCTTCGGTGCGCGTGGAATCCAACTATTACTATTTTAAATCAGAGGAATATTTGCGACCCTCATCAACCGTTTGAGACCCACCTAGAATGAATTATACAATTACTCTTCTACAATTACTTTTTTAATACACACAATATACGGCCTCTGTGTCTTCTGAAGATCTTATTATTGGACCTTTCTTGAATGGAGATTTCATTGCAGTATGAAAGACATCATCGGCCGGGATACGCGACGTATTCGGGCCTCACTCGCCTCTTTTATTTATTTTTTTGTTTCCTTTATCCCGCAGAACATTTCCCAGGTACGCCTAGCCCTCTGTTTTTTATTTTTTCTCGTGCCGACGCAGAACATTTCACAGGTACGCCTAGCCCTCTGTTAAAAAACATTTTTTTACAGAGAGCCCCTGTGCGACGGCCTAGCCCCGTCGATAAAATTCTGAAACAATTTTTCGCAAAGCGAAAATTGTTTCGTACCTCGGCTTAGGGCAAATAATTTATTAAACCTGCTTCAGAGACTAGGTCGGCCAGGAAGATCAGATTATCATCTTCACTTGGTTGGTACCATCCGGCGTGAGACTAAGTTTCACTTAGTCAACGCCGTCATCATAATCATAATTTATACGGCACACAATTTTTCTTTTTTTACTTACTTATTTTTTGCCTAACTATAACTAAGATTTTTTCACTATTTCTCTAAAGATCTTAGACAGATATTTTCCGCAGGAGATTATGTCGGCCAGGACTTCGGCTAAAGCCTCAGAGACTAGGAATTACTTAAGCTAAACTTAAAGAGGGAAAACCTGCTTTTATTCATTTATTAATTATTTGCGTCTTTCTCGTCTTATTACCCGCAGCCGTCCTGCAGCTATATAGGCTGTTCGAATAATAAGACACAACAAATAATTAATAAAAACTATTAACACCTTATCCCCAACAAAACTTAGGATTAAATATATCTCTCGATATATCCTTAATCCTCCCAAATTGTTGTTGGGGAGCGGTACAATTACTACAAAACATTCACCCCTTTATTATAATAAAGGGGCCGAGAAAGTGTTTGAGATTACCGCCAGAAACCGCCGGCGCGAGAAAGCTTAATCTTTATAACCAATCATACCTCTTATGGCAAAATATACTTACAATTTTGCTTTCTCTTGCCTAAAGAAGACACGGTATTATTCTTAGATTTAAATAAATAAATTATTACTCATTATTTATTTATTTATCTATTCATCTTAACCGCAGGAGACGTTAATACGTCGGCCAAGACTTCGGCAAGCCTCAGAGACTAGGATGCCTAGCCCTTCGGGCCTAGGATTCCCATAGCCCTTCGGGCCTATAACAGAGACTATGTCGGCCAAGACCAGCTGAAGATAAATCTTCAGCCGGAGATTAACGCCTCCGGTCAATATCAATCTATCGATCTATTTCATAGATCGATCGATAAGATTTTATTTCTTTATTTATCGGGGCCTGGGGCCCCTACCGACTAGGAAGGGGACTAGGATCGGCCGAGGCCTCTTGGACCGGAGGCTCTCTCACCCTCGCCACCTCCCACTCAGTAGGGCATTGTCTCCACTCGTGCCTCGCTACGCAGCCCTCCTGGGAGGAGGCATTCGGTTTTCGAGTTTGACCGCTTTGCCCTTTTATCCTTTTAACTATTTCCCTTTTCATCTTTTGCGTAAAATATTACTTGATAGTACTGAAATATATGCTGGATAACTCTTTGTTACATATTCAAAAAACGATTTATTTTCTCCCGTTAATAAGAATCTATTTGGAGCTATTGCTTTTCCCTTCATTCTCATTTTTATCTCGGAAATATAACTTGAATTTACGTATTTTAACGCCTTTTCCCCACTCTCATACAAATATTTATTTATAAAATCTATTATTTCTCTATACGATTTGAATTCTTTTAAATATAAACCCGCTGAGAATATATATTTTATAAATTCTCTTACTCCTAATTCAAACAATGATTTATATTTTGTATTTGATCCTAGTGAAGTATTTACTTGATATATTGACCCTTTTAATAGAGTTGCTTTTGCCCTTGCACTTAGACATTCTTCTTGACCATTTCATGGTTTTGTGTCATATAATCCTGTCTTTGCATCCTGAGTTTTTATTACAAATCTATTATTATTATATCACAATCTAAAGTCTTGGTCTCTATATCCCATTGTTACATGATCGTTTTTTCTTTTTGTTACATACGTTCCTTTCTCTATATACCAGTTTGTATCGAGTAATTTTTCACTTTCTGTTATCACAGTTTTACTTTGGCTGATGCTTGATTTCACTATATCTTTCGCGGATTTTAGAGTTGTTGATATATAACTTATTGTTTTACGATCTGAGCTTAGCCCCTCTTTTATTAGATTTTCTACTTCGATTAAATCTAATCCCGCGGCCTGAAATCCCGTTGTCGCTTTTAAACCGCTACCGGCTCTTTTGTCCTCGGGGATTTCTTGATTTAACATTCCGCTACTTATCTGACCCCTTGTGGTCCACGATGTTAGATTTTTCCCTTCATATTTTAATTCTAATATTTTGGGATCACCACTCAATCCTTCTCTTATTTCACTAAACGCGCTATATATTGGATCCACCGATTTTTTCAGATTTTCCTCTATTTCTTCGCACGAAACATCTGTTATTATTCGTGTCTCTAAATCTTCCGGATCCGCTATTATTTTCTCTAAATCTTCCGTATCCGTTATAAATCCATCAGTTGTTACACTTACTATTTTTCCTCCTGCAGCGGCAGCCATCTCCATACACGTTCCTATCAGAGATCTTACGGTAGATGTTGTATAAGCCGCCATTACTGGATTAGATAGTTTGCTCGCCTCCATTCTTACTGTTTTACCCATTTCTATATCATATTTCATTTTATTTGATATACCTTTTGACACGGAACCATATATACTATTTCCCATTTCTTTATATAATAGATTTTCTATCGTTCCTTTCGGATACTTTTTTCTTTCCCTTTGAAGATCAGATATTACCCCATAAAACGGTAAATCCATATATAAAGACGTGAATTTATTCGCATTAAATAATTCACGAGGTGGAAAGGCTTCTGCTTTATATGCTTCCCAACCACTTAAGATTTTTGGATACTTATTCGAAACTTCACTTGAAGATGTTGATAATTTTGTTGATAATAGATTCTTTATTCTTTCAATTAATTTTAAATCTTTTGTCGCTAATACCCCTTTTTCTAAGTTTCCCTTTAATATATCCTCTCACTCTTCTCTTGATTTATATGTATATGGTAGTAGCGTTCCTCCTAATACTTCAAGATGGCAATCCTGTCTTTGAGCTAATATATATTCTGATCCCGACAATACAGCTTCACCGTTTAACGGATACACTGTTGACGTTTGATCTACATAGACCGGAATACTTGGATACTTTGTACCCTCGGGATAAGAGAATTTTACATTTATTGCAGTATAAGAATATATCAACTCTTTGAAAGACATATCTTTCACCTCGACCGGTGTTAAGTTTCTTAATAAATTATAATTAGGATTTCCCATCATACACATCGCCGTTGTGTACGCTGCTGTTAAATCATAATCTTTCCAGATTGTTTCTCCATTATCTTCACCTATCATAAACGATTCATTTCTTCCCCCTTTATAATTTGCTATATAATTATTTAACACTAATCCGGTTGGACCTAATTCCATTAATCCTTTTGGGGTCGTTGTTTTCCTGCTATCTCCTAATAGAGTATCTTTTGAGATTTGATAACCCGTATAACCTTTCGCTAACCACGCTTTCGATAAATTTGAACCGCCCAGTAATGATAAAGTTAACGGTATTGTGGATTTATGCAATTTAAAATGCGCATCCTCTAAGGATAACGCATGGATTAGACATATCACCGCATCTCTTAGAGCATACTCTTTAAATAGCGTTGGGTTTTCTTCTAATAATTCCGACATTTTTTCTACATGACGTACGCTTAACGATAGTTTTGGATAACCATAAACTGATCCTATCGCTGCTAAAGACTTTTTACCACCCGGCGCTAATAACATTGTATCATTCAAGATTAATTTATAACCATGATGGGAGATTTTACTTTTTCCCAACGTTACTAAGTTTTTTCCTATTATTTTCACATTTTTCGATATTGATTCAAAATCTGTTAAGAAACATAGATCCGCTTGTGTTAAGTGACCTATCAAATGGAAATTTCTTTTTACTATTATTCTTTGTCTTTGCTCTAAATCACCCCAGATTTTTCTTTCCGCTTTCGCGCTTGGAGCTATTGAAGAGATTGAAGATAATTCTGTCTGTTCGAAGCTTTCTTTTGACATACTTTTTAGATTTGTAAAATTAGAATCCAAATCATAATCGATACTTTCTTTTGAACCCTTTTCTACTATATTTTCTAGATAGTTTTCTTTTAACATACTTATTACCTCTTTTTCTCTTTCGTCTACAAACCCCGACCCTAGACTTAATCCTATAGACATTACTTCACTCAGATTCAGTTTTTCCAAATCCGACGTTTTGAAATATGTCTGCGTTGGGCTTCTTTCATAGCTGAATAACACTCTACCGTTTGATTTATAATAGGGTAAACCCGTTGATCTTATGTTTTTGTACAGCGCACGCAGTCTTTCGTCATTCTTATCATATCCACGTTTTGCTCTCACGGCTGATATTAGACTATCCACCTCCCCTTCCAGCCTTTCTATTAATACTTTTGTACTATCATATCAAGCTCTGGATATTGGATATTCTTCTCCCGTCGCAGTATTCATACCATGCATTTCATACTTTGACACGAGCGGGAGTGATAACAACACTTTACTACTTACTGCAAATTGAGCTGACAGGATTTTATTTGTAGACATGTCTACATGTTCATACTCTGTATCAAAACCGCAGTAAATATTTTTCGTTATTGTTATACTTTTTTTACGCATCGCTTCTCTTATTGAGGGCGATATACGACCCCAATAAATTTTTGCTCTTGCTTTTAGATCATGTATACGATCACTTAGTAAATCCTCTGAGTTTTCTAAACCCGCTGTTAGAGATTTCGAAAAGTCTTCTATCACACCATCACATACTTCATAGAGATTTAAGTTTAATAAACTCATAAATCATCTCATTAATATACGACTTTCCTGCAAACTCACTTCCTTACCCAACACGCAGAATACTTTCAGATAGTCACATAGAATTGGATAACTAGATAGTTTTTCATCGTTTATAAACCCTCCTTCCATCACAGATGATAAGGTATTCTCTATTATATTTAAATCCGATTCCAACTTTTCTATGTCTTCGAGCCCTATCACGGGTTCTGTTAGTACATATCTCATGTTGGAATTTACTACACGTTTTAATTTTTTATAGCGACCATTTTTTAATAATAATAATTCTTCTTCTAAAGAGAAGATTGACGGACCATTTAATAATATTACCGGAGGTAATATTACCTCGTCACTTTCCGCTCGTTTTATTAAGGCCAATTCTCCTTGTTTTATTAACGCTAATGAGACAGGCAATCCTAATGAGACAGGCAATCCTACCAAATCTTCACCCCCTGAGACAGGCAATCCTAGTAAATCATCACTCCAAGGACCCAGTAAATTGTTGTTGTTTGTGTTTTTCATGCTTTTTAATTTATATACTTCTCTTGTCACAGCCCTGGTATAACTTTATATCGATAGGCCTGGTTAGAACCTATCTATAACAGCCACTGCACGTGGTCCACAGCGTCACTCCGCTCTATGATCCTATTATCATAGCTTCTCTTTCTCACGAAGAGTAAGATCTCTACTCACGTATAGATACATCTATACTATCGCACCTTTCTTAGACAATTATTTTACACAAAAGATTGCTGATACTCCATACTAAGGGTGCCAGGTCCACTTAAGGCGTAGGCCCCTCCTCGACAGTATCAGCATTCTTTTCTCAGCTAAATCTATAACTCAAAGGGCTTTCGACTACGACTAGCTGCTTCATACCGCGTCCCGGTGCCGACGCTTTTAATGTATTAATCAATCACCACCTTTTCCCTTAAAAGTGGAGAAATATTATACCTCTGATTTTTATAACCTGATTTATGTTCTGTAGATTTATGTAGACAACCGGCTAGTCAAAGTTTAATTCTCAGTTCAATAAAAATCAGCGGAATCCGCGCCCACTTTTATTTTTTATTGATTTTACTTTCTATATTATAACAGGTTTCACAACCGCGTCTCCGCGTGACTTATTGCCTTCAGAGTTTCCATTATATGTGATTATTAATACTTAATAATCACATATTAACTACTTTTAAATTCAGAGGTATAAAGTCGCGACCACTCTTACCAAGGGCCGCCTTTCGTCCGGGATAAGACTCGAACTTATCACTTCGAAAACTTCAATTTCACACTCTACCTGCTGAGTTACCCGGACTTTTGGAGATATCGGGACTCGAACCTGAAAATACAATACGCAAAATTGGTGTTTTTCCTATTTAAACTATACCCCCCGGTGGGCGACATTAGAAAACACAATTTTACTTCTAACTTTTCGCCTTTCTTTACATACCACATCAACAGATCTTTGAATAACCGTATAATATTTTGGTCACTGCCGTGTACCCAAATATTATTACTATTTTTACTTACCCTGTATGCTCCGCCTCCTCCGCCTCCTCCGCCGACGGTGGGGCCCCTGCCCCTTCCGTCCGCCTCGTGCGACCTCGTCGACCTCGCCAGGGCAAGCTAAAATTTATTCTTACACACGTTATTTTATTATAATCAACATAATTGACAGGCCTGGCGCGCACGACGCTTTTCCTCGTACCTCGGGCGCCTTGCTCGGCCGTAAATTATTTGCCCCTATTATTTAGTACCTCCCCCCTGCTTCCTCCGCCTCCTCCGCCGGCGGTGGGGACCCCTGCACCCCTTCCGCCCGCCTCGTCGACCTCGGCGGGAAAGGAACATAAATAATATACGCATGATTATAATCTTATAACTTTTACGCGAGATTTTAACTCTTTCAAGCGGGGACGCCTAGCCCTCTGTTTAAATATTTTATCCTGCCTCGTGCCGAGGCTAGGGTAAATTATTTACAGAGTGCCCCTGAGCGACGGCCTAGCCCCGTCGAAAATTAAAACTACTTTTTTATCTCGTTTAAAATAGAATTACCCCTACGCAGGCTTCGGGGATAATTCCATTGGTAAAACTACGCTAAAAAGCCGTAGTTTAATTTTGTTTAATTAAAATATTTACTCCTACCCTCGTACCTCGGGTTAGGGTAAATAATTTATTAAACCTATTTTAACCCAGGAATAATTAACTAGTAACTATAAATATCACCCCTCCCACCCTCCCCTCAAGGGGAGGAGATTAAGCAGGAAAGACAAGGGATAATATCATCCAGCGTTAAGAGCGAGTGATTATATTTCACGAGGACATAATCGCCCTATGGATCATCTGTTTATCTCTGATAAACAGACAAATATTTATTTATTTATTTGTTCCGAGGACGAATATTTTTCTAAGATCTTTTGATAAAAGATCTTATTTATCTTATTTATAAGCACTTTGTTTATACTCGTCCATAAATAAATGATGAAATCATTATTTTTGCCCGTATAAACTTGTATCACTATAAATCACACCTTTTCCCAAAGCAGGAAAGACAAGGGAAAGGCCAGGAACTTCGGCTAAAGCCTCAGAGGCTGGGAAAGCAAAGGAATTTTTCCCGGTCCATCGCAATATTCATCTCAGGCGACTCACCTCGTACCTCGCTTTCGCCACCTTCAACTCATATTACTCGTCCCTACAACCCGACACTAGCACCTATTCACTTAGGCATTTATTTATTTTATATATCTTCCTTATCGGGGTACCATTTAGATCTCCTCCCCTCGCACCGACGGACGTATAATAATTATCTTCTTGCAATTAATGATTTATCGATTAATCCTCATTAATTATTATACTGTCGGTACTTATAAATTATAAACATAGCCGTGGATGAAGAGACCGAATTTATTTTTTGCTAATTAAACTCGGTTTTTTGCTAATTAAACTCGGTATCTTTCCCACTATTTATCTATTTATTTAACATATAAGGAACAAAGTCAGTAGCGGATTGTCCATTGTAATCATTTACTTTGACAGCTATGATTACGCCCAACGGAAATATCTATTCACTGCATCTAACCATCACGGTAGTACGGGCCGTGTGACGAATTCGATATTTCCTCCACTGTTATCTTTTATCTTCAAGGCAGATCTTCTTTCACTTATAATTCTTTTATTAAGAATTATTCGGAAAGAGAGATGGCCTTGATTTAGTGATACGATGAAGACTTATATGCGTGGTACGATTACTACAAACAATAATTAGGAAGTGTTTGATGGGCCCGTCTGAAACCGTCCGAGACGCGTGAAAGCTCGATCTTTAGCTTAATCATACCCCTTTTGGTAAAATTAATGCTTGATTTTACCGCGCTAAAGATACTTTACCTCTCGGTTTTATAATTAAATCATTATTTATTTATTTTTTTATTTTTCAATAATAGGAGGGCTGTCCTCTTTTTATGTCTTATTTTTCGACCGGACATCAAGTCGTTTTTTAATTCTTTTTATTAGTTTTAATATAATATTTGACGCGCTGACCCCTTAAACTTTGGAATTAATCGGACTTTTTTGATTGGGGTCCCCACGCGCTGAAATCTAAACGTCTACTACAAGAGGCTGTTTAAACCTTTAACTAGTTACAATAAGAAACACACGTTCTACGTCCCCACGCCGTATTAGTTGCGTGTTTCTTTTTTAATTATATTTTATCTTGCGTGTTGATATTTGATTTTTAACGGCCACCCAGACTCTTTTAACCATAAGCTTCACCCTAAACATTGGAACATACTTTAGGATTACTAATTTATAAGTGTTTGATAATATAAATAATACTTTCCTCAGCGTTTCCCTTTTCTAGGCGTTCTTTCTCGCCTTTTCTAGGCGTTATTCATGCCGTTACCATTTTATTTTCGGCGTTACCAGTTTAAGATCATACCCAGTTATTAAACCCAGCGCTCTTAAAACATTAATAACACCTAGTTTTAAATAATAATACCATAAATAACAACGCCTTCATAAAAATAATTCTTATGGGGGGCCTAGCAGGAGAATCTAAATGGAAACGCCGGCCTACCTCCAAATCTCCACTCCTCCCACTTGCTTGTTATTTTATTATCCCGACTACAGGAAATATTTTTTGTTTTTTTAGACCTTTTACAGTCTGCGGCAAAGTACATACAGTGTCTTATATTTTTTTATCCCGACTAAGGATATATACTAGATCGATCTATTACATAGATCGATCGATAACAATAATGATAATGATAACGATAATAAAATGGCGAATTTATCTATTTATATCTAGCTATTTATGTCAGATTTTTTATTAAGTGTCTAAGATATTCAATGATAATGATAATAATAAAAAGGTCGGCCAAGACTTCACTTCGTTCAGAGACTAGGATCCAGCTGAAGATAAATCTTCAGCCGGAGATTAACGCCTCCGGTCAATATCAATCTATCGATCTATTTCATAGATCGATCGATAAGATTTTATTTCTTTATTTATCGGGG
>Ga0190268_10000089_pt1 | contig 11147 bp, 6 predicted proteins | sample Popmic249T_FD_133750 | JGI IMG/M metagenome (GOLD analysis project Ga0190268, IMG submission 133750) | Populus adjacent soil microbial communities from riparian zone of Blue River, Arizona, USA - 249 T | ecosystem: Environmental > Terrestrial > Soil > Riparian zone | place: USA: Arizona... | reverse complement strand
TGGAGATTGAATCAGTTAAAGCACAATTTAACAGTAAGCGTAAATTATTTGATTTTTCCGGGGCTAGCGAAGCAGCCACCCTTCGGGTTGTTTCTCTAGGGAGAAACATTATATTCTTTAACTTTATAATATATATCTTTTATACATATATTGTATTGTTTTTATATATATATATATATATATATATATATATAAAAAATTGAAATTGCCGTGGGTAATAGTAATGTTACTCTTATTACATAACTATTTGCGGGAAAATCCTAAAGTCTTTTTATAGGATTTTGTGAAAACTTTATAAGTCATGGGACAATCGCCTTTTATATTATATAATATTATATTATATTATATTATATAATAAAAAAGGCAAGGGTAGTACATTTAGACAGGAAGCGTACACAGACCTTAAACAGTAAAAAGAATATTTCGTATTCACTTTTTTTTTTCAGCACCCGTACGGGTAGGAAGCTCTCCCCTCCAAGAGCGCTAGTTCCAGAGCGCTAGGGGACTAGCGCTCTGGGGTGGGGCGGAGGATCGCTATCGCCGCCTTAGAGGCGCCTCCGTACGGAGTAGCCCCCTTCTCCCGAGCCAGAGCGCTAGGAGATGTATGGGGGGGGGGCAGAGGCGCTCACATAGAAAAGGTAAAGAAAAGGATCTATGGACAATCCGCAGGAAACCAACGGATTTATAATTATAATTATAATTATCCTAGTAGGATCCTCAGAGACTACACGTTATGCCCCCGAATCATAGTACGGGTGAAGATATAGTCCAAATATAGCCGAAAGGTTATAATAAATTGAATTTCTTATTACCATTACTAGTAGGTGGACCAGATATGGCATTCCCTAGACTTAATAATATAAGTTTCTGAATGCTACCACCTAGTTTACTTCTATTTGTTTTTGCAAGTGGAATAGAAAATGGAGCGGGTACTTTCCTGTGCTCGAGTAGTAGGTAATTACTATGTAGAATACCACTATATGCTGTAAACTCCTAAAGCCTTAAGTACTAGGCCTGTAGTAGGGTCAGTTAAAATCTTAAGGATATTATAATGGATAATCAGCAGGAAACCTCTAACCCTTTAGGTAGGGAGGGGGTATAAGCTGATACCCCCCTCCCCCCTGCTTTCAGCCCTTCGTCAGCAGCCCCTGCCTGCTGCGCCTATGCTAAAGCAAAGGGAGAGGGATCCTCAGAGACTATAAGTGGTACACCCGTGTTTAGTTAATACGGTTGAAGGTATAGTCCGTTTTATATGAAAGTATAAAATAAAATAAACTGTATTTTACTATTATTGAAGGAAAAATCTGGTAAAATAACGAAGTTTTCCTTTAAAGAACGTGGATATCATCAAAAACAAATAATGCCAATGACATGAATGATTTATATCCTCCGCGCCAGAAAAGCGCTCCATAAAAGCAAAAACACCACTCGCCTGCTTTCTGCTACGCCTATGCTAAAGCTAAGGGAGCGCATATTTTGTGGTTCGCTTTATTTTTGTTTTTATCGGACCAATTAACGCGTAGACTCTACCCCAGGATAAGCGGACTCCGCAGCAGGTACTCGTTATTAGAAAAACTTCAACCCTCTAGTCCCGGGGGTGCATAATAATAGTAAAATAGAATTCGTGACAGGAATTCAGAAAATTTCCTAGCGAAGCGTAGTTTATTATTCCACAAACTCTTCTGTTAGTTATACCAATGCTGATACTCAAAAGGAAAATATTCTTAATGATAACAAAGAAAAAGCTGGAGTTTATTGCTGAACAAATATAGACTCGGGAAAGAGATATGTAGGATCGAGTGTGAATCTTTCTCGGAGATTTACCGAGTATTACAATATAAAATGAGTCCTTAGAACTGCTAAATCTAGTCTAATCTGTAGGGCCTTACTAAAATACGGTTATTCTAAGTTTAAGCTTGATATATTAGAATACTGTGATCCTTCCGATGTAATAGCAAGAGAACAATACTACATTGATCTTTTAAAGCCAGAGTACAATATATTACAGGTAGCGGGTTCACTTTTTGGCTATAGACACACTGAGGAAGCTCTGGCCAAAATGAAGGAAATAGCTCTAAACCGTTCAGAAGAAACAAAAGCTAAATTAAGAGAGGCAGCATTAGGCAGAACATTTAATCACACAGAAGAAACAAAAATTAAGCACTACGTTAGAGAGATGCTATATTAGGAATAAAACGTTCCGAAGAAACTCGGGAAAAATTAAGAACTATCCAATCTAATAGAAAAAAACACCCTGTTGCAGGTATTAAGATTGAGGTTAAAGATACCCAAAGAGACTTTATTCTATGACTCTTTACGTATTGCAGCAAAAGAGCTTAATAGTAACCACAAAACAATAAGTAATTACGTAAAGAGCGGAAAGCTTTTCCGTGATAGATATCTTATAACTAGAAGTAGTTAGTACCTCTGTACTTCTTAACGGGAAAATGAGAACACCTAAAATAAGATTGTCTAGAGCTTATAAAACTATAGATGGTACTTCTAAATTAATTTCCCGTCTGCGTCCCTTCGGCCCTCGAAGGGTCGCTAGCGCATAAAAAATAGCATGAATACTTTAAGAACTCAATTTAATTGAGATTCGCTAGATAGATTCTAATCTGTCGTAGTGTAATTAGGATTAATAACAATGAAACTGGAAAAGTTTATTTTAAATTGACAGGTTGAACTCTTTACCCACCTTTATCAGGTATACAAAGTCATAGTGGAGCTAGTGTAGATTTAGCTATTTTTGGTTTACATTTATCTGGAATAAGTAGCCTTCTTGGAGCTATGAACTTAACATCTCTTTCATTTGTTTTAATGAGTTGTTCCAATAAAAACTCAATAAGCTTTAAATTGACCTTTAATAAACGTTGTTTTAGCTCCAACAATAGCTCAAATAAGCCACCTGTAATTAAAAAGGATAAAAATAAATGAAAAATCATTTTAGGTAGGGGTGGTTCTTGCCTACGTGCCCGTAGGCAAGCTGCTGAGCATATTAAAAGTGGTCAACCTGTTACAGCAAAGATAATTAATGACATTTTAGCTTATTGTAATATTAATATTACTGAAGATATATTAAAAGATTTACTTAATAGTCCTAGGTTTGTTTTAAATGATTTAAATAAGGATGAAACAATAGAAATTCTTAAAGATAAAGTTGGATCACCTTCTGGAAAAATTCATATTCCTGGGGTATACATATTTAAACATAAAGACACAGGACATAAATATGTGGGTTCATCTTCACAGCTAGCTATTAGATTAAATGGCTATTTAAAAGAAAGATACAGACCAATTGGTCTATTAATACCTCTTTTAAATAAAGAAAACTTGTCAAATTTTACCTTAGAGGTAATACCTTTGTATGATAGTTACGATTTTAGATCAGAAATAGTATTAGAACAATATTATTTATTAGATCCAGCATTTAATTTAAATACTGTAAGGGTTGCAAATAACCCTAGTGGGTCAAGAAATTCCTCGAAGCCTTTGTACGAAAAACATAATTGTTGCATATATATGTATAATAGGGATAAATCTATCATGTATTACTCTTCAATGCAACAAAAAGATTTCATAAAAAATCTTAATATACATTATACTACATTTAATAAACATTTAAAAAACGGTACTTATTATTTGGGTAAATATCTATTTACTCTAAAACCAGTATTAACTGCTAAAGTTAAAGATATATCTGTTTTAGATTTAGCTTTAATGCTGGAAAAAGACAGAGTAAAATTTAATATAAATAAGCCTCTAAATAGTTTAAGTAGATCGGTATTACTAGTTGATGTAAACAATAATAATACTGAATTGTTTTTTAGTTTAGGTAAGTGTGTAGAGTGTTTAAGAAACAAAGGTTTACCCGCTAATCGCAAAACATTGGTTAAATATATAAATACAGGCAAAGCTTATCACGGATATAAATGTGAATACGTGTAAAAACATTTCTAAATGGGGTTCATATAAAAATTCTAACTATATGCTAGAACAGCTTAGTGTCTTTAAGTACTTTTAATAGTCAGAATCTTATAGGCTATGCTTTATCAGCAGGTAACCCAACATATATATTATGGAGTTGGAACCTCAGAGACTACACGTTAGACACCGTATCGAAAAAATCGATGCGCTGAAGATATAGTCCACTCTAATTATAGTTAAGATATTTTATATATTTAACTATAACAAGTGTCATTACTACAATATTAAATATGAGAAGTCCTGGTATAAGATTACATAAACTAGCCTTATTTGGTTGGGCTGTACTTATAACAGCAGTTTTATTATTATTATCACTTCCAGTCTTAGCCGGTGAACCACAAATTGCGCCGGCTCTAAATCTGGCTATATGCTGGAAACTGTGAAACATCGATTTCACACAATCAGCAGGAAACCTATTAAGTTTGAACTTTTTAGGGATCCTCAGAGACAACACGCCAGAATTTATTTGTTGTATTGTTTTGTCTTTTCCTAGTTTTTCTACCCCTATAAAACAAGGAAGAAAATTATATACTAGATCCTCATGCGAGTTAATAAAGTATAGAAATTATACTACTTCTGTAGTATGCACTAATAATGGTTCAAATACACAATTATCCTCTTATGTAGCGGGATTAATAGAAGGAGATGGAACTATACATGTTCCTAAAACAGAAAGATCTGATAAGGGTAATCTTAACTATCCATCTATTCAAATAGTTTTTCATTTAAAAGATTTACCTTTGGCATTATTAATTCAAAAAGAAATAGGTCACGGATCCATAAGCAGAAGAAAGGGTGTAAATGCTTATATTTATAATGTAAATAATTTAAAAGGTTTATTATTGTTAATAAAATTAATGAACGGTAATATGAGAACCAATAAAATTTTCACATTACATAAATTAATAGACTGATTAAATATTAAGAATAAAGATCTTAATATTGAAAAAAAAGGGTTAAATACTAATTCTCTTATATCTGACGGTTGATTGTCTGGATTCATAGAAGCAAATGGTCATTTTTCAGTAAGAACTACTGAATCAGGTAAATATCCTAAAATTGAATGTAAATTTGAATTATGTCAAAGACAAATTGACCAAAATAATAATGATAATCTCTTTTTCTTAGAAGAAATAGCTAAACTTTTTCAATCTACTGTTAAACCTATTAGAGTCGAGAGACCTAATCCTCAATATAGAGTTAGAACTACTAATTTAAAAGGTAATTTAGCAGTTATTGATTATCTAACAAAATACCCCTTGTTTGGAACTAAATTCTTAGATTTTCAAGATTGAGTGAAAGTCCTTAACTTATTTCGACGAAGTGCTGGAAAAATGAATCATAAACTTAACATGAGTGAAGTTAAACTTATTAAATCTCAGATGGATGATAATAGAACTGTATTTATATGGGATCATTTACAAAACTTTTACAACTTAAATAAATAAGATATAGTCCCACCATGTACGTGAGTATATGAGTATCTACTCTAAATTTATTATTGCTGGAAGTGCTTCTAGGCTGCTTCCATTTTTTTTTTTATATCCAGCTCCGGCAGAAGCAAGCTAAAAATCTAGGGAAGGCACTAGGCGGAGGCTAGGCCGACGTTTATGATCATTGCCTCTGCTTGCTATCTCTGGCGTGCGGCCCACAAAAATACCCCTGTCTACGTAGTGTCAGCTTTTTATAATCAGCCAGCACCAGCTTCGCAGCACGCCAGAGGGTAATATTATAAAAAACCCGCGGGCCTGAGCTCCGCTAAGCCGAAGGGTGGTAAATTTTTAAGATAGTAACACTATCATGAGACTATGTCTCGTAGATCAAGATAATTAGGCAATTACAATGGTTGAGAAATGGGCCTGAGAAACCCTTATAGGCCAATTTGTGGGAGTGAACCTCCTGCTACAAACTATCAAATTGCGGGAACACCCTAAAGCAATTTCAACCAAGCGAGGGTGGCAACACATCTCGTGGCACAGGTAATGACTCGTGGTAAGGTAAAATCGAAATTGATGACGAAAGGAAATGGGTAATCCGCAGCCAAGCTCCCCCAAAAAAAGTGGAGTGCAGTCCATCGACTAGAAGTTAGTTGGCGCAAGCTTAAGATATAGTCAAGCCCCACCTGAAAAGGTGCAGGAGAACGCTTTTATGATTCCTGTATAAGTTCTCCGTAAAATGGATCCCTAGGCGGTACCGCCTACAATTAGAGGGGATTTAGGGAGAAGGACCTCAAACTCTGCCTGTAAAATGGCTAAAGAGGTAGATCTGCTTAACTGATCGTAACTTTAACACTTCATTCTTCGAAGCAGCTGGAGGAGGTGATCCTATCTTATATCAACACTTATTCTATGGTAATTTACTTAGACGCTTCGCGACCGAAGAAGTAAATTGTGATTCACACGTACACCTACGCGAATTTTTTTTATTTTCTTTAGCTCCTTCAATGCTTTATACGCGCCTAAATTCTAACGATAAATTCAGATTTTCATTGTTTTATACTAAGTACAAATCTTTATACGGTGATAGAGCTTTACCGTCTGAAGACTTTTTAACATGATTTATTGGATTTACTGAAGGAGATGGTTCATTTGTCGTAAACAAGAGAGGTGACTTGTCTTTTATAATAACTCAATCTACTAGTGATATTCAAGTATTAAATTTTATTCAAGATATATTGGGTTTTGGTAAAGTTATAAATCAATCTGCTACAACTAGCCGATATGTTTGTCAAGCTAAATCAGATATTGAATTAATTATTTATTTATTTAATGGGAATTTGGTATTTCCTTCTAGACAAGAATCATTTAAAAACTATGTAGATGGGTTTAATAAATGAGCTTTAAAAGGTAGAATTAAATTAAATAAAGTCAATTTTATCCCTAGTTCTATTTTACCTGACACAACTAATAGCTGGCTAGCTGGATTTACTGATGCTGAAGGGTGTTTTAGTGTTTCTATTTTGTCAAAAAGCGAAGCTTTTAGATTTAGATATATAATAACTCAAAAAGGTAAAATAAATATGCCTATTTTAAATCATTTGGCTGTATTATTTGAAGGTGGTAGAGTTGAGCCTCATTCTGTAAAGGATGTTTATGAATATCGAATAAATGGTTTAAAGGCTTGTTCTAATGTATTCCCGTACTTTGAAGCTTTTAGTTTATATTCTAAAAAGGCTGGAAGTTATACATTATGGAAACAGCTATATACTAGATTACTTAATAAAGATCATTTAGACCCTGAATTAAGAAATATATTAAAAGAAAAAGCCTCTATGATAAATAAAACTAATAAGGGCTCCACACCACGTACGCGCCCAACTTCTTCGTAAAGGATTCCCCGCCGCGTATTACCCCTTCGGATCATATACCTTATGGACGCTTACGCTTACGCTTACGCTTGCGATGGCGATGGCGATGGCGATGGCGATGGACACTCCTGCTGGTGGGACGCATACGCGTGGGACACATACGCTGGTGAAACAGCGTGGCTAGGAGAATATAAAATAGGGCTCCACCATAAGCCCCTAATAATTACGCTTGTACTTTGTGCAAGAATCATTTTTTGGAATAGAGGGTGTGGTTTAACGTATAAATAAAATAAGTTATGTAGTTATTAAGGCAAGTGTTAATTGTTTTACGCGTAAGACCTGTAATAATGAATACTTGTATAAGTATACCACAATCCCTAGTTGTTATCCGTTTCAGAACTACTTGCAACTCTTAGGTTTAGGACAAAATTTAGAGATACTAACTAACACGTCTGATTAACCCTTTTACAGAAACGCGTACGCGTACGCGTCCACCAAGGTGGGCACCCACTCCCCTAGCGTAGCAAGCACTTATGGCGAAGCAAGGACGCTTCGCTACGGGGGGGGGGGGGGTGGGACGCGCACGCGCGCAAAAGTTGTAATTGAAAGGAAAAGTAAGTTAGGATAATCATTACTTAACTAAGTAATGGGTAATTAAAATTAATTACTTAGCTACACTGATGAAAACGGTTAATGATTTTCTCAATTAAAGACCGTCGGTTGTTTAAGCAATCGCTACAGACTGGTCCATCGGTGGGTGGCTGAAATGCTGCTTAATGTACAGTCGGTTTCTCCTCCATTTGTAATGATGGACACAAGCCTACTATAGAATATTATATATTAGTATAATATGAAAGTTTAAGTACCTGATTATTATACATGTTCGTATAAGTAGTACCTGGATCTAATACGAGAGAGTTTTGTAACTATAAGTTAGATTTGGAGAAATGGATTCTTCGGTCAAAAATGGCCCTATTTAGGCGAAATCCTAAACTCGAATTGCGCTGTATGCTGGAACCATCTAGGGTCTATGGGTACTAATAGTGTAAGTCTGGGACTAGTCCCAGCCGTATTGGTCAAAATCCCACGGACCCGTAAGTGGAATCAGCCGGTAACCAACGAAAGAAGTTATTCTTCTCATCTAGTAGGAACCTCAGAGACTACACGCGCAACATCCTTTGGAGGTTTTATTAATGATCACACAAAAGAAACCCGTTTCAATCAATGGTTAGCAGGTCTTATCGATGGTGACGGAAGTTTGCAAGTTAGCAAAGCAGGATATTCTAGTTGTGAAATTACTGTAGCTCTTGCTGATGAACGTATGCTACGTATTATCCAGAACAAACTTGGAGGTTCTATTAAACCTCGTTCGGGAGTTCAAGCTATTCGTTGGCGTTTACACAATCGTCCAGGTATGGTTGATTTGGTAAATCGTGTAAATGGGTACATTCGACACAGTAGTCGATTAGTTCAACTTAATCGTGTATGTGCTGTACTAGGCGTGCAACTTTTAAGCCCTGATACTTTACACAACAAACATGGTTGGTTTGCTGGTTTTTTCGATGCCGATGGTACTATTGGTTATTATCTTAAAGGTCATTCTAATCAACCTCAGTTAACTCTAAGTGTAACTAACAAACTATATTTTGATGTAGTCCATTTTTTGACTTATTTTGGTGGTGCTATTTACTTTGATAAAGCACAAAATGGTTACTATAAATGAAGTGTCCAATCAGAGGAAAATTTTGCAGCCTTCCTTGAGTATACAAAGGTATGTCAACCTCAATCTATTAAACGTAATCGTTTATTCCTGATTAAGGAGTATTACCGACTTGTAGGACTCAAAGCTCACAAAGCTTCAGAGGGTACAGTACTACACAAAGCTTGGATTAACTTTAACCGTAAATGGAAGTAGTTCCAACCAAAGTGATGATGATATAGTCCATTTAAAGAGCTTTTCGTGTTCTTTTAAAACATAAGCCTTTAATTGCATCCAGAAGTCAAATATATAGGCTTCTTAACGTTGCTGTTTGCTGGAACTACTTCTATACTTAGTTTTAAATACTCCCTCTTAAATGATATAGTAAAAAAGTTAAAACGATGAAGTAAATCAGCAGGTAACAGTTTTATATATTTATCTAATATTATGTTTAAAAAATATAATGAATTTTATAGTATAAAACAAATTGGAACCTCAGAGACTTTTCGCAACGAAACCGTAATAATCACAGAAAAAGTCAAACCTATTTCTGTACATGTACCTACTCACTTAAAGCCAGTTAATGATGATCAATTCGGACATTATTTAGCAGGTTTAATAGAGGGTGATGGTCATTTTAGTAGTAAACAACAATTAGTTATTGTATTTCATTCATTAGATGCTTCCTTAGCCTATTATATAAAAGAACGATTAGGTTTTGGTAGTGTTCGTAAAGTTAAAGATAAAAATGCTCTACTTCTAATAATAGCGTCTAGAAAAGGTTTGGAAAAAGTAATTAATTTAATAAATGGAAAAATTAGAACAGAAAATAAATTTAATCAAATAACTAATAATATATTAAACCATGAAAATTACGCTGAATTTAGCAAAAAAATTAGTTTAAAATTAAACTTAGATAGAAATTTAAAAAACCATTGACTAGCAGGCTTTTCTGATGCTGATGCTAGTTTTCAAATTAAATTACTTAATCGTAATAATAGAACTGAAGTACGATTAAATTTCCAAATTGATCAAAAAAAAGATAGTATTTTAATATTAATTAAAGACTTTTTAGGGGGTAATATAGGCTATAGAAAAACTCAAGACACCTACTATTACGGTTCAACTAGTTTTGGTTCAGCCAAAAATGTTGTGAATTATTTTGATTACTTTCATTTATTATCTAGTAAACATACTAACTATTTAAAATGAAGAAAAGCATATTTAATGATTCAAAATAGAGATCATTTAAATAAAGACGGACTTTGAATCGAAAAAATTATTAAATTAAAAAATACAATGAATAGATTAGGTGATACTACAACGGTTTAAGATAAAGTCCTAACAAGGATGTTAAGTTCTTGAGAATTAATTAGAATAGATTTTTATAATTAATTATTAATAATATTAACTATTCGATTAATCAAAATTATTGTTATATATTAATTATCCCAGGTTTTGGGATAGTAAGTACTGTAGTTGCCGCTAGTTCAAATAAAAGTATCTTCGGTCAAAATGGCCCTTTAATTGGAGTAATCCAATTAACGCAACAAACTATATGCAGGAAATTCAAGAATTGTTATATCAATTCGCTATTACAAAATACTAATAATGTAAGAAATATTATATATTCCTTTATAGTAACAATTTTTGTAATATTGAACAATCCGCAGATAACCAAAACACGAAGTGAAAACTTCAAATCTGAAATAACTAAATTTTTTGGGTTAAGCATGTGAGTAGAAATTTCAGAGGTCATACTTTCACTTCGTAGTAATAATAATTTTTTTAATTCATTTGTCAAAAGACAAAAAATGAAAATATTTAAACAATTAAGACCCTTACACAATAATACCAACAAATTAAATCCTTATTGAATTACTGGTTTTACTGATGCTGAGGCTTGTTTTCTTATTAATGTTAGACCTAAATCTAACAGGAATAATGGTTATGGTGTAGAATTAGTTTTTAGGCTAAATTTACACTCAAGAGATAGAGCTTTATTGGAAAAGATTAGAGATTTTTTTGGGGTTGGAAGACTTACAGCAGTATCTGAAAATTACGTTCAATATTGAGTTGGTGCTTTAGAAGATATACTTGTTATTATTAATCACTTTAATAATTATCCTTTGATAACACAAAAATGGTCGGACT
>Ga0190268_10000088_pt1 | contig 11363 bp, 6 predicted proteins | sample Popmic249T_FD_133750 | JGI IMG/M metagenome (GOLD analysis project Ga0190268, IMG submission 133750) | Populus adjacent soil microbial communities from riparian zone of Blue River, Arizona, USA - 249 T | ecosystem: Environmental > Terrestrial > Soil > Riparian zone | place: USA: Arizona... | reverse complement strand
GCGTAGCAGCGTAGCAGCGTAGCAGCGTAGCAGCGTAGCAGCGTAGCAGCACTAAAAATTATGATAAACTTTCTTTTCATTTTTTTTTTCTTTTATATTATTAATATCTCAAAGTTTATATGCTTGGCATATGCTTGGCTTGTTGATTTAAGAGTCTCTTAATTTTATATTTTTAAATTAACAACTTATAAGTAATGAATCTTTTTTTTTTTTTATTATCTTATCTTATATAATAATATTTGATGAGGGTGAGTGCTACGAAGTACGAAGTACGAAGTAAGCAACAAAAAAAATTTTTTTTTATCCTTTTTAGGTTTAGGTAATTTTAAGGCTGCGCTATATATATAGCGCGCAAGCTTAAGCTCTTAATTTTTATATTATTTAATTCTTTTTTTTTTTTATATGGTTGGGTATTTTGTAGTTTTTATATAAAAAATATATACATTGACATCAAAAAAGGTTAAAATATTTTTCTTTATACCCTACGCCTTATATCCTATACCCTGTACCCTATGTCTACCTTATATCTAAATGGTAAATTAAATAGATATACCCTTATTTAATAATATTAAGTTTGGATTTAACCCAAAGCTTCAGCTTTTAGTTAAAGTTACGAAAACACTAATAAAGGAATAGGCATAAGCATAAGCATAAGCATAAGCATAAACGTATATAAGAAGGCTATAATAACAATAACCTTCTAGGGGTTTTATCTAAATCTCTAGATTAATGGATTATTTGGTTATTTGGTTATTTGGTGCTACGAAGTAAGCAACAAAAAAAATATTTCAAATGGATATAATTAATGTATATATTATATTTATTTAGTTTTAACTTACTTCTTTCTTTGCTTACGAAGTATGCAGCGTACGAAGTATGCATAATATATCTCTTCTCTTATAAAAAAAGTTTTTTTTATATGTTTAATTTTTTTTCTGTGTTAGTTAGTGTAAGGGTATTTTATAAATAAAAACCATGATTTTATATCTTTTATTATTAATTCCTATTATAGGAATATTTTTGATTTGTAGCACACGTTCTTACTATTCTTTAATTTGATTAGAAGTACCTTCTTTTTCAGGTAATATTAATTATAGTCTTCCCACTTTTTACAAAGATGAGAAAAAAAAAGTTACTTTCTATAAAAAAATAGCTTTTATAACTTCAATTTTAAATTTAATTATTTCATTGATAATTTATATATTATTTGATTTTAGTAATAATCAATTTCAATTTATACAAGAACATTATGATTTAAGCTTTTATGACATATATTTAGGTGTAGATGGTATTTCAATATATTTTGTTTTATTAACTACAATAATAATGCCTATAGCTTTAATATCTAATTGAAATTCAATTACAAATAATGTAAAGTCTTATTTGATAATAATGTTATTATTAGAAACTTTATTGTTAGGGGTCTTTTTAGTTTTAGATATATTATTATTTTATATATTTTTTGAGAGTATCTTACCTCCATTATTTATATTAATAGGTTTATTTGGATCAAGTAATAAAGTAAGAGCTAGTTTTTATATTTTTATATATACATTTGACCTCAAGTGTAAAAGAGCCAAACACCGGGGAAGCCCTAAAGCTCCAGTAACCAAAGTAATAAAAGAAATTTTTTTAGCGGCTTGATTAATGACTCAAGGTATGGTAACATCACTGGTTTTCAAGATTGAAAAGCTACTTTTAGTAGTAGATATGTGGGTGATCGCGGTTCTAAATCATCCTTGACTTACAGCCTTGTTAGAGAAGGTTATATATTTCAAGGGTGTAAAAGAGCAACGAGTAGATGGTTCTTCGAAGTCTAGGAATTCGATTTCGTAAGGTGTACTCTAGTCGCTGGGAAACCAGTTTTTAGGAGAAAAATTCATTCTCATTCTGATAATAATATAATCTCAAAGAATATGTTTAAACGATTCTCAACTAAGTCAGATCTTAATCCTTGATTTGTTACAGGTTTAGTTGAGGCAGATGGATGTTTTATGTTAGGTTTTTTTTAAAGTGATAAATATAAGAAGGGTCATCAAATCCAAGCTATTTTTAAAATTACATAGCTTGCGCGCTATATATAGCGCGCTATATATATAGCGCACACATAATAAAGATTTTGATTTACTATGTCAAGTAAAAGATTCTTTGGGATCAGGTTCAGTTACAAAACACGGAGAAACAACTTTACAATATACAGTTAAATCTTTAAAAGATTTAGATAGAATAATTTCTCATTTTGATACTTATCCTTTGTTAAGTCAAAAAGGAGCTGATTATAAACTTTTTAAAGATGCAATTTCATTAATTAGAAACAAAGAACATCTAACTTTAGATGGGTTTAGAAAAGTTCTTTCTATAAAAGCTTCTATGAATTTAGGTTTATCTGATGAATTGAAAAGATATTTTCCTGATATTAAACCATCACATAAAAGAGTTATAGATTCTATATAATAGACCCTAGTTGAATAGCAGGTCTAGCTAGTGGAGATGAATGTTTTCTTATATCTATACGTAACTCACCTACAACTAAGCTAGGTAAATCTGTAGTGTTAAAGTTTTATATAGTTCTACATAGTAGAGATATTGAACTAATAAAATTATTAATATCTACTATTGGTTGTGCTTGCTCCTTACGAAGTATGGAAGGAAAAATATAATTAATGCTAAAACAGTCTGCTGTATATTTTGTTGTGACAAATTTTAAAGATATTTCTTTGCTTCCTTACGAAGTATGGATGCATCAAAATAATCCCGTTATTTGACGAATACCCTATCCAAGGAGTTAAAGCCTTAGATTACTCTGTGTGTGCGTACGAAGTATGCATACATTAAAAAAAAATAGTTAACCTTATTCAAAATAAATAACATTTAACTAAAGAAGGTTTGTTAGAAATCCAATATATAAAATCTAATATGAATATATTTAGAAAATTATAACAATATGTTATAAACATATGTATTATCAGAATTGCCGGTTAGCCGGTATGAATTGAAGTAACCTAAAATTAAAGAAAATAACATACATTAGTTATGTTAACAACGTATGAGGATCTTTATTTTTATTATTATCTATTTTAACTATGTCTTCTATAATGGGTACAACTTATTTTGATGCTTTATTTAAAAATAATTTTGATTATAGTACTCAAATATTTTTATTTTTTGGGATATTTATAGCTTTTGCTGTTAAAACACCTACAATATTTTTAAATAATTGATTATTGAAAGCTCATGTAGAATCCCCTTTAGGTGGAAGTATTGTATTAGCAGGTATTGTTTTAAAATTAAGTTTATATGGAATATTTAGATTAATTTTACCTGTACTACCTAAAGCTTCTTTAAATTATACTTATATAATTTTTATTATTGGGGTTATTACTATAATATATGCAAGTTTTAGTACATTAAGAACTACAGATATTAAAGAATTAATAGCTTATAGTTCAGTATCACATGCCGCAGTATATTTAATAGGGGCATTTAGTAACACAATTCAAGGAATTGAAGGAGGTATATTATTAGGTTTAGCCCATGGATTTGTTTCAAGTGGTTTATTTATATGTGCAGGAGGAGTTTTATATGATAGATCTGGAACTAGATTAATACATTTTTATAAAGGAATAGCTCAAATAATGCCTTTGTTTGCTACATTATTTTTTATATTATCTTTAGGTAATTGTGCTGTACCTTTAACTTTAAATTTCGTAGGTGAATTTATGTCTCTTTATGGAGTATTTGAAAGATTACCTTTATTAGGTTTATTTTCTAGTACTTCTATTGTATTATCTGCTGCATATACAATATATATGTATAATAGAATATCTTTTGGAGGTTCTTTCAGTAAATTTTTTATTTATAATTTAAGTGATCTAACTAAAAGAGAATTCTTTTTATTATTTACTTTAGTTTTATTTACTGTAATTTTTGGTGTATATCCTTCTTTTATTTTAGATGGATTACATTATTCTGTTGCTAATTTATTATATTATATTTAAATTGTTAATATATCTCTGCTTCCTTACGAAGTATGGATGCATAAAAAAAAAGAACAATTAAAGCATTATTGATTATAATAAACATTATAATGATTTTACTTTTTCATGCTTCGCGCTTCGCGCTTCGCGCTTCGCGCTTCGCGCTTCGCGCTTCGCGCTTCGCACAACAAATTATTTATAAAGTAGTTTACTATAGATAGGTTTTGTATAGTTATATAGGATTAATGATGAAATAGTCTTATAACATAAATAAGAGAGGATAAAGGCTAAAAAAACTTTTTTTTTTATTTGGTGATTAAAATTAGGAAAGTTATAGTTTTTTTTAAGATAAAAATATCTGGTTTTTTAGAGAAAAAAAATATAAGTAATAAATAATTAAATATTATATAATAGACTTATTAATGTGAAATTTCAAGCCAAAAAAACCTTTATTAGAGTAAAATATATAATATATATATAATTATATAACAATAAATAGCTTAATTTAAATCCTAAGTAGGTAGTTTATAGTATGAGATATGAAATATGAAATATGAAATATGAAATATGAAATATGAAATATTAAATATGAAAAAAAAAAAATTAAAAACTTATCAGTAGTGATAGTGGATAGTGAATATTTACCCCGATATCTAGGTATCAGGTTCTTCATGTTGCACGAGCTTATTCATATAAGTGCGTACTTTTAAGGCTCTGGTTGTTATTATAATAGGGACGGTCTACCCTTATTACTCAATTACCTTAGCCTTATAAGTATGGTCTACTACCATTCCAGTATCTCGTAAGTTGAGTTTGGTGATGGCTCTGATTGAACACTGTTCAAGTACTTGACACATGCTAATCGAACGTTAAAGACTCTAGAAGAAAGGTTCTTAATTTTAATTAAAGACTCCAGAAGAAAGGTTCTAAAATGTAATGAAAAATTAAGGAAAACTTATCTAGGGGTTAGTTAAATTTTTAGCTAATTAAAAGTTTTAAAAGTGGTGTACAGGTGAGTATATAATTTATTGGCCTACCTTAAAGTGGAGATAAATCCTTCATAAACTAAAACACCAAGTAAAATGGGGGGGGTTCACTGCCCCCCCTATGCTTTAAGAGGATCAGATAAATTCAAGGGATAGGTAGTTGTTAAGGTAATGGCTTAACAAGCTTACGATTCACCTTAGTCGAGACTGAAAAGGTTGATCGACCACATTGGGGATGAAAAAATCCCAATACAAATGAGTACAGCAGTGGGGAATATTAGTCAATGGCCTAAAGGCTGAACTGGTAACTTGGAAGAATGGCATGGCAGGTTTTCTTAGGAATAACAAAAATTTATTATAACTTGTTTTACAGGTCAAGTATTAAGGGGTATCGTCTACTAAGTATAGCCGGTGGTGCCCCGGTACTGTACACAATGTACTCCCTTTTTTACCTATCGTAGCGGAGGCTGGTATACCTTACTACTTTCTAGTAGGGTAGTATTGGTATACTTTACTACTTTCTAGTAGGGAGTCGTGGTATACTTTACTGCTTTCCAGTAGGAGAGTTGTGGTATACTTTACTACCAAAAAGTAGGAGTAAGTAGAGATACCGGAAAGTTCGCCCCAGTATATGGACAAAAGTAATACTAAATCCAATTGGTATTATTTTCTACTGGACATACGTAGTCTAGGTTGTACACTGTGTAATATGGAGCATGTATATTATGTACTATGCACTATGTACTATTTACTATGTAATATATAGATGGTATTGTGTATTGTGTACTGTATATACAATGTACTGTGTACTGTGTATTCTGTACTCTGTACTCTGTACACAACAGTACAGTGGAATATTAAAAAGGAGTTATTTTCTAGCTAACTAATCGTTGTGTAAATCGATTTATCGAATAAAATTCTGTTTACAATTTTGATTATGACAATTTGTATATATTGTCTTGACTAATTACGTGCCAGCAGTCGCGGCAATACGTAAGAGACTAGTGTTAATCATCATAAATAGGTTTAAAGGGTACTCAGATGGTAAATTTACCCTAAAATAACATTAGGGACAATTTTCTAGAGTTTTATGTAAGAAGGTCGTACTCTAGAGTGTAGAGATTAAATTCATTAATACCTAGGGGACTTTTCAAGGCGAAGGCTATCTTTTATGTAAAAACTGACATCGAAGGACGAAGGCACAGGGCACGAACAGGATTAGATACCCCAGTAGTCTTTGCAGACAATTATGAATGCCATAGGTTAGGAATCTAGTCTATAAATGAAAATGTAAGCATTTCACCTCAAGAGTAATGTGGCAACGCAGGAACTGAAATCACTAGGCCGTTTTTGACACCAGCAGTGAGGTATGTTATTTAATTCGATGATCCACGAAAAACCTTACCACAATTTGAATATTAACCAAACAAAATATTTATTATTTAATAGTTAATACAAGTGTTGCACGGCTGTCTTCAGTTAATGTTGTGAAATTTGGTCAAGGCCATAAAATTAACAAAAACCCAAGCTTTATTTATAAAAATAAAATATTTCATAGGGCAGATTTTACTTGTTAAATTAAGTAGGATAATAGGGATTAAGACAAGTCATCATGGCCTTAATATTGTGGGCTATAGACGTGCTGCATATGCCTAAACAAAGAGATGCAAAAACGTGAGTTTTAGCTAATCTTCTAAAATAGGATACTAGAAAGAATTGTAGCCTGAAATTCGGCTACATGAATCAGTAATTGCTAGTAATCGTGAATCATTATGACACGGTGAATATAACTTCAGATTGGTACTAATCACTCGTCACATGCTGAAAGGAATTTATGCAATAAGTTTGCTTTTCTGTTATTAAAAGAAGTCAAGTATCATGGGAATCGGTATAGGTATTTTAACAGGAATCTTCGTATGCTTGATTCTGATTAGTGTTAAGTCGAAATACAGTTCGTGTAGTGGAAGTTGCACGGGACTTATAACCATAAAACAATTATCGTATGTATACCATAAGGTAAGCATCCTCGAAATACTAACCTTATGCTACATACCAAGGAGAGTTCCGTTTGCTGGTATGACGGGTTAGGCTGTAAACTTAATGACTATTTAGTCGTCGAAGGTTCAATTCCTTTCTCTCCTAACAAAATTCAAAGTTAATTTTTATTAATAAAATAAGATTATTATTAGCGTATTGTATTAGATAAAGTCAAGGTAGACAGTAAAAAAAAGGCAATTTTATGTGTGCTTCCTTACGAAGTATGGCTGCTTCCTTACGAAGTATGGCTGCTGCTGCTAAAGCTAAAGCTAAAGCTAAAGCTAAAGCTAAAGCTATATATTTCTTTCTTTTTTTTTTTCTTTTTTTTATATTATAATTATAGTCTAAACAGGAGGTATTATTATATGGTTGTATATCACTAGTACGGGCGGGATGGGCCCTATTCTAGTAAAAAAATGATATTTTATAAATATATGTAATAAGTTTCTATAGCTCAACGGTAGAGCATAATACTGTTAATATTATGATAAATGTTCGATTCATTTTAGAAGCTAAAAATGATTGTATATTCTTTTTTTTTCTATATTTATATTAATATGAAATATGAAATATGAAATATGAAATATGAATACGGAAAAATAGCTGGTAATTACAAAAAAAAAAAAAAATAAAAATGACTAACTTAATCAGAAGTAATTTTCAAGACCACCCTTTTCATTTAGTATCCCCTTCTCCTTGACCTGAATGTTGTTTGGGAAACAACTTATTGTGGGTTAAACTGCCAAACTCCGGGGACCTCCTAAAGCTTACGATTCCAAGCTGTAATCGAAAGGTTATATGTGGCTGAAGTAATTACTCAGGTAAGGAAATAAGTCGTAAGATTTGTGAAAACAGAATGGACAATCGCGGATCTAAGTCAACAGTGTGTGAAAACACTGTTGTAAAAGAGCAACGAGTATACGGTAGTTAATGTGTTTTTATAAGATAAGCTAATATAATAAGAGATAATATAAGCTAATATAATATAAGAAGATTCTTTAGGAAACATATTTAAGATGTATTCTAAGTATTCTCGAAAGAGATAAGGTAATATTTTATTACTAGGTATCCAGTTTATCTTGTCTGCATGATTATGGATACCTCTTTAACGAAAAACCCGCCTAAGAGATCGACAATAGATAGAATTAATAGCCTAATTAGGTTATTCTCAACTCAAGTCAATATACGAAAGCTAAACCCCTGATTTATATCCGGGTTTACTGATGCAGAGGGTAGTTTTTTACTGGAGGTCAGACGGGACTCAACTTGCCGTGCAGGTTGATTAATAGTCGCCAGATTTTCAATTACTCTCCATCAAAGAGATTTAGAATTGTTACAAAGTATTCAAGCATATTTCGGTGGTGTAGGTCGAATAAGCACAGGAGGGAAAGATACTCTGTCCTATAGGATTAATTCGCAGATGGATATTAAAAGATGAGTATTACCCCATTTTGATAGATATCCTCTTATAACTGAGAAACAAGCAGACTACCTTTTATTCAGAGAGGCAGTAAAGCTAGTTTCTAAAAAAGTTCATCTAACCATAGAAGGAATTAATACTATAGTAGGAATTAGAGCTTCACTAAATAAGGGGCTAAGTCCTGCTTTAAAAGAAGCTTTCCCTAATTGTGTACCAAGCCCTAGACCATTAGTTGTTGATTTGCAAATTCAACATCCTGAGTGAGTTGCAGGGTTTACTTCAGGTGAGGGATGTTTTACGGTTAGTATAGTGGCAAGAGATGGATATAAATCGGGAGGTTTAGTAACTCTAAGGTTTGTAATAGTTCAACACTTTCGTTGTGAACAACTTATGGAAAGCCTTTCAACTTATTTTGGTTGTGGTAAATACTATGCAGTAATGGATCGTGACCACGGAGAATTTAGAGTACATAAATTTTCAGATATAATTGAAAAGATTATCCCTTTCTTCCAAACTAACCGTATTGTAGGTGTTAAGGAGCTAGATTTTATGGACTTCTGTAAAATAGCTGATCTAATGCAAAGCCAGAAAAAGCATTTAACTAAGGAAGGGTTAGAAGAAATCAAGCTAATAAAACAGAGTATGAACAAAGGTAGAATAGCAGACGTAGTCCCTAAGGATTAAAGAGCTAACCAACCACCCTAACACCTCAATAATTTTACCTTTCCTTTTACCCCTTCGGCCTAGCCCAGCTCTGGGCCAGGGCTGGGCGAAAGGCGAAAGATTTAATTTAATTAGCCCTCTCTTTGTGTAACAGCAACATCAAAAAAACACCGCTGGATTATCTAGCTGCTTCGCTCAAATACAGGATGATGTAAAAGTCTTAACTAAGATATAAACAAAATAGACTTTGTATTCTTCAGGAGTGTTTATATTTTTAGTGACAATCACAATATGCTTAATTCTTCTTTTCTAATCTAAGTTTAGTCTTTCATTTATTGTAATACTAGTTGTTTGATACTTTGGTAAATTTTATTAAAGAATAACCCCGCTATACACAAGTATTTGCTTATTAAATTTAACCACAAGTGCTGCCTTATCTATGCATAACTTTAATAATAGTTATTATATATTTTATATTTCTTTAATTTTAGTTATTTCATCTATGTCTTTTTGATTTAGAGATATAATTTCTGAGGGGACCTTTTTAGGAGATCATACCCTGGCTGTGCAAAAAGGATTAAATTTAGGTATTATACTTTTTATAGTTTCTGAAGCATTATTTTTTTTAGCTATATTTTGAGCATTTTTCCATAACAAGGCATTGTGGATAGGAGCCAAACTCCGGGGAAGCCCTAAAGCTCTAATAACTAAGCTATTAATCGAAAGATTCTTAGTGGCCTCATTAATGATTGAGGGTATAGTAACAACATTAGAGATTCTTGGTTTATACCAAGGAATGGGTTATCGCGGATCTAAACCAGATAGTCTTATATCTGTAAAAGAGCAACGAGCAGACGGTTCCTCGATATTAAATAAATATCGTAAGGTGTGCTCTAAGTGCCAGGGAAACTTGGTTTTTATACATTCTAAGTGGAATGTTAATACTTCTATATTTGCCTCTCCTTTGGGAGAGACAAAAAATATTCTATGTTCAATTAAGTATCAAAAATCTTATTTTTCTAGTAAAGCTATTATATCTGATAATTCAACTTTAGAATTAAACCCTAATTATATTACAGGATTTACTGATGGGGAAGGATGCTTTTTTATAGGTCTTTATTCAGATTCTAATTATAAAGTCGGATACAGAGTAAAAGCTAGCTTCCAGATAGGTCTACATCAAAAAGATTTTCCCTTATTAGAACAAATTCAATCGTACTTTGGTGTTGGGAAAATAACAAAACATGGTGCAGAATCTGTCCAATTTAGAGTAACAAGTCTAGAAGATTTAAATATTATTGTAAATCATTTTGATGGTTACCCTTTATTGACAGATAAACAATCCGATTATTTACTTTTTAAAGAAGTTATAAGTTTAATGAAAGAAGGAAAACATCTTACTTTAGAGGGTTTAAATAGAATAGTATCTATTAAAGCTACGCTAAATGGCGGTTCTGATAAATTAAATTTAGCTTTCTCTAATATAGAACCTGTTTTAAGACCAAGAGCCTTAAATAGAAAGATAAAAGATTTACATTGATTAGCTGGATTTACTGACGCTGAAGGTTGTTTTTTTATATCTTTAAAAAAATCACCTGATTCTAAGTTAGGGGAAACAGTATGATTAAAATTTATTTTAACTCAACACAGTAGAGATAAAGAACTTTTAGAAAGTTTAATTTCTGAATTAAATTGCGGTCGTTATATATCTAAATCTGGTTATGGGGAATTTGTCGTTGAAAAATTTTCAGACATCTGAAGTAAAATAATTCCCATTTTTGAGGAATATAAATTACAAGGTGTAAAATCCAAAAATTATGAGGAATTTAAACAAGCGGCGATATTAATAAAAAATAAAGCCCATTTAACACGAGATGGGTTAGATCAAATAAAAAAAATAAAAGGAGGGATGAATAAAAATAGAATATAGTATTAAGATAGAATATATAAAATTAAACTAAAAAATAAATCGAGTGCTTTAACTCCTACTGTTGAATTAGGAGCTCAATGACCTCCTATAGGTATAGAACCTGTAAATCCTTTTGAATTACCTCTTCTTAATACAGTAATACTATTATCTAGTGGTGCTACAGTGACTTATGCTCATCATGCTTTAATACATGGAGAAAGAAAAGGAGCTTTATATGGATCTATTGCTACTATATTATTAGCAATTATCTTTACTGGCTTCCAGGGAATTGAATATAGTGTATCTTCTTTTACTATAAGTGACGGTGCTTTTGGTACATGTTTCTTTTTTAGTACTGGCTTCCATGGGTT
>Ga0190268_10000087_pt1 | contig 11504 bp, 10 predicted proteins | sample Popmic249T_FD_133750 | JGI IMG/M metagenome (GOLD analysis project Ga0190268, IMG submission 133750) | Populus adjacent soil microbial communities from riparian zone of Blue River, Arizona, USA - 249 T | ecosystem: Environmental > Terrestrial > Soil > Riparian zone | place: USA: Arizona... | reverse complement strand
GTCGTTCTTTGAAGATCACTACGCGTGAGACCGGCTGCTGGGCTGCAGGGTTGGGCCGACGCGGGTGCGCGGGCGCCGCTCGTCCGGGGTTGACCGCCGTTCTGGTGGTGGTCCAGCGCCAAAGGGGCTCCCGCCCAGGACGATCCAGGCCCAGCGCGAGCCAGGATGGAAAGGGCTCCCGGTTGCGCTCAGGGTCAGCGGGCGGGGTCGCGGCAGACGTGGCCGTCGCGGGTGCTCGGGTCGGGCGGGCGGCGGTACGGCGTGACCCAGCCGGATCCCGGCGCCTTCGTCTGCGTGAACTCCACCAGCGCGTCCGCGAGCGCCCCGGCGATGCCCGCCCGCACCTCGGGCTTGGCGGCGAGCGCGGCCTCGTGGCGCGACGAGATGTACAGCGCCTCCGAGATGACGAACGGCCGGTGCGCGCGCCGAAGCAGGCCGTAGTAGTCGCCGCCGCTCTGGCTGACGCGGTACTTCGCGCCGGCGTCGCGGTCGCCGACCCACGGCCCGGGGAGGGTCTGCACGTAGCGGCGGAGGTGCTCGTAGACCAGTCCCGCGAAGCGCCGCCCCGACGCGTCGGCGGTCGAGCCGAACGTCTCCGTCCCCGGCGTCTTCCGCGGCCCGTCGGGCGAGGAGTTGAGGTGCACGGAGACGGCGGCGTCGGCGCGCAGCGCGTCGACCAGCGCCGCGCGGAACTCGATGGTCGCCTCGAAGTCGCGCTCCCGCGTGAGGACGACCCGGCCGACTCGTCCACGAAGCGCGTCGCGGACGCGGAACGAGATCTGGACGTTGCGCACCTTCTCCTCGTCGCCGTTCGGCGCGAGGGCGCCGCGCTGCGGCCCGCCGTGCCCCGGGTCGACGACGACGAGTACGTCCTTGGCCTTCTTCGGCAGCGCGCCGCCGCTGCCGGGCGGGATCGCGCGTACGTCGCGGCCGGCGAGCACCACGGGATGGCCGCACGGCGTGAGGACGCGCGGCGCGAGTGACGTACCGCCGATGCGGGGGAGCGTGAGGCCCGCGGCGAGGGTGCCGCCGGTGCTGATGCGCGCGACGCGCAGCGTCACGACGGCGCCGAGCGCGGGGGGCGCGGGGGTGGACTCGGACGTACGCGGCCAGCGCACGCCCGCACCGCCGAACGACGACGGCAGCGGCTTCGGCGCCGGGCTCGCGGAGGCGCTGGTGGGAGCGGGCGTGCTCGGTACGGCTGACGACGTGCTGGGGGACGGCGCCGTGGATGGCGTCGAGGTCGAGCACGCCGCCAGCGCGGCGAAGGCGGCAACGGCTCGCTTCACCTCAGCGGCCGTACCCCGCCGTCAGTACGTCACGCGCACCGCGTCGATCGAGACGTGGCCCGACCGCACGACGAGGCGCAGCGCGCGGGCGCCGCGGGTGGAGTACGTGACGACGTTCGAGAGCTTGCGCGGCGTGCGGACGGGCGCGTACGTGCTGATGCGCCGCACGTACCGGCCGCCGATGTAGACGTCGAACGTCCCGCCCTTGGGGTGCGCGAGGTAGATGACGTCGTACTTCGTGCCGGCGAGCATCTTGCTGAGGTACGCGCCGCGCGTGACGGAGCCGGAGTGCGAGCCGTACCAGTCGGCGCTGTTGCCGATGACGGTCCAGCCGCCCGACTTCGTGAGCGCGGTCTGGTCGAGCGGGACGGTCCAGCGCGGGCTGACGTACTGCGCGCCGCGGTTGCCGGCGCGGTCGACGGGCGTGACGCGGAGGACGTACGTCCGACCCGGCGTCAGCGTGATCGCCGCCGTCTTGCTCGCGGTGCCCTGGCGGGTCCAGACGCAGCCGGTGCCGAGCAGGTGCAGGCAGAGGTCGAACGTCATGCCGCTCGACGGCGCGGGGTCGGTGGCGTTCCAGCGCAGGATGGCGCGGGCGTCGTACGCGCGCGGGCTGATGCTGCCCGTCGCGACGGCCTTCTTCGTGTCGACGATGACGCGCACGGTGCCGACGCGACACTCCGCGCCGACGAGTGCGGCGACGGCGATACGGCGCTCGGCGTCGGGTGCCGGCGCGAACGTGTGCGTCGTCGGTGGGGTGCCGGCCAGCGTGCCGTCACACGTGACGGTGTTCTCTCCGACGGCCCAGCCGGAGACGACGCCGGGCGGCGGCGTGACGGTGAGCGGCACGGTGAGCGACTTCGTCACGGGCGGCGCGGCGACGACCGGGTCGCCGAACAGCGCGTCCGACAGCGGCCCCCACTGCGGCGTGCCGAGCCCGGTCGCCATGTCGTAGCCGGCACCGGCGGCGTGGAAGAAGTTGTAGCCCGAGGTCACGTCGCGGAACGACTGCGGGCTGGCGTAGATCTCGTCGTGGATGTCGCCGACGCCACTGGTGCGGCCCGCCGCGGACAGCGCGGACGCGAGGTGCCCCGCGAGCAGCGGAGCGCCCGCGCTGGTGCCGCCGCCGAGGACCCAGCCGCCGTACGTCGAGGAGTACGCCGCGAAGCCGCGCCGCGGGTCGGCCATCGCCGCGACATCGGGGACGAGGCGGGTCGTGGCGTCGCCGCCTAGCGTGCTCTGCCACGACGGCTTCGGGACGGTGGACGACGCGCCGCCGCCGCTGGCCCAGCCGTTCGTCGCGTCGCTCCAGACGCTCTCGGTCCAGCCGGCTCCGTCGGGGACGAGCGTGGTGCCGCCGACGCCGACGACGTACGGCGACGCGGCCGGGTAGTCGACGCTCGGCTCGGCGAGGTCGGGGTCCTCGTCGCCGCAGTCGTACGCGCCGAGGTCGCCCGACGCCGCGAACACCGTCGCGCCCGCCGCCACGATCCGCGCGAGCTGGACCTCGATGCCGTCGCGGGCGGCGGGGTCGAGGTCGGCGTCGCGTTCGCACATGCCCCACGACGTGCTCACGACGTCGACGAGCCCGGCGACGGCGTCGTCCGCGATCTGCTCGTAGAGCGGGATGGCCGACGCGAGGCCCTCGTCCTTGGCGAAGTACACGCGCTGCGCCGCCTCGGGCGCCGCGGCGAGGAGGACCTGCTGGTCCATCGCGACCTCGAACGCGCCCGGGTCCGTCGTCTCCGGCTCCTCGGTGCCGACGAGGACCTCGGTGAGGTCGGGCTGGTCGAGGCCGGACTCGGTGGCGTACGTGGCGAGGTCGGTGGGGTTCCACCCGGAGAACTGCACGGTCGCGATCGTCAGGCCGCTGCCGTCGCCGAGCGGGTCGACGTCGTACGCCTTCGCGAGGTCGGCGCCCGTGTAGCCGGTGGCGCGCGACTTCCACGCGCGGCGCGCGCCGAGGCCGGCGACACCGGCGACGTCGGGGTGGCCGATGGTGCGTACGACGTGCCGCGGGCCGCGCACCGAGACCGTCCAGTCGTTGGCGGCGGTGACGTCGAGGCCCTTGCGGAGGAGGTAGTCGAGGACGCGCGCGGTGCCGGTGGGGCGGGCCTGCGCGAGGGCGGCGCGGCGTACGGCGGGGGTGGCGCTGCCGGGCAGCGCGGCGGCGCGGGCGAGGGCGGCGCGGTCGCCGGGTCGCAGCGTCACGACGACGCTGACGTCGTCGGCGCCGCCGTCGGCGGCGTGCGCGCTCGTGGCGAGCACGGCGGTGCAGACAGCGGCCAGCACCGCGCGGCTGAGGGGGCGGCGCGTCATACCTGCATCATCGGCCCGAACGGGCGAGCACATGAGGGCATTCGGGCTAATCTTCGCGCCGTGCGCCTCTCTCCCGGTGACCCCGCCCCCGACTTCGCGCTGCCCGACGCCGACGGCAACGTCGTCCGCCTCTCGGACCTCCGCGGCCGCAAGGTCGTCGTCTACTTCTACCCGGCCGCGCTGACGCCGGGCTGCACCAAGCAGGCGTGCGGCTTCCGCGACTCGCTGGCTGATTGGGAGGCGGCCGGGTACGCCGTCCTCGGCGTCTCGCCGGACAAGCCGGAGAAGCTGGCGAAGTTCCGCGAGGCCGAGGGCCTGACGTTCCCGCTGCTGTCCGACCCGTCGCGCTCGGTGCTCGAGGCGTGGGGCGCGTACGGCGAGAAGTCCCTCTACGGCAAGACCGTCGTGGGCGTCATCCGCTCGACGTTCGTGCTGGACGAGGCGGGGGTCGTGGAGCGGGCGATGTACGGCGTCAAGGCGACCGGCCACGTCGAGAAGCTGCGCAGGGAGCTGGGCGTCTGAGTCCCGTGGAGCTCGACCCCGACCCGGCGGCGGCGCCGTTCACGCCGCGGCACGCCGCGCTGCGGGCGGAGGTGCGGTCGTTCGTGGAGACCGAGCTCCGGCCGTACGCCGAGCAGTGGGAGGCGGCGCGGGAGTTCCCCTCGTCGGTCTTCGCCTCGGCTGGGGCGGCGGGGCTCCTGGGGTGGAAGTACCTGCCGGAGCCGGACTTCCTGGCCGATGTCGTGGTGACCGAGGAGCTGGCGCGCTGCGGGTCCGGCGGCGTGGCCGCGGGGCTGGGCGCGACGAAGGACCTGGCGCCGTACTACGTCGCCCGTTTCGGCACCGATGCGCAGCGGGCGGCGTACGTGGACCCGTGCGTCCGCGGTGTCGCCGTGGCCGGGCTGGCGGTGACGGAGCCGGGTGCGGGGTCGGACGTGGCGGCGTTGACGACGCGTGCCGTGCGCGACGGCGACGAGTGGGTGCTGACGGGGTCGAAGGTGTTCTGCACCAACGGTTCCCGCGCCGACTGGGTCCTCGTGGCGGCGCGGACGTCGGACGAGCCGGGGTACCGCGGGATCTCGCTGCTGATCGTGCCGACGTCGGCGGCCGGGTTCTCGGCGTCGCGGATCCCGACGCTGGGGTGGCGTACGTCGCAGACGGGCGCGCTGTCGTTCTCCTCGGTGCGACTGCCCTCATCGGCGCTCCTGGGGGAGGCGGGCGAGGGCTTCGTCATGATCATGAAGTCGTTCCAGTGGGAGCGCCTCGCCCTGGCTGTCGCCTCGGTGTCCGCGGCGGCGGCGAACCTGTCGTCATGCCGTACGTCGTCGGAGGCGTGGCGCGGGCTGGCGGTGCGGGTGGCGGCGGTGCGCGCGCTGACCTACGACGCGCTCGAACGCCACCTCGCCGGCGAGGACACGTTGCGGCAGGTCAGCGCGGCGAAGTGGCTCGCGTGCGACCTCGACGTGGAGACGGCGATGCTGCGGGTGGAGTCTGGCGGTGGCGCGACGGCCGAGCGGGCGCTGCGCGACGCGCGGCTGGGTCCGATCGGGGGCGGCGCGCGCGAGGTGATGGCCGAGCTCGTGGCGCGGACGCTGCCGCTCGGGTAGCTGCCACGGTGGCCGGGCCGACACCCGTTCTCTGAAGATCATCACGCTCGAGACCGGCGCGCGAACGTCAAGGTTCAGAGGTCAGCCGCGGCCGAACAGGCCCTTGCGCTTCTTCGGCTGGTCCTTCGCGGGCGGCGCGGAGCGCGCGGGCGGGGGAGTGCTCGCCGGGGCGGAGGGCGCCGGCTCGTCGTCGAGACCGAGCGAGGTGAGCTCGCGCAGCAGCGCGGCGGTCTCGGACAGGCCGGCGCGGGAGCCGTTGGCGTACGCGGGCTCCGGGTCGGCCGGCGTCATCGGGCGGCCTTCGGGGACGTACTCGTCGGGTACGTACTCCTCGACCGTCTCGACGGTGTCGATGGCGGGGCTGTCGTTGAGGTCGCGGAGGAGGGCGGTGACCTCGAACGCGTTGACGGGCTCGGGCTCCGGGTCGGGCTCCGCGGCTTCGGCGAGGGCGCGCTCGGCTTCTTCGCGCTCGGCGGCCTCCCGGGCGGCCTCCTCCGCGGCGAGGCGTTCGGTCTCCTCGGCGGCGACGCGCTCGGCCTCCTGGCGGGCGGCCTCCTCGGCGGCGAGGCGTTCGATCTCGAGCCGGGCCTCCTCGGCGGCGACGCGGTCGGCTTCCTCGCGTGCGGCCTCTTCGGCGGCGAGGCGCTCGGCCTCGACCCGCTCGGCTTCCTCGCGTGCGGCCTCTTCGGCGGCGACGCGCTCGGCCTCGACCCGCTCGGCTTCGGCGGCGTCGGCAGCGGCACGTTCGGCGGCCTCGCGCTCCGCCTCCTGTCGGGCAGTCTCCTCGGCGGCAACGCGCTCGGCCTCGGCGCGCTCGGCTTCGGCACGCTCGGCTTCGATCCGCTCGGCCTCGGCACGCTCGGCTTCGATCCGCTCGGTTTCGGCGCGCTCGGCTTCGATCCGCTCGGTTTCGGCACGCTCGGCCTCGACCCGCTCGGCCTCGGCACGCTCGGCCTCGACCCGCTCGGCCTCGGCACGCTCGGCCTCGACCCGCTCGGCTTCGGCGCGCTCGGCCTCGACCCGCTCGGCTTCCTCGGCGGCGAGGCGTTCGGCCTCCTTGCGGGCGGCGTCGTCCGGCGTCTTCTGGCGGCGCAGCCGCGACCCGAAACGCTGGTGCCGCGCGGCCTCCGCCATCGCGTGCGCCTCGGCGAGCTCCGCGGCGGCGGCGGCGCGGCTGCGCTCCAGCCGTTCCTCCTCCTCGCGCGCGGCGGCGATCTCCTCGGGCGTGGGCTCGACGGCCTTGGGCGGCTCGGGCATGGCGACGGTCGGCAGCGCGTCGCCCAGCAACGCGCTCAACGCCTCCGACACCCGTGCCAGCGAGTCCCCGAACGGGTCCTCCGGCACGGCCGCCACCGCCGGGGGCTCCTCGACGGGTTCGGCCTCGGGCTCCGCCTCGGCGACCGGCTCCGGCATCGTCGGGAACTCCGGCTCCAACGACGCCCCGAGACCGAGCGACGGCAGGTCGGCGATGGCTGCGTTCAACGACGCGAGGTCGTCCCGGAAGTCGTTGCGCGGCAACGGGTCCTCGGTCGGCGCCTCCTCGGTCGGCGCCTCCTCGGCCGCGGGCTCCTCGACGACCGGCTCGGCCTCGACGACCTCGGCCTCCACGACCGGCTCGGGCTCAGCCTCCGCGACCGGCTCGGCCTCCGGCTCCGGCGTGGCGAGCAGCCGCGAGATCTCGCTCTCCGGCGCCTCGTCCTCGCCCGCGGGCCAGTCGCCCCCCTCGTTGAACGGCACCACGAGCGCGCTGCTGATCCGCGCCAGCGTGCTGTCGCCCTCGGCAGGCGCCTCCTCCTCGGACGAGCCGAACACCGATGCCAGCGCCGCGCCGAGCGGCGCGAAGTCCGCGTCGATCTCGGCGGGGTCCTCCTCGACGAGCGTCTCCTCGACGTCGAGGAGGCCGGCACCGACGAGCGCGTACACGATCTGGCCGGCCTCGAACGTCGTGAAGCCGCAGTCGCGCGCGAGCTGCGCGATCGAACGCTCCCCGTCGACCTTGCACAGCAGCGCCCACTGGTCCTGGTCGAGCGTCATCTCGGCGGAGGCGAGCCCGCCGGCCGACAGCACGGGTACGGCGCCGGGGCCGTGGACGACGCCGGCGATGTTCTCCCACTCCGAACGCCGCCGCGTCACCTCGGCGAGCAGGTCGGGGACGGCCTGGTGGGAGCCGACGTCCTCGCGGGTCTTCTCGTTCTTGCGGAAGCGGAACCGCCCGGTGAGCCAGCGCGACAGGTCGAACGCCGCCTCGCGCAGCTGCTCCGTGACGAACGCCTCGACGACCGGCCGCTCGACGTACCCGAGGTGGACGAGCAGCTCCCCGAGCCGCCAGCCCTGCAGCTCCGTCTCCTGCGCCTCCAGCGCCTCGGCCAGCGCCTCCGGCGCCAGCGCCCCCGAGGAGATGAGCCGCGCGCCGAGCTGGGGCCGGCGGCCTGGGACGTACGCCGCGTAGACCAGGCCGTTCTTGAAGTAGACGAGCGCCTCGTCCCCGGCCTCGTCGTCGATGTGGAGGCAGCCGGTGGCGGCCTGCTCGGCCAGCGCGAGGAGCACGTCGGACAGCGGCGTGGCGCTCAAGTCGCCCTTCAGCACCGCGCCTCCCGCACCAGTCGTGCTCGAACTAGAGCCCCGGTCCGGCGCAGCCGTCCGTGTACGGATGGCATCGGCACGCCGGACGCGATCATTGAGCCGATTGGCGCAATCATTCGCCTACGTCCCCGCCTGCGCCAGCCGTCGCCACGTTGACCTGCCCCGTACGGCGCCTGCTACCGTTCCCCGGATCCCAGTCGCCCTGATTCGTGGGGGTTCTCCGCGTGCCGTTCCGCCGTGTCGCCCTGCTCGTCGCCTGCGTGACGGCCATCGCCGTCGTGCCGGGGACCGCTGCCGCCGACCCGATCGAGCAGGCGAAGAAGCGGCTCGAGGCCCTGGTCGAGCGCGTGCACGACGCCGAGGCCCGCGAGGGCGCCCTCAACGACAAGATCACCAAGCTCGACCGCGAGCTGCGCAAGACGGAGAAGGAACTCGGCGCGATCCGCGCCCGCTACGCCGTCCGCGCCCGCGCCGCGTACCAGACCGGCCTCGGCGGCGACACGCTCGTCGTCATGATGTCCACCGACGACCCGTCGGCGGTCATCGAGCGGCTCGACCTGTTCAACGCCGCGTCGCGCGCCGACGACCAGCTGCTCCGCCACGGCACGATCCTCAACCGCCGCCTCAACGACCAGCGCGCCGTGCTCGACGCGGCCCGCCGCGAGGCCGCCCAGGTCGAACGCTCCCTCGCCGCCGACGCGCGCGAGCTGCGGACCCTGCTCGACCGCCTGTACCGCGAGGACGCCGCCCGCGACCGGGCCGCCGCCGCCGCTGCGCGGGCCCGCAACTCCGTCCGCGCGATGCCGCGCGCCAGCCGTTCCGCGCGGCTCGTCGGCCGCTACTCGTGCCCGGTGGGGCCCAACCACGCGTTCCGCGACACGTGGGGCGCGCCGCGCTCCGGCGGCCGTACGCACAAGGGCGTCGACATCTTCGCGCCGTACGGCGCCCCTGCGTACGCCGTCACCGACGGCGTCGTCACGCGCACCTCGTCGTCGTACAACGGCGGCCTCGGCCTGTACCTGCGCGGCAACGACGGCAACGAGTACTACTACGCCCACATGTCGCGCTTCACGAGCAGCGCGGGCCAGCGGGTCAGCGCCGGCCAGGAGGTCGCGCGCGTCGGCGACACCGGCAACGCCCGCGGCGGCTCGCCGCACATCCACTTCGAGATCCACCCGGGCGGCGGCTACCCGGTCAACCCGTACCCGTACGTCGCGCAGTGGTGCTGAGCGCGTAAGCACGCGCGTTCGCTCCCGTTGGCACCCCGCGCGTGACACGATCATGCGCATGACCGGCACGCTGATCACGGTCGCGCCCACCGGCGCGGAGACCGCCAAGGCGAAGGCGCCCGCGCTGCCCGTCACGCTCGACGAGCTCGTCGCGGCGGCCAAGGGGTGCGAGGCGGCCGGCGCCGCGGTCATCCACGTGCACCTGCGCGACGCCGACGGCGGGTCGAGCCTCGACCTCGGCGCGCTGCGCGCGGCCGTCGAGGCGCTGCACGACTCCACCGACCTGGTCGTCCAGCTCTCCACCGGCGGCGCCGTCACCGACCCGGAGGAGGCGCGGCTCGCTGTCGTGGACGCGCAGCCCGACGCCGCCAGCCTGACGTGCGGCACCGTGAACTTCGGCGACGACGTGTTCCTCAACCGCCCCGCGTTCATCGCCGCGCTCTACACGCGGATGCAGGAGCGCGGCGTCGTCCCCGAGTTCGAGTGCTTCGAGCCTGGTCACCTCGCCACCGTCGAACGCCTGATCGCCAAGTACGGCCCTCCCGCCGGCGGCCACGTCCATGTCGACCTCGTCCTCGGCGTGCCAGGCGCGATGCCCGGCACCCCCGCGCAGCTCGCCGCGTGCGTCGCGGCGCTGCCGGACGGCGCGACGTTCAGCGCCACGGGGGTCGGCCGCAGCACGATCCCCGTCATGCTCGCGGCGCTCGCGCACGGCGGGCACCTGCGTGTCGGGATGGAGGACACGCTGACGTTCGCGGCCGGGCAGCCCGTCAGGGACAACGCTCAGCTCGTCGAGCGAGCGGCTACGCTGGCAAGCCTCGCGCAGCGCCCCCCGTTATCGCCCACGGAGGCGCGGGTACTCCTGGGCATCGGCACCGGAAGGGACCGACCGTGACGCAGGGTACGACCGGAGGCAACCGCCGCATCGACCGCGTGCTGGCCGACGGCTTCCTCGACGACATCGCGACGGTCCCGCTCGCCGACCTGCGCGCCCGCCGCGACGACGCGGAGCAGGAGGAGGCCGACACGTCGTACCTCCGCCGGCTCGTCCAGGGCCGCATCGACATCCTCCGCGCCGAGCTGGGCCGTCGCGGCGGCGAAGGCACAGGGTCGCTGCTCGCGGACCTGCCGCAGATCCTGGGCGACAGCGGCCCGCGTACGGCGCCGCGCGGCCTCGGCAGGCACTCCGCCGCCGAGCCGAGCCGCGCCGACGAGCACCGCCGCTACGTCGAGGCGCTCGTCGCCGACGTCGACCTCTCCGACGTGTCGGCGCGCTCCGACGAGGAGCTGCGTACGGCGCTCGGGGTCTTCGAGCGCGAGGAGTCGGACCTGTCCGACAAGCGGCGCCGCATCTTCGCGATCCTCGACGCCTGCTCGGCGGAGATCACCCGCCGCTACCGCGACGGCGAGGCGGACGTGTCCGACCTCCTGACCGGTCCACCCGCCGGGTCGTAGGCCGGTGTCCCCCCGCCGCGTGGTCCTCGTCGTCGACGACGAGGCCATCACGCGCGACGTGGTGGGCGCGATGCTCGAGATGGAGGATGTCGAGGTCCACACGGCCCACGACGGAGAGACGGCGCTGGCGATGGCCGGTGACGTACGCCCCGACCTCGTCCTGCTCGACGTCATGATGCCCGGCATCGACGGCATGGAGGTCTGCCGCAGGCTCACCGCCGACGACGGGGGTCCGCGCGTCGTCATGCTCACCGCGAAGGCCGACCCCGAGTCGCGGCAGATCGCCGCGGCGGCCGGGGCGTCGGCGTACCTGTCCAAGCCGTTCAGCGCCGTAGACCTCTTCAAGGTGGTCGAGGGGGAGCTGACCGGTGGACTTTGACCAGGCCGCCGAGCTGGCGCAGGCGAAGGAGCAGCTGCTCACGCTCGCCCGCGACGTCAACGCGATGTACCAGTCCGAACGCGCCCGCGCCCGCGAGCTCGAGGAGGCCCTGGCCGCGCTGCAGGAGAACTACCTCGCCACCGTGCGCACGCTCGCGTTCATCGTCGAGGCGAAGGACTCCTCGACCCGCGAGCACCTCGAACGCACCCACGACTACGCCCGCGCGCTCTCCCGCGTCGTCAACCCCGGCCAGGAGGCCGGCGCCGAGCTGTCGTACGGCTTCCTGCTGCACGACGTCGGCAAGGTCGGCATCCCCGAGTCGATCCTCTGCAAGCCGGGGCCGCTGACCGACGAGGAGTACGAGGTGATGAAGACGCACCCGCTGATCGGCGTGCAGATCGTCGCCCCCATCAAGTTCCTCGGGAACGCCGTCGAGGTCATCCGCTGCCACCACGAGCGCTGGGACGGCCGCGGGTACCCCGACGGCCTCGCCGGCGAGGGGATCCCGATCGGCGCGCGGATCTTCTCGGTGTGCGACACGTTCGACGCGATGACGTCGGACCGCCCTTATCGCCGGGCGCTGCCGTTCGACTACGCCGTCGAGGAGATCGAACGCTGCGGCGGCACGCAGTTCGACCCGGTG
>Ga0190268_10000086_pt1 | contig 11505 bp, 8 predicted proteins | sample Popmic249T_FD_133750 | JGI IMG/M metagenome (GOLD analysis project Ga0190268, IMG submission 133750) | Populus adjacent soil microbial communities from riparian zone of Blue River, Arizona, USA - 249 T | ecosystem: Environmental > Terrestrial > Soil > Riparian zone | place: USA: Arizona... | reverse complement strand
TCATTAGGCAAACCATGTACAATATACTCATTAAGTTAATGATTGTAATTTAATACAGCATAAAGCCTTGTGTTTCGTTTAGTCCCTAACTGTAACTAAGAATGTATCTATTTTTTTAGTCCCTTCGAGGACCGAAGGGACGCAGACGGGGGTCCGCGCCCTAAAAAAACCCTACTTACAATAGCGGACTACCGAAAAAAAATCCCGACTGTACATTAAGCACCATTTCAGGTACCCACCGATGAACCAGTCTGTAGCGATATTTTACTATATCGACGGTCTGGATGTAAAATAAACATCTTTGACCCGTTTTCATCAGTATCGCCAGTGTATTAATGATAATTATCATAACAGGATTCTCAGTAATGATTCTCTCCTATATTTAATACAAGACTATACTTAGATTATTAACCTTTAACTACTACTACCATGTACAAAAAGATAGACACACTATCGTCCTTTATGGTAGTAGTTTGTATTTCATTGGTGGAATGAACGGCCTCACTATATCTCTTAACTCACCCATAGATTCCTTTGGAATATATATCCTATATTGAGACGATACACCTGTAGATTGAATTGTAGCTTTTAGTCCAAAATTCTTGTCTAAAGCTTGAACGAGTAATAAGCAATCTGAATAAGAAAAGTTATTAGCAGGGTATTTTATATCGCCGAACACCGTCGTAGATAATTTTATTATTAACCCTCCTGATGCTTTTACACCACTGTCCATTATTCAGACAGCTAAAGCCAAAGGAGTTAAATATTCAGAAATGCACGACGGTACTACTTTTACACCATTCACATATCAAATATCATATATTCAATCGAAACTAGTATAAGTTCAAGTAGCAAATTTAATAGTTTTTCGTACTTTACCTTTTTTCCCTAATCTTTGACCTATTGCAGGTACGGTTGGATCACAATAACCTGCAGTGGCTAATTGATTATGCAATCAAAGTAAGTATTTTACATGCATTGCTTCTTGAAAAAATGCTACTCGTGTTCCTCCGAAGGAACCGTTCTTTATTCTTTCTGCGTGACCGAGTCCCAGTAAAGATCCGAAGATTATAGAGAGAATCTCTATGCTATGGGGGCCTATTCTGTTATACCCTTTAATTTTATTTTTACCACTAAACGTAGTATAAACGGGCATAGTTAAGAGCAAAGATGTTTCTAGCATTGTTTGGCAACAAGCAAGAAAAAATTGACTCGCCCAAACAGAAAATGAAATAATTAAAAAGTTAATAATCCAGCATTTGGGGCAAATTAGGAATATGTCATAGAAATTCATTATTGTTTTATTCATTAGTATTGTTTTATTCATTAGTCTTGTTTTATTCATTAGTATTGTTTTATTCATTAGAGTTAATTCCGGATAGATTCTTAATATTTTTATATCGACTGCTCCTCTTAAGGGCAACAAGCCATAGATTATACTGCTCTAGTTTATACCCGTATAAGGGGTGGTTGTAGGGGGATGAAAAGAAATCCACTGCTTTTTGAACATCAAGTATAGATGTTAAAGTTAATTGGTAACAATCAGCAGAGTCAGCCTTTATTGGCTTAGCCTCTCGACCTGCAACACTTAAGCATATAGCTTTAATCAGATTATAGTTCTCTATTCCTTTTTGTTTGATTTGATAAAAAGCAGAACCACTTGTCTTTACGCCGAAAGAGCCCTCAGCCATAGTGAAACCTACTAATCAATTAGCGAAAAAGTCTAAATTAACTAGGTGATCACTAGAAAACACAGGGATAGAAGGAGAAAATTCCACATTTTCTCAATGTACAATGTTATTTTCTAGAATGTGAGTAAGTAAAGCATATTGTCTTGCTCGATTACCAGTTAAAAATTCAAGATTATATAATTTAATTAAAGGAATTATGACAGTTACTAGATCTTTTTTTGTAAAAATTAATCTAGTTTGATTTATTGAGTCTAAGCTAGAAAGAGATCCTACGCAAAGAACTCTTGTTAAATAATTAAGAAGAGCTACATCTCTATTATGCATTCTAAGTACTAAACGAGCTCTAATTGTACTTTTGACAGGTGACTTAGTTAATTTATTATATTGCTTTTGCGGGCCTATTTCTATATAACCGTCACCATCAACAAGACCCATAAACATACTCATAAATTTCTTGTCAGGATTTAACCTCTCCAAACTTGGGGTGGCTGGTGTTAAACCTGGACATATTAATAATAAAGGACTACCCCATAGGCTCATTTGACCGTAAGGTAAAACATACAAACTTCCTTATTATATCGTATTTCTAAAATACTACTAATAAGTAGAATAACTTTATTTTTTTTGTATTCTAATAGTCTAAATTAAACTATGAAGTTTCGACTGTGCATTAAGCAGCATTTCAGCCACCCATTAGTGACCCAGTCTGTCGCGATTATTTATTTAACCGACGATCTCATTTATAATGAATATAAATTTTAATCGTTTTCACTAATATAACCAAGTATACTGTTAATAAAAATAATATATATCCCTCCTAGCCTTTAGAGGAGCCGGTTGCTACGCTTCCGGGACCGAAGGACCCGGAAGCTAGCAATCGGAAGGGGGCCGGCTCCTGCCCACGTTTCAGTTGCTACGCTAGGGCGAAACTCACTTTCGGAGCAAAACCCCTTCTGGCGTAAGGCAAGGCGGGGGCAAAAGAAAAGATATTTTAACAGTTATACCCTATAACTCTGTCAAGTTATATTACCGTAATTTATACATATTCCCAACAAAAGTTACCTATGTATAATTTCAACAGTTATACTGTTGTACCGGTAAGATTATCATTTACTAACTAATTAATTGTAATACATGAAAGAGTTTTTAAATTTATATTTGTAGAGTTACGGAAATTTTGTTTATTCTTTTCAAAATCATATAATTTTGAAATTAAATCTTTGTTATCAGAATCTTTAATATATGGATAAATACCCATTGACAATAATAATTCATTAATACTTAAATCCTTATTTTTATAGATATAATCAATTAATTTAGGATCAGAATAAATTTGACCCTCTTTAAGAGCTCTTTGAAGAGTTTTATAACTACAATGTAATAATAATGCTGCTAATTTAATATTTGGACAAAAATATAAACAATTGCCTATTTTATCATATAAATAAACAGAACGTTCCTTAGTTATACATTTTAATTTAGTTTCATAACTCATAGGAGGTCTTTTTAATGCTTGTTCACTTAATTTTTTTCTAGTTTCAATTGATAAGTTTTTATTTAAATTAAGATTTCTAATAAATTCTCGTCTTTCATCCGAAAAATTATCTGACATTTTATTTTTAATTTCTTCACTATGTTTATAACCAAATGAATTGCCAGCTTCAGTTAATATATTATAATTAGGTAATAAAGTTTTTAAATATTTATCTTCTAATCGCAATAATAATTGATTATTATCTCTATTTATTGGATCAGGATAATATTCTAATATTATAAATGCAAAATTAGATAGACCGTATTTTAATACACTATTTTTAACTACTTTACTTCCGATTAAAGATATTAAATGTTTAGTAAATCGTGACATAAAACGATTAGTAGAAGCTGAACCAATATAATAATTTTCTGTAACTAAATTAAAAATCATGTAAATACCTTGTTTATTTCGTAAATCATTGCTCATTTTATCTCTATTTTCTTTAATATGAAGATTAGTATAAATTGCTTCATATTTTATATTTAATTTAGATAAAATTATTGCTAAACCAGAATCTTTATCTGACACATTAAAATCTCTCGATCTACAATCTACAGAATAAAATCTTTTATGTTCTTTATTATAAGAATAATATTTCCGAACATTTGATAATTTAATTCTTCTTCCATAATTAACATAATTAGCTTTTAATGATTTTGGGCTACGTTTAGAGAAACCCAAGAAAGCTGTAGCCATCATTAAAATAAAGATAATAACTCCTATAGTTCACACTAATGTTCTAGGGCTTTGATATGATCCGTAGTATAAACCTCTTCCAATATGTAAATAAACAATAAAGAAGAAAGCTGAAGCTGTGTTTGAATGAATATAACGAATTAATCATCCATTATTTACGTCTCTCATGATCTTAAAGAAATTGTGACCGAGTCTGTACCTCTTTATTTAATTATACTCGCTGCTACGCGGACAAAAAGTAATATAATAGTATATATTAACTAATTTTTACTAACAATGTTTAAATAAACTTAATAACTTATTTTTAAACTAAATATTTTGAACTAATACCACTATTGATAAAAGTTCAGAAGATATATTTTCCTTAACTAATTACATCTTTTGATAAGGCACAGAAGAAAAGATATATTTACCTTTATATGCCTTACCTGTATCAATGTATCTTCCGATTACTCTGCTACCAGCTTTTAAACCTATAGCTACATGTCCTGAACCATAAGTTGAAAAAGGTGAACCTGTTAGTTCTTTACCACCTTCTGTTTCACAATCATAAATATAGACAGTGAAACCTTTACGTCCACCTTTATTAATTGTAAACTCTCTAACCAACTCAAAGTGAGTTAAACCTCTAGAGATGTCAAAAGGTGATTGAAGAGCTAAAAGTTTAGATATAGAATCATCACTAGGTAATTCTATATTATTTCCTGTATTAGTGTAACGGAATTTATTAGTTCCTGAAGATATCTGTAAAGCAAGTTTTTTACCTTCTGGTAGGTAGTAATAACCGAATTTGTGCATTATAAGAGAAATGACTCAATACTTAAAATCTAATGATTTTCTAGTATTAAATGACATAGACATGAAACAAGGTATGATATAACTAAAAAGAGTATCAATACTCACAACAGACATACTGTATACATCTGTTTTGGTGTTTAATGCATAATGTACATTAAATTCCTGGTTACCTTCAGTGTTTTGTATAGGTAACTTCGATAGGAAGGATTCAATAGCTTTTAATACAAAGAGATTCTTTTTGTGTTGAGCTATTTGGAAGTACGGTACAAGGTGTTTATAACCGAATGTACCTTCTCCCTCTACAAATCCCATTAACCACCACATGTTAATTGATACTTGATTAGTTAATTTATATAGTTGAGTTACTTTTAATTTCACTCTACCAGCATTCATACTTGCTCTTAATTTTTGTATTGTAGTTAAGTCTCTTTTACTTATTTTTATTTTTAAACCAGTATCTCTTGAATTAAATTTTATTTGGGCCGCTTTCGAGAAACAAATAAAATCTAAATTCTTAGAAGTCTGTAAAGGAAACTCCTCAAAGATAGGTAAAATGATTTTAATTATGTCATTTAAGTTATTAACAATAAAAACAGCAGAATTTCGATTATTAACTAGTTTTACCTTACCTATACCTAATGTCTTAGCTATTTTTTGAAGGATTTCTATGTCATCATAATGTAAGTTTATAGTAAAACTAAAACCGACTGCAGTTCAAGTACGGTTAGGATGAATAGAAAAGCAACCTAATGCATCTACAAAACCTATAAATCAATGTATAAATTCTTTAGAGGCATTAGGTAATGAATTAATTATATGGGACGCTTCGCTAGGTAAATCTTTTGCGTTATCAGAGAAGTTAATAAGTTTATATTTATTTAAGTTAGTTACCATGCCAGGTACAATTAATATAATGGGTTCTCTCATGATCATTATATAATTGATTAATTTTTCATTTTGTAATTGATAAACGTCCCTTGTGTACATCTCTCATAGACTTTTTCTCCTTACCCTCAAAGCCCCCAAATTAATGGGTTGCACACTCCGTTAGAAGGGGCGACCCCCTTCCCCTAGCGCTCTGGCGGAGGGGGAACTTATTATTGTTCCATAGCGTCTTAGCAAGGAGCGACGCAGCGCAGCCAAGAAAAGATGATGCGCGTAGCGGGATCATAAAAGCAAGGCTTGCTTACTAGTTTTCCACTACCCGTTAGTTACAGGGGCGTAGATGAAAATAAATATTGGTTTTTGTAGAGTTTACCTGTATTTAAATAACGATTACAGGTATTACTACTAGGGTTTAAGCCTAACGCTCTGTGTACATCACTGAATTTAAAAAAAAAGGAGATCCTTCAACTAATTCATTGTCTTTATAAATATAGACAATGTTTGGGTTTAGGCTTCTCCGAAGGGGAGCTCTACTAAACGCTTGTGCCAATTCAACATGAGTTTTCCCTAAACTAAGATCGAATGGTGGGGGTTTAGCGAAGATTTCCTGAGATCTATTTAAAAGATCATCTAAAGTCTCATCGTTCTTAACGATTAATGTACTGTATCTCAATTTATTTATATTTTTAGATATATCAGTAAACAATTGTCTACCTTCAGGTAAATAATAATAGCCTAGTTTATGAAGCAGAAGTGCTACTCTTCAGAGTTTAAAATCTATAGCTTTACGTGTATACATTTTAGAGGCGTCTAACATAGGTAAAATATAATAATAAAGGCTGTCAATACTATTTACAACCAGAGATATTACATTTGTTAGGAGCAATCTATCAGATATACAAGAAAAATCGTTATGTAGGTTTAGTTATTTTATATTTTCCTGGCAGGCAAGGTCTACAAGAGTTTTTCACTTGTTATGTATCTTCCTACAGTAAAGTTAGAGGTTTTTAATTCTCGACTAGCCTCACGCATTGAAAAATATTCCACAACTTCATTTGTTTCAACATTTGTTACAACGACTTTTGCTCCCATAGCTATTCCAATCTTTTTACTTACGGAGTAGTGAACTTCAGAGTGAGTTTTACCAAACATAGGATTTTTTTCTCCTATTTTTGCATCACTTAGTTTCTTTAGAGTATCTTCAGAAAACTTACGACCAGTAGCCGCAATTCTCATTTTAGCTAGAACCAAATCTGAGTGTCTTCGCTTTCTCATTTTAGCCAAAGTCTCTTCCGTGTGTTTTCGACCATGGGGAGATCCAGCTATTTTTAAGATATTATACTCTGGTTCCAATAGATCCAGATAATACTGCTCTCTTTTAATTATGTCCTTAGGATCACAATACTCAAGGATCACCAGTTTAAAGTTAGAATGACCGTATTTAGCTAAGGCCCTATAGATCTTACTATTACCTCTTAACAACTCCTTCGCTATGAAACTATCTTGGTAGTACATAATTAATCTTTTTGACAAGACCACACTACTACCAACATAACATTTATCGTTTATTATATTTAACCAACAGTAGACTCCAGATTTCTCCCTATTTTCTCCCAGAATTATCTTCTTTTCAAGTTCTGCATTAATATAAACCGCAATTGGTACAATAGATAGTATTTTTAAATTTTTTAAGTTTTTTTCCATGATTAATTGCCTACCCCGAAGGGAGGGCAGAGCCGACTGATTACGGACGTGCTAGTTAAGAGCATATCAGATTCTACTCCCTACTACTTGGAAGTCATAAGCTTTTCATCATATGCTAGCATTTTTAAAGTACGGGTCCCGTAGCATCCTGACCAACTACTACAGAATCTTCTCGATACCGTCCAATGGTTCACTTAAATATAAAGCAAATCCTTGGCTACCATTCATTGGGGGACTCTTAAACGGTTGCTTCCTAAGTTAAAAATAACTGCTTAAAACATATAAATCCAAACATAGAGGACAGACCAAAAGTCCCATCACCTTCTATAAATCCTACTAATCAGCAAGGACTAATAGAAAAACCATTAGCATCTAAGTTTATTGACCCGTTTGTTACCCGCAGGCTATTCATGTTATTTTTAATTAACAAGAGATCCTAACTATCAGTTAAATTTCTACCTTTTTCTTTAATTTTAATAACTTCATAGAAATCATTGAAATCTTAGCCTTCGGCTAAGTTTGTAAAGGGAAAGCTTTAAAAATAGGAATAATAATATCTTTAATACTATTAATATCTTGCACCACAAAAGAACAATACTGTTTATTCTCTTTTATGACTAATCCTACCCCTAATTCAGATCTAATTATTTTAAGCACTTCTATGTCATCTATATGAAGAGATATTTTAAATCTAAATCTCACATAGTAACGATCTAAAGTAATCAAGAAATTACCCTCAGCGTCTGTAAACCCAGAAAATCATTGTAAAAATTCAGTGGAAACATGTGGAAGCTTGGTAATACCATGCGATGGTTTATCCTTACTCACCGGCACACAATTAAGCATTATGACTAACCCTGTTGAATCTATAATCTTATTTATCAATTACTCCATAGTTTTTCAAAAATGGATGGACTATATCATAGCAGCATAATTATAAAATGCTACTCATTGGCATGTAGTCTCTGAGGATCCTACTCGGGAAAGCATATATTGATAATAAAGCCTTTCCTTTGGTTTCCTGCTGATTCCCTATTGCAATATTATTAAGATTTTTACTTAGGTCTCCCATAAGTACTTAAGACTTTAAGGGTTTCCAGCATATAACCATGTTTAAAGAACACACCTAGAGACAATGGATATGCTCTACAGAATTAAATGCTTCTAATACACTTGGATTATAATGCATAGCTAAAGTAACTCCTGTAATTATTTGTATTCCCAGTGATAAAGCTAGTAGAGAACCGAAATTCCATCAATAGCTTATATTAGATGGTTGAGGTGAATGAACTAGGTAACCAAGAACCTGTGAGGGTAAATGGCCCCTTTTCCCGAACTGTACGTGATAGTTTCCCATCATACAGCTCTCCAGAAGTTCATGAAGTCTAGTTCGAGCAGCTCGGAGATATCCGCCTGCTGCAGGTTATGCATAATTCATGGTCCTCGTTAACACTACCGCGGTGGGTCGCTTACCGTTCCTAGTCGGGGGGAAATAGCTTCGTTGTTTCTGAGGCTATTTTTGACTTCGGTAGTTTGGTGTGTTTTTCCATGTGACATTTTCTACAAAGCGCAATTTGTTTACGTTTGTTTTTAATCATAAGTCTGTCTATCTCGCTGTCTCGTTCTTTTAGGTTGCTCATTTTCTTGATGTGGTGCATCTCAACCTTCGTGGTTGATCCACATTTCGCGCATTCTAGGCCCATTAGGGTAGCTATTGACTTGGGGTTCGCGTATAGTGCCTCTATAACTGTGGAGGGGTCAGTCTTGAAGTCCCACACGTTGTTTGTGTAATCTGGTGTGATAAACTCGGTGGGTCTCACTGTCACCTTTCCATTCGAGTCAGTGTGTTTGTGGAACACCTTCAGGTTCTTTCCTAGCTTTTTGAGCACTTGCGCTTGTGTTTTGAGCTTTAACTTAGCGGCTAGCAGTTTTAGGCAGGAACCTTTGAGGTAGAAGTATAGTTGGCCTGCGAGTGTCCCCTTGTTTTGGACAAAAGAGTAGTAATTCATGTATCCCCTGTATACAGCGTTGTATTGTTGGATTATCTGGGTCGGTGAGTATGGGAGTCACAGTCATTTGGGGGTTGATGTGTTTCCCTTCATGAATCCCGCAGCAGATAGTTTCTTTCTTATCTTCTGGATGGGTGCCGTGAGCATCATACGAGGACCGATTTTCCGTTTGTTAAGAGAGGTATTCGGCGAGTTGGAGAATCCGACGTGTCTGGTGAACTTTATGTCGGTTCCCAGGAAATGAGCTTGGTCTGTGTGGAGATTGGTAATCTTGGTTTTGGCCTCATGGAGGCCAATTGATTCACAGTAGGCGGTTATACGGGAAAGCGTGTCTTTAGCTTCCTCGTATGAGCCAGTTATGCAGAGTAGTCAATCGTCCGCGTATCTTATGTAGTACATCCGCTTGTAGTTGGGGTCGTCATATACTATGCTAGGGATGCTTCTACGCTCTTTCGTCAGTTTCGCGATGGCTTGTATGTCTCCTCTCTTACGCGCCTTTTCTAGCTGATAGTTTAGGGAACGTCATTCTTTTCTGACCTTTTGCTGTTTCCCCTTTTCAAACTCAGATTTCAGATTCTCGACGAACTCGTCCAGTTGGTGTAGGAATATGTTCGCTAGAATGGGGCTGATCACTGATCCCTGAGGGGTTCCTATTATGTTAACGGATGTGGATTTGAAGTCGAAGTATCCGGCCCTTAAAGCTTTTCACAATAGGGATAGGAATCGAGGGTCCCGAATATTTCGGCTTATGAGTTCCATTAGTTTGTGGTGGTCGATTGTATCAAAACATTTCGAGAAGTCTCCCTCGATGGCTCATACACCGTGGAATTTGGAGAAAATCGTCAGGAGGGCTGTGTGGCAGCCCCTGTCTGGTCTGAAACCGTGTGAGGTATCTTTGAATTGGGGTTCGTAGATAGCCTCTAGAGTCATACGCATGACTTCCTGGACGATCTTGTCTCTTGGGCTTCCCACGATTAGGGGTCTCTTACTCCCGTTCTTTTTGGGGATGTAAACTCTCCGACTCGTAGAGAACTGGAATTTCTCGGAGCGGAGCTTCTCTAGGATTTTGTCGAGTTCCTTATCCGACATTCCGTCTAGGGTTTCTGGACTTATGGCCGGGGTCATATTACCGGGCTTAGATTTAAGTTTATCGTATGCAACTAGATGCAAGTTTTTATCTAGTATAAACTTTTTGTAAATGTCAGTAACCTGGAGGCTCTCTTGGAACTTCTCCGCCTTCTTGAATAGACCGGACAACTTGGTTACCGCTTTATCACGGGTCAGGCCCGTACAGTTTTCAGTTTGTCCTATGATACTTCCTGGCTCCCTTCCTTGCGGGACATTGCAAGTACTATGGAAGCCTCTGCTACCTTGGGGATCACTCCCTTTAGGCAGTCCCCTGGTAGATCAAATACCCTTGTCTCGTCGGTGAGGTACTGACGGACGTTCTCCCTTAGCTACTGAACTCATCTCCTTACTTGTGCTTTTGGCACAATTGGTACGCGCTGCGAAACTCAACTCGATACAGATTCACTCGAGCAGACTTGCGTAAAACTCCCTATCACGACGGGGGAGCAACCCTATTTTTGAGGTCCATGGACATTTCAGTGCGGGCAGTGTAGCTCTTAGCATAGGAGATATGGCTGAGGTCTTAACTACGATAGTCGCTTCTCGCTTTCGACCCCTTTTGGACCAGCATGCTATGTTCGGCATTCGGTTTTCCCTCCTGCTTAAGCTGGCGGCCATTACCACTGTTTCGCGATGGTAGGGACACGTTGTCCCGAGGGTGTTTGACCCCGCAGGGCGCACATCTATTAAATACGAATTTACAATTTTTAATAAAGGATGGCTTTTAAAAATTCTCATTTTAGAATTAAAAAATTTTTTTTTTACATATTTTGGTTTTTTATAATATAATATAATATAGAAGCCCTAACTGTAGGAATCACTTCTCCATTATATATTTAAGAAGCACATACATAACTGCCACTATCTGGGTAGCAACCGCCCTTCGGAGGCGAAGCAGCACTTCTCCGACCAAGTCGCTATTAACTCATACGCGCCTCGGTCCAGTTGCGACCCTCCCCCCCTTTGCTTTAACTCATACCCGGGCTTGGTCCGCACACTACCACCGCCAGAGCAGATCCCCCCCCACCCCCACCGCCCCCCCACCAACGCTGCGCAC
>Ga0190268_10000085_pt1 | contig 11576 bp, 11 predicted proteins | sample Popmic249T_FD_133750 | JGI IMG/M metagenome (GOLD analysis project Ga0190268, IMG submission 133750) | Populus adjacent soil microbial communities from riparian zone of Blue River, Arizona, USA - 249 T | ecosystem: Environmental > Terrestrial > Soil > Riparian zone | place: USA: Arizona... | reverse complement strand
GTACGCCCGGGCCGACCGCCGTCGCTTGCGTCACATGACTGCAATCGACGACTCAAGTCGCGCCCAGCACGCCCGCCAGCTCGGCCCGCGAAGTGATCCCCAGCTTGGGAAAGATCCGGTACAGGTGGGAGCCCACGGTCCGGTGGGAGAGGTACAGCGTCTGGCCGATCTCGCGGTTCGACAGGCCGCCGGCCGCCAGCTGGGCGATCTGCAGCTCCTGCGGGGTGAGCTCGTCGCGCGCCTCGGTAGCCCGCCGCCGCGAGGTCTCACCGGAGGCGCGCAGCTCCTGGCGCGCCCGCTCGCTCCACGGGCCCGCCCCGAGCGCGTCGAACGCCTCGCGCGCCGCCCGCAGCGGCGCGCGCGACTCGGCCACCCGCCGCTCGCGCCGCAGCCACGCGCCATAGGCCAGCAGCACACGGGCCCGCAGGAACGGCCAGCGGCGCACCTCGGGCCCGAGAGCCGCGTGGAAGAGCTCCGCGGCGGCCTCGCCCTCGGCGAGGACCGCGCGGGCATAGGCCGCCGCCGCGTGGGGATAGGTCGAACCGAGCAGCGAGCCCGAGCCCTCCAGCTCCTCGAGGAGCGCCAGCCCGCGCTCGCGCTGCCCGCTGTGGGCCGCGGCCTCGGCGAGGTCGGCGATCATCCACGACCGCATGAACGGGTGGTGCGAGGGATCGGCGGGATCCCACACGCGCAGCAGCGCCTCGAAGGCGTCGGCATGCCGCCCGGCCCCCAGCGCGTCGAGTGCGCGCGCGAGCTGGATCGCCGCGAGCACGAAGGCGGCGCCCATGGGGAGCACGGCCTGCTCGGAGGCTGCGGCGTACTCCCGCGCGCGGTCGTGGTCGCCGCGCAGCGCCGCGAGCAGGGCCAGCAGGAGGTCGGCGCCGGCCCCCCACACGGGCTGGCCGGTCTCCTCGGCCAGCCGGCGCGCCTCGGCCGCGGCGGGGATGGCGACGTCCCACTCGCCCACGTACGTCGCGCCCCACGCGTGCAGCACGAGCAGCCGCGCCAGGTGCCCGAGCCGTCCCTGAGCGCGCAGGTCGGCCGCCGCCGCGGCGAGGTGCGGACCGGAGCGATCGAAGGCGCCGATCACGTGCGCGGCCGTGCCCAGGAGACGGGCGGCGCCCGCGTCGGCGGCCGCCGCGCGGTCGAGGGCGTCGAGCACGAGCGGACCGTGCTCGCGCGGCGTCACGTACGCGAGGATGCCGAGGACGAGCAGGCTGTCCTGCGGCCGACCCACGCGCTCGGCGGCCTGGGCGATCGAACGCCGCGTGGCCTCGCCGGGGACCGACCAGAAGCTGCGCGAGGCGACGAGCCAGAGCAGGTTGAGGGCCAGCTCGTCGTCGCCCTCGCGGTGCGCGAGATCGGCGGCGTCGACGAGCGCCGCGCGCGCCGGCTCAGCGGGGATGGCCGGATCGATCATGCCGCGGATCCACGCGATGCGGCCGCGCTCGACCGGCTCGAGATCGAGCGGGTCGACGGCCTCGAGCAGGCGGTCGACGAGGTCGCGCCGCCCGAGCTCGACGCCCAGCGCGGCGGCCCGCAACAGACGGCCGGCGCGGCGGGCCGGGGCGGGCGTCACCCCCGCCGCGCGCTCGAGCGCCGACACGGCCGCGACGATGTCACCGCGGCGGCGGGCCAGCGCGGCGGCGACCTCCAGCTCGCCGGCGACCTCCTCGTCGGTGCCGAGGACCGCCGCCGCCCGGTGCCAGACGCGCCGCTCGGGCTGCCCCGTCAGCGCCTCGGCCAGCGCCGCGTGCGCGGCCTGCCGCCGGGCCGGGCCCGCCGACTGGTGGATGGCCGAGCGCACGAGCGGATGGCGGAAGCGCACGCGCCGCCCGTCGATCTCGACGAGCCGCGCCGCGACGGCGGGCTCGAACGCCTCCAGGGTCTCCCCGGCGGCCGCGAGCACCTCGGCGAGCACGCCGCCGTCGTCCACCGCGGCCAACAGGAGCACGCGTTGGGTCGCCTCTGGCAGCTCGGACTCGCGCGCCGCGAAGGCCCGCTCGAGCCGCGCCGTCAGCGGCAGCCATTCGGAGAGCTCGGCCTCGTGGCGCTTGAACGGCACCGGCAGCTCCACGAGGGCCAGCGGGTTGCCCGCCGCCTCGTCGAGCAGCCGCTCGCGCACCGCGGCGTCGAGACCCGGGGCGTGGTGCTCGAGCAGCTCGGCGGCCGCCGCCGCATCGAGCCCCTCCAGGGCGAGCTCCGGCAGCCCGGCCGCGTCGAGCGGGCTGTCCGGGGTGTCGCGCATGGCGGCGAGCAGCACGACCGGCTCGGACTCCAGCCGCCGCGCCACGAAGGCCAGGACGTCCGTCGTGGCCGGGTCCAGCCAGTGGGCGTCCTCGACGGCGAGCAGGACCGGGGCGGCCGACGCGGCGTCGCCGATCAGCTCGAGCGCGGCGAGCGCGATGCGGAAGAGGTCCGGCGCCGCGGCGTCGCTCATCCCGAAGGCGGCGAGCACGGCTTCGCGGTGCGGCGCGGGCAGCGCGTCGACGTGGTCGAGCACCGGCAGCAGCAGCTGGTGGAGGCCGGCGAACGGCAGGTGCGTCTCCGACTGCACGCCCGCGGTGCCGAGCACGCGCATGCCGCGCTCGGCCGCCGACCGGGTCGCCTGCTGGAGCAGCGTCGACTTGCCGATCCCCGCCTCACCGCGCAGGATCAGCGCGCCGCCCCGCTCCGCGGCCCCGTCGAGCAACTCGGCAACGGCGGCGCTTTCACCGTCGCGGCCGATGACCGGATGGGTCCCGAGCACCCGACGACTATCTCAAACGGCGTTCACCCAAGATGGGTGATGTCCGATCACCCCCGCGGCCTAGACCATGGATCCGGCCCACAACAAGGAGGCGGTTCGATGGCAACCTACGAGTCGAGGCCAGACACCTCGCATGCGGCTGAAGACGTGTCGGGCTGGGCGCTCGGCGCGATCGCGTTCGCCGCGACGATCATGACCCTGATCGGGGTCTTCCAGGCCCTCACCGGGCTCGTGGCGCTCTTCAACGACGACTTCTACGTCGTCACCGCGAACTACACGTTCGACCTCGACGTCACGGCCTGGGGCTGGATCCACCTGATCCTCGGCCTCGCGGTGCTCGCCACGGGTCTCGGGCTGTTCGCGCGGGCCACCTGGGCCGGCGTAACGGCGATCATGCTCTGCATGCTGAGCGCGCTCAGCAACTTCTTCTTCATCCCCTACTACCCGATCTGGGCGCTGGTCCTGATCGCCCTCAACGTCTGGGTGATCTGGGCGCTGACGCGGCCCGGGGCGATCAGAACCTGAGCTAGACGAAGCGCGCAACCCGGGTGAGGCCGCCTCACCCGGTGGCGCGCGATGGTCATCGAAGGACGCATCGGCCTGACGAATCAGGTGGAGGTCGAGCCGACGCTCGACCCGGCCGCGCGGTAGCGCCGCGCGTGCCAGCCGAACGCGGCGAGGCCGACCGGCAGCGGGAGCCAGTACGAGAACAGCCGGTACGCGAAGGTGGCCAGCACCGCGGAGCCCGCCGGGACGCCGGCCAGCACGAGCATCGCCGTCAGGCCCGCCTCGACGAAGCCGAGCCCGCCGGGTGTGACCGGAATCTGGGTGAGGATCTGCGCCGCGCAGAACGCCAGCAGCACGAGTGACGGGCGCGGCTGGGAGCCGACGGCCGCGAGCGCGGCCAGCAGCGTCGCGTAGTCGAACGCCCAGCGGCCGCTGGTGGCCGCCAGCGCGCGCTTCCAGCGCGGCCCGAGCGTGCCGACGATCCGGTCGCGGTCGCGCAGCAGGCGGTCGGGCAGCTCCAGGAGCGGCTCGGAGTGCCGCCGCAGCCGGTTGCGGACGGACTGGATGACGCGGCCCACCCAGGCCAGCGCACCGTCGAAGGCGATCAGCACCACGCCGATCGCGAACAGCGCGACGAAGACGACGATCCCGATCCCCGCCGCCTCCAGCAGGTCGCGGCTCACGCCCCCGCGCAGGATCGCGGGGATCGCCAGCAGCGGCATGGCCAGCACCACGGCGAAGGCGAGCAGGTTCGTGGCCGTCAGCCCGGCCACGGCGCGGGGGCCCGGCAGCCCGGCGGTCACGAGCATGCGGTACTGCAGCGCCGCGCCGAGCGCCCCGCCACCGGGCGCGATCTTGGCCAGCGCGTTGCCCGCCAGCTGCGACGAGATCACGGCGGGCCATGTCGGACCGCGCATCGCGAGGTACTGCAGTGCCCACAGGCAGGCGAGCGCGGCCGTCTGGAGTGCCAGCATCAGCCCGAGCCAGGCCGGCGACAGGCGGTCGAGGTCCTCCCACGAGCCCAGCACGTCGACGAGGCTCGGCGCGACGAGATAGAGCGAGATGCCGGTCACGGCGAGCCAGAACACGGTGCGGACGAGCCGCCGCCGCGGCGGCGCCGCCGATTCGCCGCGCGCGATCTCGTGCTCGGTGTCCGCGTGCTCGCCGATCGCGCGCTCGAGCCGGTCGCCGACCTGCGTCATCGCCCGCACAGTATGGGTCCATCTATGGCGATGGATCACCCCGATGGGGTGAGTGAGCCGCAGCCACCAGGCCGGCGATCACGTCCCCGCGTCGAGGATGACGCCGTCAGCCGAGTCCGCTGATGCCGTCGCCGATCAGCTTGGCCCCGATGACCAGGCAGAGCACGGCCATGATCGCCGGGTTGTGCGAGCCCATCCAGGTCTTCATCTCGTCGAGCAGGTGCTCGGCGCGGTTGCCGAGCGCGAAGTAGATCGCCACCGGCGCGCCGGGCCCGAGCGTGCCGACGAGCACGAAGACGCCGAGCGCGACGGCCTGCTGACCGGTGTCGGCTCCGGTCCCGGCGATCGCGGCGGCGGCGCCGACGGTGAGCAGCAGGTTCTTCGGGTTGATCGCCGACAACGCGATCGCGATCGCGAACGCGCGGCCTGGCTTGAAGGAGTCGATCGTCCGCATCCACTTCGGCAGCGCGGCCACCTCGCCCACCCGCGGGCGTCCGCGCCATTGCTTGAGCGCGACGAGGACCAGCAGCGCGCCGAGAACGAGCTTGAGGACGCTCACCCACGTCGCCGGCTCACCGCCTTCCGTGACGTCGGTGCGGCCGGCCACGACGAGCACGATCACGCCGACCACGGTCAGCCCGACGATCCACCCGAGCACGAACGCCGGGCCGTTGACGCGCCCGCGCGGTGTGCCGAGCATGAGCACGACCGCGATGATCGGCACCGGGCTGATGGCAACGCCGACGGCGAACGACAGCACCTGCCCGATCGCGTCAGCCATCGCGCAGCACGCAGCGGAACCCGATGTGGGTCGTCGACGTGTCGACGGCTTCGAACTGCCGCGCGGCCGGGCGGTAGCGCAGGCAGTAGTTCGGTGCGCAGAGGTGCGAGCCGCCCTTGATGACGCGGCGTGGGATGTGCTCGCCGGCGTCGGGCCCGCAGCAGGGCGCCGCCGAGTCGTCGCGGGAGGCCGGCTCGCAGGTCCACTCCCAGACGTTGCCGGTCATGTCATAGAGGCCATAGCCGTTGGCCGGGAAGCTGCCGACCGGCGACGTGCCGGGCCGCCCGGTGTGCTGCCACGGGAACTCGCCCAACCAGGTGTTCGCCATCCCGGGCGCAAACTCGTCGCCCCAGGCGAACGTCGCGCCCTCGAGGCCGCCCCGGGCGGCGTACTCCCACTCGGCCTCGGTCGGCAGCGCCTTGCCGGCCCACGCGGCGTACGCGTCGGCGTCCTCGTACGCGATCTGCGTGACCGGGTGCCGCCCGCGCGTGTAGGTGTCGCTGGTCGGCCCTTCGGGCCGCTCCCACGTGGCGCCGGGCACGTACGACCACCAGTTGCGGAAGTCGCGCAGGTCGACCGGCCCGCTGGACGGCCGGAAGACGAGCGCGCCCGGCACCAGCGCCTGCGGATCCGCGTCGGGATAGTCGTCGGGATCGAGCGGGCGCTCGGCCACGGAGACGTGGCCGGTCGCCTTCACGAAGCGACGGTACTCGGCCACCGTCACCGGGTGGGTGTCGATCCAGAAGCCTTCGACCTCGACGCTCCGCACGGGCCGCTCCTCGGGGTAGAAGCGCTCCGACCCCATCAGGAACGACCCGGCGGGCACCTTCGACATGCCGTCGGGCATGGGCTACGCGGGCACGGCCGCGCCCGGCTCGGCGCGATGCCGCGCCCCGCGCAGCTTGAACGCCACGAAGACCATGAAGCCTCCGCGGAGCAGCAGCGAGATGGCGAACAGCACGGCGAGCGTGACGAGGCTGACGCCCGGCAGCGAGAGGATGAGGATCCCGAGGATCGCGTCGAGGATCCCGAGCCCCATCATCGCTGCCCGGTCCTCGAGCTCCGAGAACGCCCGGATGAACCGGATCACACCTTCGACGATCAGGAAGACGCCGAGCACGACGACGATGGCCAGCAGGCTCTCCCCCGGCCGCCGCAGGCAGACGACGCCGGCGATGATCGACAGCACGCCCACGATCGCGGCGAGCGCTCGCGAGTCCGGCGAGCCGCCGATCGCCTCGGCGACGTCGAGCGCGCCCGTGAAGAGCAGCCCGACGCCGATGAAGATGCCCAGCGCCAGCAGCGTGATGTCGGGATAGACGATGGCCAGCACGCCGGCGATGATCGACACGAGACCGACGATGAGGAAGAGCCACCAGTTCCGGGCGGTCTGCTCGACACCGGATGCGACGGACATGTCCTCAGGCCTCCAAGCTCGCGACCTGCGCGGGGTCGAGCATCCCCTGCTGGAGGATGACGCCGCCGGTCTCGGCGACCGCGACCTCCAGCTCCCGCGCCCAGATGTGCTCGACGAGCACGAGCCCGGCGGCCTGGCCGGGCGCCAGCCCGGAGGCCACCTCGTCGACGTCGTCCTGCGATACGAGGGTCGGGCGGCCTTCGATGCCCGGGCGCGTCACGAGATCGCCCGATTCCTCCCGGAGCACGAACAGCACGTCGAGCACGTGCAGCGCCCCGCTCCGCTCGATCTTCTCCAGCTCCGCGATGATGCGCCCTTCGTACGACGCATCGCTGCCGAAGCCGACGGCGATGAACTGCACGGGCGCGGCGGCGCTCATCGCGCGTGCGCGCCTTCGCTCAGCGCCTCGCGCAGGGTCTCCTCCGCCTCCGTGCTCAGCGACGTGTGCAGCACCTCGCCGCCGTACTGCGAGATCCGCGGCAGGACCTTGTCCGGCGTGGCGCTCTGGACGAGCACGAACAGCGCGGCGCCGCCGGGCTCGAGCTTCTCGCCCAGCCCCTTCATGAACTTGTCGTCGATGCCGTAGTCGCTCAGCGATCCGGCGGCACCGCCGCTCGCGGCACCGATCGCCATGCCGAGGAGCGGGGCCAGGAAGATGAGGCCGATCAGGCCGCCCCAGAGGGCGCCGCCGGCGGCTCCCGCCGCAGCCGGCTTGAACGTCTGGCGCAGCTTCACCTTGCCGTCGTCCTGCCGCACCGCGACCACGAGGTCGCCGATCTCCATCAGGTGCTCGGTCTGGAGGTCGGCCAGCGTGCGCGCGACCTCTTGCGCCGTCGCTTCGTCCGGATACGCGATGCCCACCAGGTTGCTCATATGCCCTCCGGGGTCGGTTGGAGACTGCACCGTCCCGCCCCGAGGGGTGAATCGGCATCACCCACACCGGGTGAAGCCGGATCACCCTCGTTCCCGTCAGGGTCTGCAGTCATGGCGCGCCCCGCGCCCGACCAGAGCTACGAGATCCGCATCCGCGGACGGATCAGCCGCGCGCTGCTCGACAGCTTCGAGGGAATGAGCAGCGAGCTCGAGCCCGTCGAGACCGTCCTCCACGGCCCCGTCCGCGATCAGGCCGAGCTCCACGGGCTCATCGACCGCATCCAGGCGCTCGGCCTCGAGCTGGTCGAGGTCCGGCGGCTGCCCGGCTGAGGTTGCCGCAGTTCGACCTACGGCGCGAGCATCTCGAGCCGGCGCGCACGGCGGACGGCCTCGCGGCGATCGGCGACGTCGAGCTTGCGGTAGATCGACTTCAGGTGCGTCTTGACCGTGTTGACGGACACGAAGAGCTCGGCCGCGATCTCCTGGTTGGACATCATCGTCGGCAGGAAGCGCAGTACGGCGCGCTCGCGCGGGCTGAGCGGCTCGACGACGAAGGACGCGTGCACGCGCGTCCGGTCGGCGCCGTCGAGCGCGTCGAGCACGTCGCCGACGAGCGCTCGGTGGGCGGTGCCGCGGCGGAGCTGGCGGCTGAGCAGCGGCTGGAGGGAGCGGCCGAAGTGGAGCAGGGCGGCGCGGAGCCCGGCCGGCTCGGCGGCGTCGAGCGCGCGCTCGAGCGAGGCCGCGGCTCCCTCGTGGTCGGCCGCGACGTCCAGCGCCAGCGCCTCGACGAGCCAGGCCTGGACCGCGAACGGCGAAAGCTCGCCGTCGAGCTGCTCGGTCCAGGTCGCGATCGTCTCGCGCGCGGCCTCGGCCTCGCCGTCGGCGAGCTGGAGCTGCCCGAGGACGACCGCGGCGCTCAGCGACGCCGGCGCCGCGTCGGAGACGCCGAGGAGCTGCACCGCCCGCCGACGGTCGCCGAGCGCGGCGTGCAGGCCGGCCGCCTTCAGCGCGAACTGGTCGTGGAGCGTGGCCACCAGCGGGAAGTCGCCGAGCTCCTCCTCCCCGGCCTCCAGGACGGCCAGGGCCGACTCAGGCTCGCCGCGGGATGCCAGCGACGCGGCGCGCAGGAGGGCCAGGCCGGCGCGCAGCGGCCGCTCCTGCGTCCCCGCCAGCGCCTGCTGAGCCTGGTCGATCGACTGCGCGGCCTCGGCGCCGCGATCCCAGAGGATCTCCGCGCCGGCCCGCGCCAGCAGCGCCGCGCCGGCCGGCCAGCTGTACTGCCAGCCGTGCGCGTCCGCGAGCGCCAGCGCATCGGCGGCGTGCCGCGCGGCCCGCGGGTAGTCATGGGTCACGCCGGCGAGGACGGCGAGGTGGCTGACCGCGATGAGCACGAGCCAGTCGTGCCCGGCGTCGGCCGCCGCGCCCCGTGCCCGCTCGAGGTCACGTCCCGCAGCGTCGAGCTCGCCGGTCCACAGCTCGGCGATCCCGAGGTTCACCAGGGCGAGGGCGCGCAGGTCGGCGTCCACGACGCCCGGGTCGAGCTCGCCTCGGCTGGCCAGCGCGCGACCGGACTCGAGCGCGCCCGCGAGATCGCCCCGGAGCCGTGCGACGTAGAGCTCGAGCGCGCTGAACGACACGGCAAAGCGCGGGCGCCGTTCTTCGGGCACGTGGTCGGCGGCCGCCGCCGCGAGGCTCAGGAACCGCTCCGCGCCGGCGTAGTCGCCGCGGTCGAGCAGCGTGCTGGCCACCGCCAGCGCCACCTCGGGGTCGTCGACGGTCCACTCGGCCGGCAGCCGGTCGACGAGCGGCCGCAGCGCCCCCGTCTCGCCCCGGATCAAGAGGTCCACCCAGCGCTCGCCGGCCAGCCGCGACGCCAGGTCCCACGCCTCCGCCTGAACCGCGTGGACGAGCCCGCTCGCCTCGTCGCCGTTGGCGGCGAACCACTCGGCCGCGCGACGGTGCACCTCGGGCAGCCGGTCCGGGAAGTCGCTGCGCAGCTCGGCCTGCAGCAGCTCCCGGAACAGCGCGTGGTAGCGGTACCACTCGCCGCGCCGGTCCAGTGGCGCGATCAGCGCGCCGCCGCGCTCGAGGTCCACCAGCCGCCGGTGCCCGTCGTTGCGGCAGGTGAGCGCGTTGGCGAGGTCGCCGTTGAGGACGTTCACGACCGACGTCGTGAGGAGGAAGCAGCGCTCGTCCGGCGACACGTGCGACATCACCTCGGAGATGAGGTAGTCGCTGATCGCCCGGTCGTCGCCCGCGAAGTCGTCGACGAATCCCTCCGGGTCGGGATGCCCGCGCAGCGCGAGCGCGACGAGGCGCAGCGCGCCGGCCCAGCCCTCGGTGTGCTCCCACAGCCGGCGCATGTGCTCGTCGGGAAGCGCCACGCCGCCGGCGGCGAGCATCTGCGCGGTCTCGCCCAGCGTCAGCGCGAGGTCCGGCTCGCGGATCTCGGCGAGTTGCTCCTGGAGGCGCAGGCGGCCGAGCCGCAACGGCGGATCGGCGCGCGTCGCCAGCACCAGCCGGAGCGCCGGCGGCGGGTGCTGCAGCAGCACGTCGATGTCGTGATGGACGTGCTTGGCCACCTCGTGGAAGTCGTCGAGGACGAGCACGACGGGCTCGGCGCGTTCGCCGAGGGCCATCGTCAGCGTGCTGACAAGGAGCTCCGGCCGACCACGCGGATGGGCGACCAGCGCCTCGACCGCATCGGCCACGCCGGCGCGCGCCAGAGCCTCGAGCACGGCGCGCCAGAACCGGCGCCGATCGCCATCGGTGGCGTCGAGCGAGAGCCACGCGACGGGACCCGGAGGCTGCCCGGCTCGGATCCAGTTCCCGAGCAGCGCCGTCTTTCCCGCCCCGGGCGGCGCGGCGAGCAGGGTCAGCGGCCGCGCGACGGCCGCGTCCATGGCGTCCAGAAGCCGCCGACGGACCACGATCCCCGCCTGCTCGGGTGGAAGCGCGAATTTGGTGGCCGGCAGGCTGCCGGCGAAGTGCTTTGGGGCCTTGTGCGCCACTCCTGCTCACTATTGAGAGGGACGGCAAGCAAAACGTACCTGACCGCACGAGCCTTGTTGATGTCGTTTACATGGCGTTCTCGATCATCCTCGGCGGGTGAGGCGGGCTCACCCGGGCGCGACGGACGCTGCGGGCCATGAGCGCACCCGCACCACAGAAGACGTCCGCCTACATCGTCGAGTTCGTCGGGACGTTCTTCCTCGTCCTGGCGATCTGCGGCACCATCTCCGCCGGTGCCCCGCAGGGCGCTGTCCTCACGAACGTCGCCCTCGTCCACACGCTCGTGCTGATGGCGATGGTCTACGCGATCGGGTCGATCTCGGGCTGCCACGTCAACCCGGCCGTCACGCTCGCCCTGCTCACGATCCGCAAGATCAGCGGCCGCGACGCCGGCATCTACATCGCCTGCCAGCTGGCGGGCGGGGTCGTCGCCGGGCTGGTCGTGAGCTGGTTCTTCAACGTGCGCGGCGGGCTCGTCGACTTCGGCACCCCGGCGGTGGCCGACGTCTACCTCGACGGCGGCAACGCGTTCCTCGCCATGCTCGTCGAGGCCGCCGGCGCCTTCCTGCTCATGTGGGCGGTGATGGGCACCGCCGTCAACCCCGCCGCCCCCAAGGGCGTCGCCGGCATCGCCATCGGGGGCGCGCTGGGCGTCGGCGTGCTCATCTTCGGCCCGGTCACGGGCGCCTCGTTCAACCCCGCGCGCTGGTTCGGGCCCGCCCTGGCCTCGGGGAACTTCACCGACGCATGGCTCTACATCGTCGGCCCGATCCTCGGTGCGGTCGCCGCCGCGCTCCTCTACCGCCTGGTCATGGAGCTGGACGCGCGGCCGCTCCCGGCGCAGTCGCCGGTACGCGGCGAGTCCGCCGAGCCGCCGCTGACAGCGGCACGCTGACAAGCCGGTTCACCCGTAACGGGTGAGGGAACCTCCCCCGCCCCCGGTTACCGTTCGGCCGCGATGGGTGGCCCGCGCCAGAGCGTCGAGATCGTCATCCCGCTGCGCACGATGCTCCTGGTGCTCGGCGTCGCCGCGCT
>Ga0190268_10000084_pt1 | contig 11758 bp, 13 predicted proteins | sample Popmic249T_FD_133750 | JGI IMG/M metagenome (GOLD analysis project Ga0190268, IMG submission 133750) | Populus adjacent soil microbial communities from riparian zone of Blue River, Arizona, USA - 249 T | ecosystem: Environmental > Terrestrial > Soil > Riparian zone | place: USA: Arizona... | reverse complement strand
TTACCAGTACTGTTGGTGGTATCCCAGTAAGATTTGAAGATGCTCTCCATAATTTTGATAAGACGGATATCATCTTTGTTTCTACAACAGCACCGTACTATCTTATTACCTATGATCGAATTTTCAATTGTAAAAAGAAAAATCAGGGAATGATGATATTTGATCTTTCTAATCCAAGAACTGTAGATGACAAGATTGCAACAATATCTGGAATAAAATTAGTCAATATAGATCAAATTGCAGAAATAGTTGATAGAAATTTGAAGCGTAGATATGAAGAGATCAGATTGGCAGAAAAAATGATTCAGAGTGGAATGCAATCAATGGATCTACTTTTTAGAAAGATTAAGGCAGAACCATTTGTAGTATCAATATTCAAGATAGTAGACGAAGTGAGAAATAGAGAATTATCGAAAGCAGCTAGGATGCTTGGCATTAAAAAAGGAATGAAAGAATTTGAAATCATGGAGCAATTGTCTTTTGCAATAGTTGAAGGTATACTATCTACGCCTATGAATAATTTTAGAAAAGAAATTGGAAATACAGAAAAAAATGAAGAAGTTTTGAATATAGTATCAAGGATTTTTGATTATGAACCAAAATGAGGATTTTGAATTCAATGGATTTCCAAAAGTACGACTTAGACGATTAAGACGAACACCTGCAATAAGGGATTTACTGCAAGAAACTAGATTATCAGTCAAGGATCTTGTCTATCCTGTTTTTATTCAAGAAGGAATTAATGAACCAAGAGAAATAGAGTTGATGCCCGGAATCTTTAGGATCCCGCTAAAAAATCTAGTCAAAAATATCCAAGAGTTGTGTGATCTGGGGGTAAAGACATTTTTGGTTTTTGGAATTCCAAAATTAAAAAACGATAGAGCAACAAGTGCATATCGTAACGATGGCATAGTTCAGGAATCGGTGAAAACATTAAAGAAAAATTTTGGTGAAAAAATTGTAACAATAACTGATGTATGTCTGTGTCAATATACTTCTCATGGTCACTGCGGGATTATAAGAAATAAAGTTACAGACAATGATGTAAGTTTGAAAATTCTGGACCGGATTGCGCTAAGTCATGCCGAAGCAGGAGCTGATTTTGTTGCCCCTTCTGCAATGATGGATGGTCAAGTAAAGAGTATCAGAAAAGCATTGGATAACAGTAGTTTCAACGATGTAGGCATAATTGGATATTCGGCTAAATTATCTTCAAATCTATATACCCCATTTAGAGATGCATCACACTCCACCCCTGAATTTGGTGATAGGAAATCATACCAAATGCCATTTCACAATACGAACGAAGCACTGCAGGAAATAATGATGGATATTAAAGAAGGAGCAGATATCATAATGATAAAACCAGCTTTGCCTTATCTTGATCTAATTTACAAGACAAGACAAACTACATTATTACCAGTATGTGCCTACAGTGTCTCAGGGGAGTATTCTATTGTTAAAGCTGCAGCACTTGAGGGGTGGGTCAATGAAGATGAAATAGTTATTGAGTTCGCAACTTCAATAAAAAGAGCAGGAGCCGACATCATAATATCATATCACACTAAGAAAATTGCAGAGTTATTAAACAGCTTCTAAGGATACAATTATAACAGTTATAAAATTATGATATCAATGTTTGTCTGCTTCTCTATTTGATAGAGCAAAAGAAATAATTCCCGGTGGTGTTAATAGTCCGGTTCGTTTCTATGAACCGTATCCTTTTTTCGCCTCATATGGAAGAGGTTCAAAAATTATTACACAAGAACATGATACTCTAATTGATTATTGCCTTGGGTATGGCGCAGTCATTCTAGGACATGCATATTTTGATATCATAAGTGCTGTAAAAACACAATTGGACAAGGGCAATATTTTTTGTGTTCCCACAGAAAATGAGGTCAAACTTGCTGAACTAATTATTGAAATGATTCCCAATATGGAAATGGTAAGACTAATGAACACTGGATCAGAATCAACAATGCACTCTATAAGATTGGCAAGAGCTTTTACAAAGAAAAAAAAGGTTGTTAAATTTGATGGATGTTATCATGGTGCTTACGATTACGTTTTAGTTAGTCCCGGGTCAAGTGCTTCCACCGCTTCATTTGACGGCAATTTAGAAGAGTCAATGAGACAAACCTTGCTATTACCATACAACGACATAAGCGCACTTGAAAATTTGGTTAAACTGAACAATGATATCGCTTGTGTAATAATTGAGCCAGTTTTGGCCAATATGGGTTTGATAATTCCAGAGGAAGATTATCTTAGCAAACTGAGGAGAATATGTGAAAGGGAAGACATAGTTCTAATTTTTGATGAAGTTGTCACTGGATTTAGACTCTCGCCCGGCGGTGCCTCAGAATATTTTGGGGTGGTACCAGACATTATGACACTTGCAAAATCAATTGGTAATGGGTTTCCTCTTTCAGCCTTAGTGGGAAAAAAGAAGATAATGGAATTGTTATCACCAAAGGGAACAGTATTTCAAGGAAGTACTTATGCTGGAAATCCAATTTCTGTTAGTGCAGGAATTGCAACATTAGAAAAATTGAAAGATGTAAAAAATGATTTATATCCAAAGCTTTCACGTTTTTCTGATAGATTAGCTAATGGAATAAGGGACCAATTGAAAGATCTAAAATTCGAAGCCAGTATTAATAATATCTCGTCTATGTTCCAACTTTTCTTTACTGATGAACAAATAAAGAATGCATCTAATATTAGAAAATCAAATTACCTGCTCTATAAGAAATTATTCTATGAACTACTAAAATCCGGGATATTCATCCCTCCATCGCAATTTGAGACTTGTTTTATTTCCTACTCGCATGATGATGAAGATATTGACAGGACCGTTGAATCGTTTGCAAAAGCATTGAAAAAAGTGAAAGAAATTGAATAGTTTCAGCGTTGCTACTCGTGGAAGCAAGCTTGCGCTAATACAAACTGAGATATTGTCGAACAGTTTGCGGAAACTATATCCCACAGTGAAATGTGATATTGTTAAAATAAAATCAAGCGGAGATATCAATAAGAACAAACTACTTTTTTCGGTCAACGAAAAAGGAGTCTTTGAAAAGGAAGTCGATAAAGCAGTATTAGAAGACAAGGCCGATTTTGCAGTCCACAGCATTAAAGACATACCAACCGATATTGATGATGAGCTAGTTATTGCATCAATATTGAAACGAGAAAAGCCAAACGATGTCTTGATTGGAAAATCAAAATCAACTTTAGAAAATTTAGAACCAAATTCTCATGTGGGTACTAGTAGTTTAAGAAGAGCTGTTCAAATAAAAAGGAAGAATCCAAAAGTAAAAGTGATTCCAATAAGGGGTAATGTTGAAAGTCGGGTAAGAAGATGCATCGACGGACCGTTTGATGCCCTTGTTCTGGCAGAAGCTGGGCTAAAAAGGCTTCACATGAGTAACTTAATAGTGCAGAGGTTTAACTATTTAGATTTTGTTCCTGCTCCTGGACAAGGCGCAATTGGAATTGTATGCAGAAAGGATAACAAGAAGACAGTTAATATATTACAAAAGATTGAGGACAAACCAACAAGATACGCTATCGATGCTGAACGATCTTTGATACACTATTTGAACGCAGGTTGCAGATTTCCCGTGGGCGCCATAGCATTACCTAATTTAAGAACAAATAGAATCGTAATGCATGCATCTGTTTTTTCTGCAGATGGTTCACAATCAATGAATGTAAAAAAATCAGATGTGATAACAAACGCATCGCAGGTTGGAATGGATCTAGCAAATGATTTACTATCAAAGGGAGCAGCAGATTTTGCACATGAATGGAGAGAGGCACTAGAAAAGTGGAACAGTCAAAAGTAGGGCCAAAAGGTAAAGTGTATATTTGCGGAGCGGGTCCGGGTGACCGAGATTTGTTAACGATAAAAGCTGCCAAATTACTGTCAGAATGTGATGTTATACTTTACGACAGATTAGTAAACAAAGGAATCCTTAACATGACTTCTTCCGATTCAAAGAAAGTATTTGTTGGCAGGGAGTCAGGAGATCCAACTACAAATCAAATGATTACAAATGAACTTATGCTAAAGTATGCCAATGATGGTAAGAAAATTCTTAGATTGAAGGGAGGTGATCCATTTATTTTTGGACGTGGCGGCGAAGAAGCTGAATTTCTATCATCCAAAAATATAAAATATGAAATAGTGCCTGGTATATCTTCTCTAAATGGTGCCGCAGTATATGCGGGCATTCCATTAACACATAGGGATTACTCATCTTCTGTCGTCATACTAACAGGTCATGAATCAATTGAGAAAAAAAAGTCATCTATAAAATGGGATTCAATAGCAAAAGCAGCTGATACCATAGTGATTTTCATGGGTCTGGAGCAACTAAAACACATTATCAGAAAGATGATTGGAGCGGGAGTAACCAAAAAGTCCGACATCGCAGTTATTGAAAATGCTACCTCAAATAAACAGAGAGTGATAATTGGTAACTTGGGCAATATTGAAAGAAAAGTTAAGCAGAAAAAAATTCAATCTCCTGCTATAATCATTATTGGAAAAGTTGTTGGAATTCAAAACAAGATAGAATGGTTCCTTCCAAATAACTAGACTTACCCAAAATAGTAATATCCTAAGTTAGTAATCCTAATGCTTTTATGACTAGCTAATTTTATTATCTTGTTGAGTAAAATTTTCCTCAATAAAACCATCGCAATAACACGTGGGGAAAAAAACAATACAGAGTTTACAAGAATTGTGAAGGAAGAGGGAGGTACCCCAATTACCTTGCCAACCATGAAGTTAATTCCTATTGACTCAAATCGTTTTCATAAAAAATTCTCTGATATTTGCTCCAAAAAATATGACTATTATGTCTTCATGAGTCCTAGTTCTGTCGATTTCTTCTTTGAAATGGTGAGAGAAAATAGTTTAACTCAATTGCTGGACGAACAATTAACGAATTGCGATGTTATCGCAATAGGTCCGTCAACGAGAAAAAAACTGGAGGCGAATAATATTTCGGTAAAGTGGCAACCAAGTGATTATTCCACCTTGGGTATTTTGAAATTATTAAGAAAATTATCACTCAAACCAGGTACTCGAATTATGATACCGAGGAGTGGTGCATCAAACTCTTTCCTAAAGGATGAATTAGATTCAATGGGAATAATTTTGGATGAATTTTACATATATTATCCCCAAGTAGAAACAATAAATCATACATGGATCGATTTCTCTAAGGAAATTAAGAATAATAAGGTACAAGCAATGATTTTTACCAGCCCATCGGCAGTTCGCTATTTCTTTTCCATAATGCAAAAAATACTTCCGAATTTTAAGAGATACATTGAAAACATCGACGCTTTGATAAGTATTGGCCCTAATACAACAAAAGAGCTTCATCTAAAAGATATATTTCCAATTGAATCTAAAGAACATACCATTAAAGGCACCCTGCAATTGGCAAAAAGAATTTTTTCCAAGTAATAATGCATGCTCATTTTTTGAATATACCCGCTAACAACAAGGTTTATTCAAACGAAGTTACTAGATACTACCTGATAAACACAAGTTGTCCGAAAACGGTAGCGAAGGCGTATTTGACATTGACACATTAAAGGACATAGGTCCGGCAACCAAAACCTCTTTGAGGGAAGCTGGTTTTAGATCCATCAAGGATCTAGTTATTCGAGGTCCTATGGATATTGCAGAGGCTACCGGAATAGCAATAGAGAAATGTATACTACTCTGCAACAGGGCAAGAGAAATATTAGAAGACATTGGTGTTTTTGATAAGCCGTTTATTACAGCAACTCAAATTTATGAAAAGAGGAAATTAGATTATCGTATTGCCACGGGTTCAAAAAATCTAGATGAGTTGTTGGGCGGTGGAATAGAAACAAGGGCAATTACTGAACTATATGGTGAATATGGTACAGGAAAGACTCAGATTTGTCATACTCTCTGCGTCACAGTTCAACAAAATGACGCTGAAGGTAATCTATCTAGAGCGCTCTATGTTGACACAGAAAATACATTTAGACCGGAAAGAATTGCAGCCATTGCATCTGCAAGGAAATTTGATCCCAATAAAACTCTTGAAAATGTCATCGTTGCAAAAGCATACAATAGCTCTCACCAAGAAGTAATTATTCAGGAATCTCCGAATATTATCAATTTACACAATATTAGAATCATGATTGTTGATTCCATAGTATCACACTATAGGGCAGAGTTTCTTGGCAGATCCTTCTTGTCAGAAAGACAGCAAAGAATTAACAGATTGTTACACATCCTCTTGAGAATTGCTGAAACCTGCAAAATAGCAGTGGTAATAACGAATCAGATACAGTCTTCACCAGATGCGATATTTGGTGATCCTAACAAAGCCACGGGTGGCAACGTAATGGCCCATACTAGTACATATCGACTCTACCTAAAGAAAGCTGGTAAAAATAGAATCGCCAGAATGGTCGACAGTCCGTATCATTCAGAAAGAGAGATACTATTTGCACTAAATGACCAAGGTATTGGAGATCCGCAAAAATAGTTGTTCATAAGAATCATGAACATTGAGGGGTTTCACAAGTTCAACGGTATTCAAAATACAATACCAAACAAGATTACCAGTTAATATTAAATTATGGAGAAATATGATAATCCAGCATGCCAAAATCTCACGGTATCAGAAGGAAATCTAGACACATTATGACTAAGGGGAATATGTCAAAGGGGCTTTCACATTTACTAATTAATTATTCAATCGGTGACAAAGTTGTGGTGATAATAGACCCTCGAGAGCATAAAACAACCCCACATCGAAGATTCCAGGGAAGGGTTGGGTATATCAAGGAAATTGGGAGAAGAACTGCAAAGGTTGGGATACTGCTCGGCGATAAACAAAAGTTCTTGCAAACAAAGTTTAATCACATCCGTCCAATAAAATAGAAGGTATTACCTATTGACAAAATTAACAAAAAAAGAGATGATAGCACTTCCTGATGTAAAAGAAATACTGGAGGCCAAGAAAGTAGACGAAATGGATCAAATTCAGAGATGGACCTATGATTATGTAAATAAGTTTTCAAAAATAAGCAGAAAACAGGCGCAAAAACTCGTAAGTGAATTAGTAACTCAATGTGGTCTTACTGAAGAAGAGGCAGTAGAAGTGGTGAATATATTACCCTCTTCTCTGGAGGAAATAAGGGCTTTCACATTTGGTTGGAAGAAATTAATACTGACATCAACTTCAGAAAGCATATTACAAAAAATAACGGCAGTACATGAAACTTAAAAAGTCCGCAGTATATAATTGCAAGTAATTGGATTCTAGTAGTCATAATAACTTTCATAATAGATATACCAGTCATGATTATAATCTTCATAGTCATAAGTTTGAAGAATATGCGTATGTTCTAGATTTTTCTCTTAGAGGTAAATCCCTAACAATAAGGGGGAGAGAAGGAATAATTATTCAGGCGATAGGCGAAAATCGTTTGACATTATTAGAATTGCTTGGGATTCAAAACGGTAATTTTGACATCGGTGAAAGAGTGTATATTGGAAAAGAAGGAAGAAACAAGATAATTAGTGTTCTTGGAAAGTTGCAATATGATTCAATATCGCAATCTGCAAAGAATGAATTACCTTCTATTGTAGAAAAGATAGTGCTGGCAAACGAGGAACGATTTGTGTCATATATTAATACAGCTCAGCCAATAACTCCAAGAATTCATTCGTTAGAATTGATACCAGGAATAGGAAAAACGTATATGATGAGCATAATCAATGATAGAGAAAATAAAAAATTTACTTCTTTCTCAGACATCCAATCAAGAATTGGACTAAAAGATATCTATAAACTTGTAGCAAAAAGGATAGTTGAGGAGATAACTAAAGAGACTAGGATGACATTATTCGTTGGAAGATGACAAGAGGACCTATCTTGGTCAGCATTTTCTAATAGATTTTAATGCGATTACAAAAATAATAGAGTCGTGCAGCGTTGGAAAGAAAGATGTAGTATTAGAATTTGGTACTGGATATGGCTATTTAACTAAGGAGATCGCAGAGCTTGCTGGAAGTGTATACACTTATGAAATAGACAAGGAATTGTATTCTAAAGCAAAGAGTTATCTAGTGAACAATACGAATGTTATGATATTCAATCAGGATTTCTTTGAACAGGATCATTTTGAATTTGATTATTTCTTATCAAACATTCCGTATGCTAGATCCAAAGAGATAATGAAATGGTTATCATTACATGAATTTGGTGAGGCAGTGATAATGGTACAAAAAGAGTTTTTTGAAAAACTCACTGCGTCTCCAGGTAATGCAGATTATTCTGTTGTATCAGTTTTTTCTCAATATTGTTTTGATATTGATCCTCTATTTGATGTAGACAAAAACTCCTTCTTGCCACCTCCAAAGATAGAATCCAAGGTAATAAGGTTAAAGAGAAGGAGAAATAAAATGAACAAAGAAATTATTGCGGGGCTAGAATTTCTTTTTAGTTACAGAAACAAGAACGCAGCCTCATTGTTAAACACTAAACTGTATCAAAATAAAAAAATCGATCAATTAAATGTTGAAACCCTGGTAAAAATTTGCAATGAATTAATTGAAAGTAAACAATTTAGAAAATAACCAATTTGAAAAGTTGTACAATTATAAATTTGAGAGTGTATTTCATCTCTATTGTATTTACCATCAGATGATAGCATTTTCCTGTCCAATATAGTTAACGACTATCATGGTCAGTTGGCATTAGAAATAGGAACCAGTAGTGGAACCATTTTTAGAGAATTGTCAAAGAATTTTAGTATTGTAATAGGAACTGATATTGATTTCAATTCTTTAAAACATTCATTAATGATGTCGAAAAACGATAGATTGATTTGCTGTGACGCTGCTACGGCATTACATAACGTAAAATTTGATTTGATTGTATCAAATCCGCCTTATCTTCCAAATACCATGAATCATACTGATAAAACTGTTGATGGTGGACCTACAGGTATTGAAGTTTCAATTCATTTTCTAACAAGCGCGATTGATAAATTGAATAACAATGGCAAAATCCTCATACTGATATCAAGCCAATCAGATAAGGGAATATTAAAGCGGTTTATATCCAAAAATAATCTCATAAAGAAGCAAATAGCCCAAAAAGATCTATTTTACGAAACGTTACAAATTATTGAATTAAGTAAATGAATAAATGAATAAATGAATGAATTAATACTTGATCAGTTACTGTGTTACCTTAAATGTGTCTTTGATCTTTTTGCAATTTCATTGGCCATCTTGCTTAATGATGCTGAACCACCCAGGTCATATGTAAGACAATTTCCTTCGTTTATTGTTTCTTCAGTTGCTGCAAAAATTGCATTACAGATCTCATTTTCTCCGAGATATTTAGCCATTAAAGCACCCGATAAGATAGTCGCTACTGGATTAACTTTATCAGAACCTGCATATTTTGGTGCGCTTCCATGTGCTGGCTCAAACATTGCGTAGTTATCACCATAGTTTCCGGAATAGACATTTCCAATAGATCCTACATGCCCTGATGCGCATTCAGAGACAATGTCCATGAACAAGTTTGTACTCAACAAAATACTCTTGTTAAACCGTTCTGGATTTTTTACCAATTGTTGTGTCATGTTATCAATATAATATTCCTCTACAGAAATTTCATTGAATTCCGATTGAATGTTTTGAACAGCTGTCCAAAATATTCCGTCAGTTTCTTTTAAGATGTTCCTCTTTGTAATAACATAAATTTTCTTAAATTTCATTTCAGTTGCTAACTTAAATCCATGCCTTACTACGTTTTCACAACTTTTCCTAGTTATCTTTCTTACAGCTATTGCAGCATCATCACCTATCTTGAATTCTATTCCCGAATAGAGTCCTTCAGTTGCCTCCCTGATACAAATGAAATCCAGTTGATTTGAAGAATTTTTATAAGTCTTAATCGGACGAACATTAGCGTAGAGATTGAACCTTTGCCTAATGCTTACTGCCACACTTCTAGGAGCATTAGGAGTTGGAATAGTTGTTGTGGGACCCTTGAAACAGGCGTCAGAGTCTTCCAAAAGCTTCCATACTTCGTCAGAAATATAAGAATTGCCACCGCTTTTTGTCCACCACTCCGATCCTGCTTCACAAGGAATTAATTTAATTTTCGAATTACATTCCTGTAGAACATGAACCATTGCATTAACAAGTTCGGGTCCTGTTCCATCACCCTTTATGATAACAGCAGATTTACTCAATCCTTATCAAAAATGATACTGTCTATTTATATCTATTTGGAGACCAATGAAATCTTTGCCAAGTATGTATCACTCAAGGGTGGAGAACTTGTCAGATTACTAATTTTCACAAAACGATCTTCGGAAAAATATGAATAATCCACATTGTAATCAGCCAGAGTAATATTCTGGTATACGTTACTCCCAGTTGAGTTATCTACTACTTGAATCGTACTGTTATCTGCAGAATAGATTTTCATGAAATCATCCAACGTTAATCTCACCGGTCGTACAAATTGCACATGAACTTGATCGCCAATGTTGTCTGTATGTATTACCCTAAGACACTCCCGCCCATCCTTACTTTTCCCAACATTATCTGGCAATAGTTTCTTTTGTCCGTCAATTTCCAAGACTATTTTTGAGTGAACATTAAATGTGTCATTATGCGATCTGAGACAAACCTGTACCGGAGATGGCGCTGGAAAGAAGTGCATTATCACAAATCCGGAAAGAGTTGCAATTCCCACAATAATTGGGGGTATCAAAATTTGTTTTTTCCCCATTTTTTTCCTCGGTTTCTCTTCCTTTATTTTTCTTTTAGGCACCCATTGTCACCTATATAGAATCTTAAAAATGCACTTTAATATCTACATAACTTGATTAAACATATAAACAAAGAAAAGATTGGGTTTCAAATTCCTTTGGATCATATTTGCTTCTAGTTTCATTAATGCGAATGTTAGTTCTAATTTCTTTTTTATAATATTAGAGCTCAGATCATTTTATACTAGAAATTTTAACTAGAATTTCTAGGTTCAACGGTTAAATCAGGTTCAATTTCTCAGTTTGTCGGCGGTTCATCACTAACGAAATCACCGGGATTTGAACTTGATGTATGTGGGGATTCAGCTACATTTCTAATTAAACTCTTCATATTCTTATATCAAATTAATTATAAATGAAAATGCTATAACTGTTATTTTCTACTAGAACTTTCAATTATTGTTCAAATGTTCCAACCTTGGTTCGGTGCGGTTTACCTAGGAGGGACTTCATTCATAGCCTCTCCGGTTCCCAGTCCTAGGTCTATTCTTTCCGGGAAAAGTATGTCCAGCTCAGCAAAAGCCTGTGCTATGATTTTAGGGTTTGCCATCTTCAAAAGCTAGAGTCATCACTGTTTAAATTTCACGTTACACTGCTAGCAATATTTTTAAGGTTTGAAGTTGCCGATGAAAGGAATTGCGACAACCAAGAAGAAATATCTCTGGAAGTATCATTATGGCAATAATAATTAAAACGGCGCTCTTGGCTTCACTTTCCATAATACTTCTCACTGGCTCAACAAGTCCAATGGTGAAACGAATAGATGTATTCGCGGAAGCAGATGATTCTATTGATGATGGTGCTACTCAGGTCTATATTTCAGATGATAGTAGCGAGAACAATGATGGGGGAGGCGCCGCTGAGGCTGACTCGACAACAATCAACAACA
>Ga0190268_10000082_pt1 | contig 11828 bp, 8 predicted proteins | sample Popmic249T_FD_133750 | JGI IMG/M metagenome (GOLD analysis project Ga0190268, IMG submission 133750) | Populus adjacent soil microbial communities from riparian zone of Blue River, Arizona, USA - 249 T | ecosystem: Environmental > Terrestrial > Soil > Riparian zone | place: USA: Arizona... | reverse complement strand
TCTACATTGCGGGGGGCTACGATAGCCGCTGGAATTTCGTGAATTGGGGCACGTCGTACTTCAACAGTACGTGCCAGTTTCAGGGGCAGACCGGCTTTGGCTATGCGCCACTGGCAGGACACAACATTTCTGCCGGGACAGTGTCGGTCGATTATCTTGGTGCCTGGGGGGTGACAGATGCCCGCTTTAAGATTCGCTGTTACGGAGACATCTATTGTGACGGCGTGCCGTATCTCCCCGCTGGCGGTCCATGGGTGACGTATAGCGATAGGCGTATGAAGCGCAACGTACAGGAGATCCCGCACCCGCTGGAGACCATGACCCGGCTGCACGGCGTCCTCTACGAGTTCACCGATACGGACGATGGGAAGCCCGCTGGGCTCCGCATGGGCGTTATCGCGCAAGAGGTGGAAGAGGTCTTGCCGACATGGGTAGGGGAGTTGGACGGCATGAAAACGACGCAACTCAGTCGGTTCGAGGCGTTGGCGATTGAATCATTTAAGACACTGGCTGCCCGTGTGGCAGCCCTAGAGGAGCAGCTTGCATGTCCATAAGCACGCTTGAGTACGACACCGTGAACAGTATTGCCGCCCTCGCCAAACAGACCATCAACGAGTTGGAGCCCAGGCTGCGGGAACTGCAGCAGATCTACGATGCGAGCGGCGGGGTGAAGGAAACGCTGACACAGGAAGAACTGGATGAGGTTGCCGCCTTCTCGGATCTCAGCAAGACCACCCTGGACGATGCGGCCTACGCCTTAACTACGGTGCTGCTCCCGGCCATTACGGCGGGCTATGCCGCGCTGGCGCAAGTGGCGGCTCGCAGTCGGGGCTTTGCCTCACCGCCGCCCATGGCGTTTACCGTACCTCCCGCGCCGCTGGCGATGCCCGCACCGCCGCCGGAAGCGTAAGGGGCGGGCATGCCGACCCAGGAAGATTTCTGGCGCAACAACTACCAGTACCGCATGGAGGACTACGTCACTGCGGGGCCAGAGGGGGACACGGCGGCCGTCTCCTACATCCCGCGGTATCTGACCGACATGCTGGGATTACGCGATCTCGTACAGCGCGGCAAGGCGACACCCTGGGAGCAGCAGCTCTTTGCGATGCAGGCGGAGACGGCCCGCAGCGTGCCGGCCCGCGACGTCAGCACCTTGCGCGCCGGCTACGGCGAGGGCGAGGGCTACCTCGGGGGCGACAGTCCGGACCTCGGCCATGTCATGCTCAACCTGCTGGACAAGATCGAGCGCGGCCAGGCGAGTCCCCAGGAGCGCCAGCTCTTTGACGAGACCTACCGCCTGATGGCTGACCAGACGTATCGCTCGGTCGTGCCACAGGCCTCTGACAGTCCCATCGGGCTCGGCGATAATCTGTTCGGGGCGCTCTCGATTCTTGGCCTGGGGGCGGGCGCCGGCGCGGCCCTGGCGCCCCTGGCTGCCGGGGCCGGCCTGACCCTCAGTTCCGCCGCGGGCCTGGCCGGCACGGCGGGGACGATGACGGGCATGGCCGGGCAGGCCCTCGACAACGAGGCCCTCAAGAAGGCCGGGCTGGCCACGGGATTGGCCGGCGGCGTTGGCGGCCTGGCGAGCCTGCTGAGTAAGGGTGTGAGCTCGGTGGGCGACCTGGTGGGCATCGCGCAGAAGACCTGGGGCACGGCCCAGAAAGGCATGAGTCTGGCGTCCAGCTTCGGCAAGGACGCTCCAAGTAGCAGCAGCAGTGGCAGTGGAGGAGGCGGCGGTATGGATTTCTCACAACTCGGGACGATCCTCTCGGGAGTGGTTGGCGCGGTCGGCTCGAAGCTGTCGCTCGAAGATGCCAGCCGCTACATGGAGCAACTCAAGAGTCAGTTCGGCGACCAGCAACAGGTCAAAGACCTGATCGACCAGGCCTACACCCTGGCGGCGGCGCGATATGAGACCTTTTATGCGCAGACGCAGCAGGAGCAGGAGCAAAAGCAGACGGCGTACAAGGACGCCCTGAGCAAGTACCAGACGCACTACCAGCAGACCCAGCAGGAGCAAGAGCAGCGCCAGGCGGCGTACCAGAAGGGCGAAGGCCAGCTCGACCAGGACCGCGCCACGCAGTACGAGCACTACCGCGACCAGCGCGCCAAGTATGACCAGAGCTATCAGCAGAAAGTGCAGGAGGCGGCGCAGGACCGGGAGCGCAAGATCAACGTCTTCGGCGAAGACCGCCAGCTCGCCATGGCGGATTACAACCGGCGCGTGCAGGAAGCCCAGCAGGACCGCCAGAAAGAGTACAGCACCTTCGATCAGCAGTTCGCCCGGCATCTCTCGACGGCCGACAAACGGGACTTCGAGGCGGCCCAGGAGCGCGGCCTCGATCTCAACGCCTACATGCAGCGCCAGGCGATCGGGGCCGACTTGCGCGATCCGGCGAAGATCAAGGCCGGAGCCGAAGCCCTGTACAACCCGCTCTCCGAGCTCGCCCGCGGCAACATCTCGGAGCAGGTCCAGGCCGAGATGGCGAGCCGTGGCGTCGTGGACGGCCAGGCCGCCAACTACATGAGCGCCAAGGCCTTTGCGCCGTCCGAGCAGGCCCTCTGGCAAAACGCCCTGCAGGCCTACATGAGCGGCCAGACCGGGGCGCTGAACGCCTACAGCCAGCAGGACATGACCACGACACCGCAGTACCAGTGGGCGAACACCCCCAACTTTACGAACAGTCCGGAGTACAGGTACGCCACGGTCCCCGACTTTGGCGGCACGCCGGAATACCGCGGCACGAACGTCCCGCAGTTCTCACGCACCGGGCAGGGCAATGTGCCAGGGGCCGTCGGGCAGCCGACCTCCCCCGGCGTGCCAACGACGGTGCGCCCTGGCGACTCGCCACGGCCCGATACCTGGTCTCCCAATCCCTACCAGCCGTATAACGGGCAGAACAAGGGCGTCAGCGATCTCGTCAGCAATCTGACCAAGGCCCTGACTGGGAGCGGCGGCGCCGCCGGCGGCATCTTTGGCCTGATCAAAAGTATCTTTGGCGGCGGCAGTGGTCTGACGCCGGAGCAGACCGCGAGCATTACCAACGAGCTGCAAAACTCCATGAACACCAACAACGATCTGTGGGGCTTTGGCGATGGCAATTATGACTACGCCAGCATGCCGACCTGGGGCGGCTCGGAGAGTGACTACCTGCCGGCCGACACGAGCAATTGGGACTGGGACAGCGACTGGTAGAAAGGGACCATTATGGCGCTCTATGGTGGGGTACTAGGGGACGCATTACTTGACGCGAGCAATGCCTATTTACGTGCCGTGGTAGACGCACCAAAAGAACGCGCCGAGCAGGAAAAGCGTGAGCTCGAGAATCAACGGCTGCGCTCGCAGTCCAAGCTCGATGAGGCGCGGGCGGCCTTTGAGGAGCGCCGGGTCAGTGGCTACACGGGCCGGCCGGTGTACGTGAAGACGAAGCGCGGCGACATCCTCGAGCGCAACGCCGACACCGGGGATTGGGGCGTGGCCTTTGAGGCGCCTGTCACCGACGTGCAGGCGAAGCTCAAGGACCAGCGCGAGCAGATGATCCACCGCGCCATGGAGAAGATCATTGGCGGGGCTGATGGCCCCCGGCCGATGGCGACCTGGGGGCCGGCCGAGGTCAGCGACCGGCGCCTCATGCCCTATTGGGAACTGCTGGGCCAGGGCCGCTCGCAGTACGCCACCGTGCCCGGGAACCTGGGCGATGTGCTCCCCAAGCGCGACCTGCCAGGCCAGGGCGGCACCGAAGCGCCCCAGGGCCAGCCGCGCCAGGAGCCAGCCACGACCACCGGGAGCGCCCAGCCCCCCGTGACCCGCCCGGCGGGACAGCCCCCTGCCCAGGCGCCGAAGCCACCGGCCGGCGTCCCTCCCGGGGCGGTCCAGGCCGATCCGCAGTGGTTGCAGCATTACAATACGCGGCTCAAAGATCTGCCGATCGAGAAAGCCAACGAGCAGTGGGCCGTGATCACCTCTGCGCCGGGAGTCAAGCCTGGCGCCGTGGCCGCCTTTGCCGAAGCCTACAACCGGCGCTACGGCAGCATGCCTCCGGGGGAGGAAGGGAAGGCTGGGGCGCCGGCTTCGCCGCCAGGCAGCACGACCTTTCCAGACAAAACACCCACGCCGGCCCCGAAGCCGACGCCCCCGCCCGGACGTGCCACGGGCGGCCGCGAGCGCAACGTGCCGCTCACCAACGAGCAGCTGGAGAAACAGAACCTTGAGCACTGGAACGCCACCCGGCAGTGGGAAGCGTCCGAACAGCAGCGCCTCGAGGCCGAGCGGGTCGAAGCCGAGCGCCAGTATCAGCACCAGCTCGACAAGTTGGGCGGGCGGCCGACCAAGGACCAGGAGCGTGTCACCAACAAGCTCTTCGTCGCTGGAGATCCCGATGTCACCGCGGACAATTATCTCCAGCTCAGTCCCAAGGGCCGCCAGAAGGTCAATCACCAGATCCGTTTGCCGGTTATCCGCAAGGAAGAGCAGTCGTGGAAGAAGCTTGCCGAGCCGCACATGGAAGAGTTGCAAGCCCTGAAAATGACGCAGCAACTCACCGACCGGATTTTGCCCCTGATCGAGGTCGGCAACCTGGGGATGCGGGGGCGAGGCAGTCAGTGGTTTCTCTGGGCCAAGTCCCAGATGCCAAGCTACCGCAGCCAGTTCTACCAGGAAGCTGAAAAGGTCCTCAAGGACCAGGGCAAAGAGATTACGGATGCCACGGTGCAGGCGCAGGTGGCTGCGATGGTCGAGACCAACGATCCGGATACCCGCAAGCGCATGCGCGAGATTGCCGGGCGCGGGCGCTTACAGGCCCTCTCCTCGATCCTCATGTACGCGCACGCCCTGGCGCAGAAACGCCTCACCGGTGGTACGCAGCGCGGCATTATCAAGTCGGACATGGAAGAAGCCGAGAAGCTCTTTAATCCCGATCTCTTCTTCACCGATCCGGATACCCTGTTTGCCCGCTTGCAGGAGCTCCAGGGCTTTATTCAGAGCGCCAGGAGCCACATCGAGGACAAGGTGCGCTCCTTCCACTTCGATCCCGCGACCCGCAAGTACATCCCGGCGGAGTCCGAGCAGATGCCGGACGATGACGCCAGCGAGCTCCAGAAGATTCGAGACATCGTCAAGGGGAAGTAAGTGACGACTCTGTCAGCTAAAGCAGACAGCTTCTTTAGGAAAGCGCCTGCTCTAACAACAGCTTCTTGCAGCACGCATGAGACGACAACCTCTACGTTACGCTGCAAAGGCCCCGTCCGGGCCGTGAACGTTGCCAGAGGACACTGACGTGGCAGCCTCAAACTCTGACGTTGTTCGTGTGTTTCTCTCATCGTCGGTTCAACTTTTACGTGCAGCCCTACGCTGCACAACCCGGCGAAGTCGAAGTTTCAAAGAGCCGTACCGAACGTTGAAGCGGCAGACAGCGATTGAAGCTGGAATGCCTTGCCCGGTCGTATTACAGAGAGTGTATCTAGTCATTTGTAACCTATGCAAGGGGAATGTGAGCTACGCTCAGAGGGAATTGGCGTCCCGCCAAGGAAGAATTGCCCTACCGGGCAACCTCCAATTCCCCTGTCTGCTCAAGCAGACAGTCCCCTTGGAGGAATCTCTATGGCCGAAGACTTCAGCGACGAGGAATGGCAGCGTATCGACAAGGGGATTGAGACTGGCGCCTTCTCTCCCAAGCAACTCAAGCTGCTCTCGGAGCTGCGCTTGCAACGGTCGCAGCGCCAGCTCCCCCTAGAGGCCCCTGCCGATCCGTGGGGCACCGCGGTACAGGAGATTGCCCCGCTCCCCGTCCGTCCCGCGCCCGACACGACTGAGCCGCCCCTGGTGGCTGCCGTGCGCAGCGCCTGGGACTGGGGCAAGCGCCTGGTCGAGCCCAGCCAGGGCGCCGCCGGCGAGGGCGCCGCGGCGCCGGCTGATCCCCGCGCCACCTCGCCGTGGTATCAGTCCCTCGTCAAGGGCTACAGCTACGGCGATCCGATGGATCCCACCAGTGCGATCGAGCGGGCGAAGGACGAGCATCCGGACAAAGCCGCACAGCTTGAGCAGGGCTACCAGGGCGGGGTCGCCCAGGGCCAGCGCGAGATGCTCGAGTGGCTGCCGACCATCATTGCGGCCATCTATCCCCCGGCGGGCGCGGCGGCCGGGGCGTACAAGGGCGCGGCGGCGCTGTATCACGCGGTGGGACAACCCCTCCTTCGGGCGGCGTATACCTACCTGGGACAAAATGCCGCCGAGCGCCTGGCCAACATCGTGGACCCGGCGCACAAGACCGACCCGGAGCAGGCCGCCATGTCCGAAGCCACGGGCGAGTTCGTCGGCTCCTTGCTCGGGCGCGGCGTCGATAAGGTGGCCGGCGGAGTCAACCGGCTGCTCAGAAATAGCTTTGGCGAAACAGCCGAAGGCACGGTGCGGCGCGAGGTGCTTGAGGGCCTGGGCGAGCAGCCGACCCTGGGCATGGTGAGTGAGAAGTACTGGCCCAAGGGGGTGGACACGGTGCTCTCGCACCAGCCCTTTACGGAGCGCGTGCGCGGCCGCTACGAGAGCGTGCAACACACCCTGCAACAGGAGCTCGATCGGCACTCCGCCCTGCATCCGGGCAGCCGGGTGACGGAGCGCAGCCAGCCCCTCATTGCCGACGTCGAAGCCGTTAGCACCCCGGCCATTTTGCACAGTGCGCCCCGCGTGCTGCGCACGACGCGCGACGAGATGATCACGAGCGTCAACAAGGATCTCGATGCCGTCTATGGCCGCCTCGATACCGACTACCTGACCCGGCCGCTCAACTGGGGCAGCGCCAAGCCGAACCTGCCCTCCCTCTACGGCATGCAAGATCTGCTGACGGACCCCAATCTGCTGCCCCAGGTCGGGGGCGGGTCGCTCTTCGGGGACGTGGTGCGGCTCAACCAGGCCCTCCTGCAGGCCCCTGATACGATCACCCTGGCCAGCGCCTATGATCTCCTCAAGACCGTGCGGGCAAAGACGGCCGAGGTGTATCAGGAGATCCATCTCAAGGACGAGCTGGTGAAGCAGGGACAGCCGGCCTCGCCGCTCACCGAGTCGCTGCAGAAAAAGGTGTTGCCGGAGCTCGGCAAAATCGAAGACCAGCTCAACCAGCTGGTGCGGCCGTACCTGGTGGACATGACGGAGGCCAAGCGCAAAGCCGCGGGGCTGCTCCACGACTGGGAGGAAGTCGCGCCAGGCCAGTTCAAGATGACGCAGGCCTCGCTCCAGGGCGGGCAGGCGGCGCGCTTCGCCGTGATGGACGACCCGCATATTCAGGCGGCCCGGGGCCTGCTGCTGCAGCCCAACTTTATGAGCTTTGTCGATGCCCACCAGGCGCGGGCCAAGCTCTATCAGGTGGCCCGCCAGGAGGGGCCACTGGTGGACAACATCATTGCCAAAAACGGCCAGGAGATGGGCGACCTGGTGGATAAGGCCATGACCGCCACGGCCACCCGGATTTCGCCCAACCTCGAGCCGCACTGGCGCGATGCCAACCGCATCTACAGCGAAGCCAAGTCCGTCTACGATTCGGCGCTCATGCACGAATTCAAGGACATGAATCTGGACGACATCCTCACCAAGCTGGTGAAGACGAAGCGGCCCAACGATATGGCGATGTTGCGGGACGCGCTCGGGAAGAACCCGGCCGGGGCCGACGTCTTCGATACGGCCTCCCAGATGTGGCTCACCACCCAGATTGAAGAAGCGAAACGCCTGGGCGGCCCGGCAGGGATGGATACGGCGCATCTCCTCAAAACGTTCAAGACGGTGGACGAGGCGACAGAGCGGGCGCTCTTCCCGCGCGGGGAGCTCTCGGTCCTCAAAGACAAACTGGAACGCGTGCGGACGATGGAGCTGGCGGTGGACGAGGCCAGCAGCGCCGGCAAGGTCGATGCGCTGAAGCTCTATAACTACAGACAGGCCCTGAGCGGGGCGGAGTGGCAGTCGGTGCAGTCCGATACCCTGGCGCATATGTTTACCGGCGGCACCGACCCGGTGAGTGGCAAGAAGCTCCTCGACGGGCTCAACAAACTCCACAAGGCGAATGCCGCGGGCGTCCTGTTTCAGCCCGACCATCTCAATGAACTGCAACGCCTGGCACATACGGCGCGGTATATGGAAGACGCCGGGCTCTCCGGCAAGATGCACTGGAATCCCCTCATCCGCATGGGCGAGCACGCCATGCCAGCGGGCGCCGGCCTGCTGATTTACGCGGCGACCCACAACCCGGCCCTCGCCGCGGCCGGGGCGGCGAGCTGGGTGGTGAGTAGCCAGGGGCTGGCCTACCTCCTGACGCAGCCGCAGGTGGTGAAACTCCTCACGCAGGGCATGACCATGCCGGTCACGGCGCAGCAGGCCGGCGAACTCACCGGCATGATCCTCGCGCAGCTCAACAACGGCGGCTACCAGAAAGAAGTGACGCCGGTGCCGGCCCCTAGCGCCCCAGCGGGAGCGCCCGTAGCAGCTCACTAAGCGCGAGCAGGAGCACGGCCGGCCACAGAGGCCAGGGCCGCACGGCACTCATAATGGTGAGGACAAACGCCGCAACCGCCAGCAAGAGCAGCACAGTAATCATGACGAACTCCTCCGTAGATGGGCGACGATGCTCTCGAGCATGGACGGCCGCCACACAGCCGTGACCACCCCCTCACTCCCCCCGATCGCGGCCAGCCAGGCCTCTTGCGCGTCCGTGGTCTGGCCGTCTTCCGTCTTTAGTTCGATGCCGTAGAGCGGCCGGCCGGGGAGCTCATGCGCGAGAATGAGATCCGGGAAGCCTTCTGGGGACCGGCGCGGGTCATGGGTGTGATACGCGAGGAAGCCAGCCCCGCGAGCGACAGCAATGACGTCGCTTTGCCAGCTTGCTTCCAGTTGGTGACTGAAGGGTGTGCGCTGCCGGCGCTCCAGGCGGTTCCGGCAGCGCGGGCAGGTGACACAGTCCAGGTGCAGAGACGCCAGTGTGGGGTTCGTGACCCCACACACGGCATAGGGCAGCTCGAGCGAGCGCAGCGCGTGCACCTCCGCCGACACCCTAGCCCTCCTGATGATCGAGGTGATCGAGGACCGCGCTGGCGAGTGCGAAACCATCGCTCTCACTGGTCTCGGTATTCTCCAGGGCGGCCCGGCACTGCTCCTTGAGGGCCTCGGGCAGGCCCTCGTAGTGCGCCTCGAGGGTGTCGCGCCAGAGGGTCGCCGTGGGGCGCGAGGGGCGCTCCTCGGGCGTGGTGGGCGTCACGTCGATCGGGTCGGCATCGTCGCCGAAGAGATCACGGACGTTCTTTTGGTGACGCTCCGGGGGAATGTCGCTGCGCTCCAGGGCCTCCTCCTCATCGAGGTACTCCTGCTGCTGGGGCGTGAGACGGACGAACTTGGTGACACGGCGCAGCGCGGTCTTGCGGCTCATCTGGATCAGGTCTGTGACCCAGGGGCCTTGATCATGTGCCGGCGCACGCTTGCGGATACTGTCAATCTCCGAGAGGGACATGGGCTCCACATGCACCACGCCGTCTTTGAGCTTCACCGCGCCGTAGTAGAAGAGAATCTTGCCGGGCTCTTTGCCCCGCACCAGGTACGGGATATGCTTGAAGTCGTCGGCAAAGTAATCCAGCACAAACTCATCGCCCTCGTACACCGGATGGGCGAACGCCTTGGCGAGCTTGCCAGAGCGCTCCAGCGTGAGCACCAATCCAAAGTAGTTGGTGATACACTGCGACTCGTACTTCCCCCACTTGTTCTTGAACGGCAGCAGGTGGCAGTCCCGGCCCGGCAGCACGCCCAGCGTGGCGGCCTTGATGGCGCTGGCGCGAATGGACGGCACGGTGCACTCTTGGAGCTTGGCGCGGCCGGTGAGCTCGAGCCACAGGGCAGCGCGGAATTGCTCGTAGGGGATGTCGGTTGGGAGCAGGTTGCGGATGTCCGGCATGAGCTCGCGGATCATCCCGGTCATGACGGACGGGAGCATGTCGGCCCGGGCGACCGCGGTTTTCGCGGTGGCCGTGCCAGTGGTCTGCGGAACAGGAGCGGTACGGGTAGCCATGGGGACTCCTTGGGTAATGTCACCAGGGTGACGGATAGTGTAGCATAGATGCGCGCTATAGATACTCGGGTGGCTCTGTCTCCACGGCGCTCGCTACTATCGGGGAGCTCATCCAAGTCGGCGCCTGGATTCTTTGCTGGTTATACCTATAATTATATACAACTCCACCAGGGAATGCGAGTCTTTATGGTCTATGTGACGCACCAGGACGAGGTAGATAGCGGCCGTCCCAGCACGCAGCAGGATTTTATTTATCGCTCCATCCGGGTCTATCCCACTTTCTGGGAGCAGATCGAGCACATTGCCGGCCGCGAACAGATCAGTGTCAACGCGCTGATTAATGCCCTCCTGGGCGTGGCCATCGGGCTCGACGCCGAGGAAGGCGGCCGCACGGTGATTCAGGAAGCGTGCGGGCAGTGGCGCGTGCGCCAGGAAACCAAGCTGACCGCACGGCGCCGGGCCAAGACCGCCGCGGCGCTGGAGGCGGAGCGCACGACCATTTCGGCGAGCTCGGGACACTCGGCGCTCTCCGCACACGGGTAGCTGAGATTACACGGCGCTCTCCATAAGATCCCTTCTAGGGGACTGCCTGCTTGAGCTGGCAGGGGAATAGGAGGTTGAGCCGACCAGGCTCAACAGACTTTAACGTTTGTTCAATCCTACAGGCCACTCGTTGCATGTTTGTTCAGTGTTCCTTTTTGGTCTGACATGGTAGACTTTCCTTGCAACCGTTGGGTTTGAGGCTGCCACGTCAGTGTCCCCTTCAGGTTGCATAGGGCACGGATCGTGCCTGTAGGAGCTAACGTAGTGGTTCTGAACACATGCGTTTCCTACGAAGCCGCCTCATTTATGAGGCGGAGTGATCACAATCGGGGATCTCATCATCTCCGGCGCTCTTCAACTCCGGGGAGCTCGCTGGCTGCGGCGCACGACTTTCTCGGGAAGCTCACTTTCGACGGCGCCTACGTCGTCTCGGCCCAGCGCGGCGGGACGCGGAAGCGCGTCTTGCCCCGGGCCTGCTGCTCGGCATTGGGGACCGGCACGGTGCCGTAGGCCTCTTCCCACAGGCAGTAGTGCAGGTCCGCCAGGAATTGCTTCACGGCCACCCGCCGGGCGCGGAGCTCGATGCGCCCAGGCGGGAGCATCGGCGTGCCGCCCTCCTGGGGTTCGGGGAGCTTCCAGGCACTCGGGCTCTCGCCGGCGGCGGCCTGGGTTTTGAGTACCGCCGGATCGTAGCGCCCCTCGTACCACGGCCGCTGCAGGGGCGTGAGGTTCCGCCCCAGCGCGGCCGTGCACTGCGCCTGGTAGGCCCCGGCGAAGTTCCTGGCCCACTCCTCACGCTTGCGGCGCTGGTAGATTTCGCAGTAGTACGGCGCGTCGTCCCGGTTTTGCACCTTCACCAGACAGTCCATCAGTTTCCACTGGAGCGTCTTGAGCTGCGCATTCCACGGCCTAGTGGCCAGGGCGCCGACCAGTTGGGCGCGGGTCATGGTGGCCCGCACCTCCTCGAGCGTCTTGACGGCTTCGCGGGCCTGCTTCGGCCGGGTCTGGCGCTCGATACGCGCCAGCAGGCCTTCCGGGGCGGTACACACCCGACGGGCTGCGGCCTCGAGAATCTCCTGGGGCCGGGGCCGGCCAGGCATGACCTCGCTCAGTTCACTGACCAGCCGGGCGGCGCGCTCCTTCCCCAGCCACTCCCAGGTCGGATCGAGCCCGGCGAAGCGCCAGAAGCTCGCGGCGGTCGGGGCGCGGCGAATGTCGAGGGAGGCCAGCAGGCCGGCCGTCAGCACCCCG
>Ga0190268_10000080_pt1 | contig 11860 bp, 9 predicted proteins | sample Popmic249T_FD_133750 | JGI IMG/M metagenome (GOLD analysis project Ga0190268, IMG submission 133750) | Populus adjacent soil microbial communities from riparian zone of Blue River, Arizona, USA - 249 T | ecosystem: Environmental > Terrestrial > Soil > Riparian zone | place: USA: Arizona... | reverse complement strand
CACGAGGAGGTGGTTCGCGGCCTGGCCGCCCGCGGCCGGAGCCGGCTCTCCGGCTCGTTCCGCGCGGCGGTGTTCGGCGCGAACGACGGCCTGGTGAGCAACCTGGCCCTGGTCCTGGGGGTGGCCGGGGGCGGGGCGAGCACGGCGACGGTGCTGCTCACCGGCCTGTCCGGGCTGCTGTCCGGGGCGCTGTCGATGGGTGCGGGGGAGTACATCTCGGTGCGCTCGCAACGCGAGCTGCTGGCCGCGTCGACCCCGCACACCGCGGACGCGCCGCAGGTGCTGCCGCACCTGGACGTCGACGCCAACGAGCTGGCCCTGGTGTACCGGGCGCGCGGCATCCCGGCGGACGAGGCCCAGCGCCGGGCCGCCGCCCTGCTCGCCGACACCGGCGCGGCCGTGGACGTTCCGCAGGACGAGGCCGGTGACGTCGTGGGCAGCGGGTGGGGCGCGGCCACCAGCAGCTTCGCCTTCTTCGCCTCCGGCGCGGCGGTGCCGGTGCTGCCGTTCCTGGTCGGCCTGCAGGGGACCACCGCGCTGTTGGTGGCCGGGGTGCTGGTCGGGACGGCGTTGATGGCCACCGGGGCCACCGTCGGCGTGCTCTCGGGCGGCCCGCCGCTGCGCCGCGCGCTGCGCCAGCTGGCCATCGGCGCCGGCGCGGCCGCGATCACCTACGGCCTGGGTTCGCTCGTCGGAGCGGTCCTCGCCTGACTTCCCGCAGCTCGCAGGGGCTCGGCCCGGCGACTGGCCGATCGGTCAGCTGCCCGGGTAGGGGGTATCGACAACTGGTCCTGCGGAGGGGGTTTCGGCCCCGCCGGCCTGGCTAGGGTGGATCGATTCGAGCAGCGCGGCAGCGAAGGGGCGGGGTATGGCCAGCACCAAGGAGTGGTTCGAGACCGTCGCCGAGGCGCAGCGCCGCGCGAAGAAGCGGCTGCCGAAGTCGGTCTACATGGCGCTGGTCGCGGGCTCCGAGCAGGGCGTCACCGCCGACGACAACGTGGCCGCGTTCCGCGAGATCGGGTTCCGCCCGCACATCGCCGACCTGCCCCGGGAGCGGGCCCAGGCCACCACCGTGCTCGGCCAGGACATCTCCTTCCCCGTGATCATCTCGCCGACCGGCGTGCAGGCGGTCAGCCCGGAGGGGGAGGTGGCGGTGGCCCGCGCGGCGGCCGGCGCGGACACCGCGATGGGCCTGTCCTCGTTCGCCAGCCGGGCGGTGGAGGACGTGGCCGCGGCCAACCCGAAGACCTTCTTCCAGATCTACTGGGTGGGCGACAAGGACACGATCCTGCAGCGCGTGGAGCGGGCCCGCAACGCCGGCGCGAAGGCGCTGATCGTCACCCTGGACTGGTCGTTCGCCTCCCGCCGGGACTGGGACTCGCCGATGATCCCGGAGAAGATGGACCTGAAGGCGATGCTGCGCTTCGCCCCGGAGGGCATCACCCGGCCCAAGTGGGTCATCGACTTCCTGCGCCACGGCGGCATCCCCGACCTGACCTGCCCGAACCTGGCCAAGCCGGGCGAGCCCGCGCCCACCTTCTTCGGCGCCTACTACGAGTGGATGACGACCCCGCTGCCCACCTGGGAGGACGTGGCCTGGCTGCGCGAGCAGTGGGACGGCCCGTTCGCGGTCAAGGGGATCCAGCACCCGGACGACGCCCGGCGGGCGATCGACGCCGGGGCCACCGCGATCTCGGTGTCCAACCACGGCGGCAACAACCTGGACGGCACCCCGGGCTCGATCCGGGCTCTCCCGGGCGTGGTGGACGCGGTGGGCGACCAGCTGGAGATCCTCTTCGACGGCGGCATCCGGCGCGGCAGCGACGTGGTGAAGGCGCTCGCGCTCGGCGCCAGGGCGGTCATGATCGGCCGGGCCTACCTCTGGGGGATGGCCGCCGGCGGCGAGAAGGGCGTGGCCAACGTGCTGCAGATCCTGCGCAGCGGCATCGACGAGGCCCTGCTCGGCCTCGGCCGCTCCTCGATCCACGATCTCGTCCCCGAGGACCTGATCGTCCCGCCCGACTTCACCCGCGTCCAGAAGTAGCCCGGACCGGCCCGTAGAGTTGAGGGCCTGATGAGTGACGTGGTGGCGGAGGCGCGGCGACGCCGGACATTCGCGGTGATCAGCCATCCGGACGCGGGCAAGTCCACGCTGACCGAGGCGCTGGCCCTCTACGCCGAGCGCATCGACTCCGCCGGTGCCGTGCACGGCAAGTCCGGACGCCGCGGGGTCACCTCGGACTGGATGGAGATGGAGCGCAAGCGCGGCATCTCCATCACCTCCGCGGTGCTGCAGTTCTCCTACCGGGACTGCGTGATCAACTTGCTGGACACGCCCGGCCACGGCGACTTCTCCGAGGACACCTACCGGGTGCTGGCCGCGGTCGACGCCGCGGTGATGCTGCTGGACGCGGCCAAGGGCCTGGAGCCGCAGACGCTCAAGCTGTTCGACGTCTGCCGCAGCCGCGGGATCCCGGTGCTCACCTTCGTCAACAAGTGGGACCGGCCCGGCCGGGAGGCCCTGGAGCTGCTCGACGAGGTGGAGCAGACGATCGGGCTGCGCCCGATGCCGGTCACCTGGCCGGTCGGCGTGGCCGGCTCGCTGCGCGGACTGATCGAGTGCGCGACCGGGGAGTTCACCCGGTTCACCCGGACCGCGGGCGGCGCCACCCGGGCCGAGGTCGAGGTGGTGCCGGCCGAGGTGGTCGCCGCGGCCGAACCCGAGTTCTGGCCGGCCGCCCAGGACGAGCTGGCGTTGCTGCGCGAGATCGGCGCCGAGTTCGACGAGAAGGACTTCCTGCGCGGGCTGGCCACCCCGGTGCTGTTCGGGGCCGCGCTGATCGGGACCGGGGTGCAGCGGCTGCTGGACGCGCTGGTCGAGCTGGCGCCGCCGCCGGAGGCTCGGGACGACGCCGCGGGCCGGCCGCGGGACCTCGATGCGCCGCTGTCCGGGCTGGTGTTCAAGGTGCAGGCCGGGATGGACCGCAGCCACCGGGACCGGATGGCCTTCGTCCGGATCTGCTCCGGCCGGTTCGAGCGCGGCATGGTGCTCACCCACGCCGGCACCGGCCGCCCGTTCGCCACCAAGTACGCCCAGGCCGTCTTCGGCCAGCAGCGGACCACCGTCGAGGAGGCCTTTCCGGGCGACATCGTCGGTCTGGTCAACGCCGGTGCGCTGCGGCCGGGGGACACCCTCTACGCGGCGGACGCGGTCGAGTTCCCCGCCATCCCGAGCTTCGCCCCCGAGCACTTCGCGGTGGTCCGCGGGGCCGACGCGGGCACCTTCAAGCAGTTCCGCAAGGGCATCGAGCAGCTCGACAGCGAGGGCGTGATCCAGGTGCTGTCCTCGGACCTGCGCGGTGACCAGGCACCGGTGCTGGCCGCGGTGGGGCCGCTGCAGTTCGAGGTGGTGACCGACCGGCTCGAGAACGAGTTCCGGTCCCCGGTGAACCTGGAGCCGCTGGGCTACTCCATCGCCCGGCGCACCGACGCCGAGGGCGCGGCCGCGCTGGCCGGGCAGAGCGAGGTCGAGGTGCTGCGCCGACGGGCCGACGGCGTGCTGCTCGCGGTGTTCAGCACCAAGTGGCGGCTGGAGACGGTGCGCCGCAAGTTGCCCGACATCACCCTCGACCCGTTGCCGGCGGGCACCGCGGACCACTGATTACCCCCGGCGCGGCGGCCTCAGGCCGGGCTGGTGGCCCGCCCGTTCGGTGAACCGACCGGTCCCGGGGCCAGCACTGATCCGTCGCTGAGCAGCAGGGCCGTGGTGTCCTGCTCGCTGCGCGGGGCGCCGGTGTGGTTGCCCTGCACCAGGTCGCAGCCCAACCGGCGCAGCTCCTGCAGCTGGCCCTCGCGCTCGACGCCCTCGGCCACCGTGCGCAGGCCCAGGCTCCTGGTCAGCTCCAGCACGCCGGCCAGGAAGCGCCGCCGCTGCGCGTCGTGGTCGATGTCGACCACGTAGGCCCGGTCGATCTTCACGATGTCGGCCGGGGTGAAGGCCAGCCGGGACAGGGTGCTGAACCCGGTGCCGAAGTCGTCCAGCGCGAGGCTGACGCCCATCGTCCGCAGCCGCTGCATGACCTCCAGGGCGACCTCGGGCCGGTTGCCGGTGGCGCTCTCGGTCAGCTCCAGGATCAGCTGCCGGGGAGCCAGCCGGTGCCGGGCGAGCAGCTGCTCGATCCGGTCCGGCAGGGCCGCGTCGGAGAACTCGGTCGGGTCGACGTTCACCGCGACCCGCAGGCGGTCGTGCCCGAGCCGCTGGCTCCAGCCGGCCAGCCGGCCGCAGGCCTGCTCCAGCATGGTCGCGGTGAGTCGCTCGGAGAGCCCGGCCCGGGCGCAGATCGGCACGAACGTGCTCGGCGGGATGTCCACCCCCTCGTGCGTCCAGCGGGCCAGCGCCTCGAACGCGACGATGCCCCCACCGACCAGGTCGACCACCGGCTGGTAGAGCGTGCGCACCGTGCCGCCGTCCAGCGCCGCCGCGAACGCCCGGAGCAGGGTGGGCTCGTCGTAGCGGCGACCCACGTCCAGCAGGGCCGAGTGCACCTGCACCCGGCCCTTGCCGGACGTCTTCGCCGCGTACATGGCCACGTCCGCGCGATGCAGCAGGCTCGTGGCGTGACCGGCCCCGATCTGCTCCGGCTCGGCGGTGGCCACCCCGACGCTGGCCGACACGCTGAGCACGTGACCGTCGAGGTGCACCGGGGGCTGCAGCGCCCCCAACAGCCCCTCGGCCACCGCGCTGGGCTGATCGGCCTGTTCGACCAGCACCGCGAACTCGTCCCCGCCGAGGCGGGCCAGCGTGTCGGCCGGGCTCAGCGCGCCCCGCAGCCGCTCCGCCACCCTGATCAGCAGCGCGTCCCCGACCGCGTGTCCGAACGAGTCGTTGACGGCCTTGAACCCGTCCAGGTCGACGAACACCACCGACACCGGCCGCTGGTTCCGGCCGGCCAGGTCGAGGGCGTGCCCGAGGCGGTCCAGGAACAGGGCCCGGTTGGCCAGCCCGGTGAGCTCGTCGTGGAAGGCCTGGTGCTGCAGCTGGGCCTCGCGCTGCCGCACGGTGCGGCCCAGCGCGAGGTTGTCCCGCAGCATCACGAACTGTCGGGCCAGCACCAGCAGCACCAGCGTGACGAACAGGACCTCGGCCACCTGGTCGTGCTCGACGGCGACGATCAGGTCGGCCCCGGTCACGGCGGCCGCCGCGACCAGCGGCAGGTAGGGCAGCAGCCCGGTCCACAGCGCGCGGCCGAGCACGGATCCGTTGCTGCCGGCCGGAGCCGCGGGGCGGCTCGGGACCAGGGCGGCCGCGCCGACCAGCCCGAAGCCCAACCACCAGCCGCAGCCCAGGAGGCTGCCGCCGGCCGCGACGCCGCCCGCGAGCAGGTACGCGAAGGCGTGGTCGGTGAAGGCGAGCACCACCACGCCGCCGCCGAGCAGGGCCCACCGCACCAGGTCCCGGCGTTGCTGCGCCACCGCCAGCACCACCACGGTGACCAGCACGACGTCGGCCAGCAGGTAGTACAGCGCGATCGCCGAGACCAGTACCGAGCCGGACGCGGCGTCCACGAGGGTGTCCAGCACGGCCACCCAGGCGACCAGTCCGAGCGCGCAGCCGACCATCAACCCGTCGAGTGCCCGCCTGGTCCCGGTCAGCCCGGACGGGCCGGCGGCCAGCCAGCGCAGCCCGAGCAGGCACCCGACCGGGAAGAGCAGGTAGCCCAGCTCGAGCGCCGACGGATAGCCGGGCTCGATGCCCAGCAGGTCGACCGACACGGCCCAGAGCAGGTCGCTGGCCGCCCACACCCAGCAGGCCAGGGCGATCGCGAACCAACCGCGGCGGACGCGGCCGGTGGTCTGGCGAGCCGCCCGCAGGCAGCAGCAGCCGGCGGCGATCGCCAGCACCAGCGACACCACGTCCGCGCTGGCCGCACGCGGCAATCCGGCGAACGGGACGGGGGTCGCCAAGATCTCCAGGACACCCATCCCGGCGCCGACAGGAGCCACCGGCCGACGCTAGCAGCCACCGGCCGCCGGACGGCTCCACGTACGGGTGTTGGCGGGGTTCCCGGGTGTGACCTACGGTCGCATCGCGGCGACGGAGGCGGCGAATGGTGGCAGAGGATGCGGTCCCGGTGGGCCGGGGCGCGCCGGCACGTCGCCGCTGGGGCCGGGCCCGGCGCGGCGCGGCCGACCTCGACGCGCTGAGCACCGGGCGCCGGATCGCTGCCGTCCTGCGCGGTGGCCTGGCCGGTCCCGGGGTCACCGCCGCGGCCCGCGCCCTGCGCGGGCTGCTCGACGCCGACGCGATCGGGCTGGGCGGCCTGCACGGGGCGATGACCTGGGCCGGACGACCGGTGGACGCCGGTGCGGCCGGCCGGCTGGCCGAGCGGGCGCTGGCCGCGGACTCCCGGGCCGCCGCCGGGGAGCTGGTCGCGGTGCCGCTGCACGCCCGCGGTGAGCTGGCCGGGGTGTTGGTGGTGGCCGGCGCGGTGCCGTCGCGGGCAGTGCGGGAAGCCGCGTTGTGGGTCGGCGAGGCGCTGGACCGGGCCCGGCTGGAGGAGTCGGCCGGGGTGGCCGAGCAGGCCGAGCTGCGGGCCCTGCGCGCCGAGATCTCACCGCACTTCGTCTACAACAGCCTGACCGCGATCGCCTCCTTCGTCCGCTCGGACCCGGAACGGGCCCGCGACCTGATGCTCGACTTCGCCGAGTACACCCGGCACAGCCTGGCCCGGCACGGCGACTACACGACCGTGGCCGGCGAGTTCCGGGCGATCGAGGCCTACCTGGCCCTGGCCCGGGCGGTGCTCGGGGAGCGGCTGCGGGTGCAGGTGCGGATCGCGCCGGAGATCCTGCCCGTGGCGCTGCCCTTCCTGGTGTTGCAGCCGCTGGTCGAGAACGCCGTCCGGCACGGCGTGGAGCTGCCGGGCGGGAGCGGCCTGGTACAGGTCAGCGGGGAGGCCGACGGCACCGAGTGCCTGATCGCGGTGGAGGACGACGGGCCGGGCATGGACCCGGATTTCGCGGCGGCGGTGCTGGCCGGGCGCGGCAGCCCGGGCCGGTTGGGGCTGGTCAACGTCGACCGCAGGCTGCGCACGGTGTTCGGGGCCGGCTACGGTCTGGTCATCGAGACCGCGAGCGGGGCCGGCACCCGGGTGCTGCTGCGGTTGCCGCGGTTCCAGCCGGGGGTGGTCGCGTCGTGACCGGCCTGCGGGTGCTCGCCGTGGACGACGTCGCGCCGGCGCTGGAGGAGCTGCGCCGGCTGCTGCTGGAGTCGGCCGAGGTGGCCGAGGTGGCGGTGGCCGCCGATCCGATCACGGCGCTGCGCCGGATCCAGGCGACCAGGTTCGACGCGGTGCTGCTGGACATCTCGATGCCCGGGATGGACGGCATGGAGCTGGCCGCCCTGCTGGCCCGGATGACCGACCCACCGGTGATCGTCTTCGTGACCGCGTACGACGAGCACGCGGCCGCGGCCTACGGCATCGGGGCCGTCGACTACCTGCTGAAACCGGTCGGGGCCGAGCGGTTGGCCGCGGCGCTGGCCCGGGTCCGCCGGTTCGCCGTGGGGGTGGACGCCGAGCAGCCCGGGCCGGCCCCGGTGGACGCGCTGGCCGCGGTGCCCGTGGAGCTGGCCGGGCGCACCCACTTCGTGCGTCGTGACGACGTGCGCTTCGCCGAGGCGCACGGCGACTACGTCCGGCTGCACACCCCCACGGGAGCGCACCTGGTCCGGATCCCCATCTCCCGGCTCGAGCAGCACTGGCAGCCCGCGGGGTTCACCCGGGTGCACCGCAGCTACCTGCTGGCCGTGCCCGCCGTCCGCGAGCTGCGCAGCGACCTGTCCGGCGGGCTGCTCGCGCACACCGACGTCGGCGACGTCCCGGTCAGCCGCCGGCACGCCCGCGAGCTGCGCGAGCAGCTGCTGGCCGCGGCCACCCGCGGCGAGTTCGGGTCGCCGGCCGACGGGCCGCGGCGGTGACCCCGCCCCGGCCGCGGCGGGTCGCGGTGACCAGCCCGCAGACCCGGCTGGCGCTGGCCGGGCGGCGCACCGGCCGGGTGACCGCACCGCCGCCGCTCTCGTCCGCGGTGCTGGAGCGGGCGCGGCGGGTGCACGGGCGGCAGCTGCGCTCGGCGCTGGGCGCGCTGGCGCTGCTGGCCCTGCTGCTGATCGGGCTGCCGCTGGCGCTGGCCGCCGCGCCGGGGGCGGACCAGGTGCGGCTGGCCGGCATACCGCTGTCCTGGCTGGCGGTGGCGGTGCTGCCGTACCCGGTGCTGGTGCTGCTGGCCGGCTGGCAGCTGCGCCGGGCCGAGCGGGCCGAGCAGGTCGAACCGGCGGAGCGGGCCGAGCGGGCCGAGCGGGCCGGGTGAACCCGCCCGCGATCGTCGCCGCGGTGGTGCCGGTGCTGCTGGTGACCCTGCTGATCGGGGCGCGCGGGGTGGCCGCGATGCGCACCACCTCGGACTTCCTGGTCGCCTCGCGGCGGATCTCGCCCACGGTCAACGCGGCGGCGGTGTCGGGGGAGTACCTGTCGGCCGCGTCGTTCCTGGGCATCGCCGGGCTGGTGGTGAAGGACGGCGTGGGTGCGCTCTGGTACCCGGTCGGCTTCGCCGCCGGCTACGTGGCGATGCTCGCCCTGGTCGCGGCGCCGATGCGACGCACCGGAGCGCTCACCGTGCCCGACTTCGCCGACGCCCGGCTCGGCTCGGCGCCGCTGCGCACGCTCAGCGCGCTGGTCGTGCTGGTCATCGGCTGCCTCTACCTGGTGCCCCAGTTCGCGGCGGCCGGCCAGGTCCTCGGGCTGGTCAGCGGCACGCCGTACTGGGTGGGCGTGGTGCTGGCCGGGGCGGCGGTGAGCATCACGCTGGCCCTGGGCGGGATGCGTGCGGCGACGTACGTGCAGGCGTTCCAGTTCGTGCTGAAGCTGGTGCTGTTCATCGTGCCGGCGCTGTGGCTCGTCCTGCAGGTCGGCCCGGACACCCGCCGGGACGCGCTCGCCCCGGTCGAGTTCAGCCGCTTCGCCGCGGCCACCCCGGTGCAGTTCCGGCTGGACACCACGTTCATCGTCGACGAGCCGACCCGGGTGTCGGTGAGCGGCGGCCCGACCCAGCTGATGGCGCCCGGCCGGCACGTCGCCGACGCGGGCAGCACCTGGGTGTTCGACGCGGGGGCGGCGGTGCCGCGGATCGGCGGCGGGCCGCCGGGCGGGCCCGGCTGGGCCCGGCCGCTGCTGGACCCGTCCGACGCCGGCTACCCGCTGCTGTCCACCTGGTCGGTGCTGGTGGCCACGGTGCTGGGCACGATGGGGCTGCCGCACATCCTGATCCGCTTCCACACCAGCCCGGACGGCCGCGGCGCCCGGCGCACGGCCGCCATCACGGTCGCCCTGCTCGGCGCGTTCTACCTGTTCCCCGGCGTGTACGGGCTGCTCGGCGCGGTGCTGCTGCCCGAGCTCTACCTCTCCGGGGCGACCGACACGGTGGTGGTGGCGCTGCCGGCGAAGGTGGACCAGGGGCCGGTCGGGTCGCTGTTCACCGCCCTGCTCACCGCGGGGGCGTTCGCGGCCTTCCTGGCCACCTCGCTGGGGTTGCTGCTCGCGGTGTCCGGGGCGCTCTCGCACGACCTGGTTCCCGGGTCCCTGCGCCGGCTGCGGTTCACCCCGCTGGCCGCCGCGGGGGCGGTCGTGCTGCTCGCGCTGCCGGCCGCCAGCATCGACGTGGGGGTGCTGGTCACCTCGGCCTTCGCGGTCGCCGCATCCACCTTCTGCCCGCTGCTGGTGTTGGGCATCTGGTGGCCGCGGCTGACCGCGCGCGGGGCGATGGTGGGGATGCTGGTCGGCCTGCTCGCCTCGGCCGGCGTGATCGGGGTGGACCTGCTGCTCGGCCCCCCACCGGGGTTGACCGCGATCCTGCTCGGCCAGCCCGCGCTGTGGTCGGTGCCGCTGGCGTTCGCGACCATGGTGCTGGTCTCACTGGGCGGGCGGCCGCCGGCCGGGGCCGCGGCCGCGATGCTCCGGCTGCACCTGGACGAGCGGGACGCGAGCGGGGAACGGCGATGAGTTTTCCGCGTCGGCGGAGTCCTACCGACTATGAGCAGCCCTTTCCTGAGCAGCCCTGACGTCGGCAGCGCCGTTTCCGACCTCGACGCGGTGGTCGCCGCCGCCCAGCGCGGTGACCAGACCGCCTTCGGCTCCCTGGTGCAGGCTCATCGACGCGAGTTGCAGGTGCACTGCTACCGGATGCTCGGTTCCCTCGCCGACGCCGAGGACATGGTGCAGGAGACCTTCCTGCGGGCCTGGCGGCGCCGCGAGACCTACGCCGGGCGCTCGACGTTCCGGGCCTGGCTCTACCGGATCGCCACCAACGCCTGCCTCGACCACCTGCAGCGCCATCCCCGGCAGGCGGTGCCGCGGGCCGACGGGGGCCCGGGCGAGGTGTCCTGGCTGCAGCCCTACCCGGACCAGCTGCTCGCCCCGACCGACGACGAGCCGGACAGCGTGGTGGTGGCCCGGGAGACGATCGAGCTGGCGTTCCTGGTCGCCGTGCAGCACCTCCCGCCACGGCAGCGGGCGGTGCTGATCCTGCGCGACGTGCTGGGCTGGCCGGCCAGCGAGACCGCGGAGCTGCTCGAGGTGAGCGTGGCCTCGGCGAACAGCTCGCTGCAGCGGGCCCGGGCCACCCTGCGTGAGAACCTCCCGCCCGAGCGGGCCGACTGGGCGCCGACCACCGAGCCCACCGAGCAGGAGCGCGCGGTGCTGCAGCGCTTCATGGACGCCAGCGAGCGGGCCGATATGGCCGAGCTGGCCGCGTTGCTGCGCGAGGACGCCCTGTTCACCATGCCGCCGAACCCGGAGTGGTACCGCGGACGGGACGTGCTCATCGAGGCCTGGACGCCGGTGATGACCGGGCCGCAGGCGTGGGGCGAGTTCCGCTGCGTGGCCGTCGCGGCCAACCGGCTGCCGGCATTGGCCAACTACCTGCGGCGCACCGGCGAGACCGAGTTCCGGGCGATGTCGCTGGACGTGCTGCGCGTCGAGGACGGGCTGATCGCCGAGATCACCACGTTCGGACCGGACCTGTTCGGCAGGTTCGGTCTGCCGGACGTGCTGGACTGACGGTGGACGCGGTTGCCGACGACGAGCCCGTCACCTTCCGCGATCGGTCGCTCGGATCGTCGTTCCGACGGCGGGTGGTCACCATCGCCCCGGGCCGGGCGCGGCTGTACGACGCGGCCGAGTGGCGGGATGCGCTGGTCGTGGTCGAACAGGGCGAGGTGCACATCGAGTGCCGGGCCGGCCGGTTCCGCCCGTTCGCGCAAGGCGCTGTGCTCTGCTTGACCGGACTGGCGCTGCGCGCACTGCACAACCGCGGTCCGCAGCCGGCGGTGCTGGTGGCGGTGTGGCGGGGAGGGCCCGACGACGCTCCTCGGGACTAGTTGCTCGAGTCCGCCTCGCTGCTCGCGTCGGACGTCGACGTTCGTGAGGTCGAGGTACGGGAGGAGGTACGGGAGGTGGCCTCGCGCCCCGTGGCCGACGGGCGGTCCGCGACCGGCCCGATGAAGTCCTGTGACGACGGCAGCGGGGAGGCGGAGCGAGGGCTCGACGCCGAGCTCGTCTCGTCCTCGGGCTCGGTGGTCCGCGTCGCGCTGCTGGGCGGCTTCGGGACCGCGGTCGTTGCCGGGGCGCTCGTCTCGGGGGCGGTCGTCTTCCGGGTCGTGGAGCTCTCGGTCGTCTCCTTCGTGGTGGTCGACTCCTTGGTCTCGGTGGTGGTGGTTGTTGCCTCCTTGGTGGTGGTGGTGGTCTTCTCGCTCGTCGACGACTCGGGGCTCGACGACTCGGGGCTCGACGATTCCGGGCTCGACGAT
>Ga0190268_10000079_pt1 | contig 11868 bp, 28 predicted proteins | sample Popmic249T_FD_133750 | JGI IMG/M metagenome (GOLD analysis project Ga0190268, IMG submission 133750) | Populus adjacent soil microbial communities from riparian zone of Blue River, Arizona, USA - 249 T | ecosystem: Environmental > Terrestrial > Soil > Riparian zone | place: USA: Arizona... | reverse complement strand
TAACAGTGAACAAAGTGTGCACAAGACGGGGAAAAAGCCTGAACAAACCTGTTGCTGCTGGCGCAGCAACCTTCAATTCCCCTGTCAGCTAAAGCAGACAGTCCCCTTGAAGGGATCTTATGGGGACCCGTGGTGCCCACCGCCCGCCGCGCCTGGCTGCGGGCGCTCGAGCTGGGCACCCCGAGCCGCGGCGAGTGCGAAGACCTTGTGCGCTGGGAGTCCGCCAAAGATCAACTCACCCCCGAGCTGGCCAATGCCGCGCTGCAACAGGTGCGCTACCAGTGGGACCAGACCTACGGGGAACTAGGAAAGGATCGCTAATGCTCCGCTGTATCAAGTGCGGAAGTGAAGACGAGTTTCTTGTCGAGGAGTTGTGCCGACACACCATCCGGATCCGGTGCGCTGGCGATTGGGAGTATACCTTCGTCGAGGAGGAAGAGTTTATCGAGGTCCACTCCTGGGGGGACGCGACCTGCTGCACCTGCCAGGCCGTCATGGATAGCGAGGAGGCCAAGGCCGAGTACGACGACGCGCACGGCGAAGACGTGCACCCCATCCCCTACACGCTGGTCGATGCCAGCGCGAGCTAACACAACCAGGGGCCGGGCTGTCGCCACAGCACCGGCCCCCCATCGTACAAGGATACGCACATGCCTAGTGTAGCACCCATCGCCTATCAAATCATCACCGACCGCATCACCAAGCTCCTCGAGGAGGGCGTCTGCGCCTGGTCGAAGCCCTGGAATAGCCAGGCCGGGATGCCCCGCAACCTCTTCAGCCAACGCCCCTACCGTGGCATCAACGTCTGGATGCTCGGCGCCCAGCGCTACGAGTCCCCCTTCTGGGCCACGTTCAACCAGGTCAAGCAGGCGGGAGGCAGCGTGAAGAAGGGCGAGAAGAGTACCCCGATTGTGTTCTGGAAAAAGTACACCAGCGTAGATAAGGACACCGGCGAGGAAGAAGGCCGGTTCACCCTCAAGTACTATGCGGTCTTCAACACCGCCCAGGTCGAGGGGGTGGCCGTGCCCACCCTCGAGCAACCCATCTTCGAGCACACCCCGATTGAGGTCTGCGAGAAGGTGGTCGGCAACTACCCGAACCGCCCGACGCTGCTGCACGGGGACAGCCGGGCCTACTACCGCCCGTCCACCGACTGCATCGTGATGCCCGACATGACCGCCTTCCCGCAGCTTTCATGCTACTATAGTACTCTATTCCATGAGTTGACACATAGCACCGGACACTCGGACAGATTGAACAGACCAACGCTTGTCGATGCTGTCGCATTTGGTTCAGTGAACTATGCAAAAGAGGAACTGATTGCAGAAATGGGCGCCGCCTATCTGTGTGGTGTCTGCGGTATCGCCAACGAAACGATCAACAACTCCGCTGCGTATCTCAAGGGTTGGCTCAAGGTCTTGAGAGATGATCCGAAGATGTTAGTCCAGGCCGCCGGGCAAGCCCAGCGTGCGGTTGATCATATCCTGGGGGAGACACATGGCATTGAGTGAGTGGGCAAAGATGTACGGAACTCTGCAGTGGATTGCAGGGTTCTTTGATGGAGAAGGAACAATCGGCGCGTATGGGAAAGGGCTGACCATCTCTATCTCACAGAAGGACCGCGAGCTTCTCGATAGACTGCAGGCCCTCTTCGGTGGAAGCATCTATCTTCGTAAGCATAAACGCTTTCCCATTTGGGTCTGGCAGATACACCAGGCCCGCAACGTTGCTGGACTTGCGATGACCCTCTATCCCCTGCTGAGTCAGAAACGCCAGAGCGAAATCCACAAGGCACTCATGATCTGGAAAGGACGAACGTGGCCCATGCTGACCTGTAAGCATGGGCATCCGTGGACACCCGACAGTACCTACCACTACACCCTGAAGGATGGCAGCAAGATCAGGAAGTGCAGGCTATGCCACATAGCCAACGAGAAGCGGCGATGGCGTGCTGCCCATCCAGTCCCACGCTACCGCAAACCACTGGAGGAACCAATGATCTATCCACCATTGCGCTTTCAACGGCGCCGCTATGGATACATCAACTACACCTGGGCGTACGCCACTATCGACGGCCAGGAGTATCAGCTAGGCGATCCCTACAAGGGGCTGCACTGGTCTAAGCGTGCCCTAAGAGAAGCACTGACAGCGCTGTACGCGCAACTTGCCACAGCCCTGCCCTAACTACCAACCCGGGGGAGGACCGCCTCCCCCCACAAGGAGACCCGCTGTGAGTTGGATCATCATTGACGAGATCGTGTATCCATTGGAGACACCCGCAGACATCCGTGAGGCCCAGGCAGCCATGCGGGAGGCAGGCCTGACGGAGGCCGACGTCTGGGTTGGAGATCCCGAGTCGCCCGAGGCGAGCGATACCTACAAGAACGGCCAGCGCCTCTTCGCTGAGTAGCCCACAACTAGGGGGAGCTGCGCGCTCCCCCACAAGGAGACCCCGATGAGCACCCCTGAGTTTGACCTGGCCCTGCGTGTGAGTGCCGCAGACGTCATCCGTCTACACCCCGAGTGGAAGGCGCGCGTCGAGCGCGGACTCCTCCTCGCCCTCAATGGTGCGGCCGTCTATCCGGCAGGCGGCCCGTGGCAGGTCCGGAGTGCAAGCGATGAGGAGGTAGTCTACCGCCTGCTGCCGGACGGATGTGAGTGCCCAGATAGACAGCGTGCCCCAACCGGACAATGTAAGCATTGGTGGAGCGTGTACTTAATGCACGCCGCCCACGAGAAAGGAGCCCCCCATGTGGAAGATAAGTGAGACCCGTTGGCTCAATCCGCTGATGATCACCGAGGTGTATGACGACCCCGCGAAGAAAGAGATCCGTATCGACTTTGCGGACGCGCATCTCAACAGCACGTTCTACAAGGGCGAGGAGCGCCAGGCCCTGCTCAACCACCTGGCCCGCAACTCGACGCCCGTGTACAACCAGCGCGACGACGACTGGCCCTTCGACGAAGACCCGAGCCGTCGCTAACCCACAACCGGCCGCACGCTTCCCTGGGAAGTGAGACGTGCGGCCGGCCTGATGCCCCTGATTCCCTGTCGCAAGGAGAGACACCACAGTGGACAGCCCTGATCCCCTCATCCTGGTCACGCCCTGGAGTAAGACCCCGACGAAAGCCTACGAGTCCGTCGACGTGGAACTCGTCGCCCTGGTGGAGGTGCAGCAGGCCATGCTGCTCCTCACCAAACCCAACGGCTTTAGCATGGCGATGGTCATTACCGCGCCAGCGATCGAACAACTCTACAAAGACCTCACCGAAATCCGCCGGCGCTTCAAGGCGGAGAAGAAAGGCGAGACGCTATGACCACCCTCCTCTACGTGCAATGCCCCGGCTGCAAGGCCGTGTATCATCCCAGCTTTATCAGCCAGGCGTGTGAGTGCGGGACCCCTGAGACACAGTACGTGCCGTGGGACCCGGGCCTGGATACGAGTGCGATCAACCTCCCGGATGTGGTGATCGGGCTCCTCGAGGAGATTGAGCAGGCCGGGCTGCATGTCGACAAGAGCGACGGTTCCATGTGGAGCGCCTATCTAGACGCGCTCTGCTACCTGGCGCGTACCAGTACGGTCGCGCGCTACTTCTGGCAGGAGGACTAAGCGATGAATCTCACGCAGACATTCGATGGCAGCACCGAGGCCCGTGGCCGCAACGGCTGGTTCCAGCTCCATGAGTCCTACATCTGGAGCTACCCGTCCCTGGCGAGCCCCGTGGGGGCGGGCGCCAGTGTGCACCTGTACTCCAAGAAGCACGGCGAGATGCCGCCGATCCTGCTCAACTTCACCAACCCCGAGGAGTTGAGGCAGCTCATCTGCGGCTTAGCGAAGGCGCTGCATTGTATGACGAATCCGGAGGAGGAGACCACATGACGCGGAGCATCTACGAAGTCTATATCCTCGACGAGGACGGCGAAGCCATCGGCACGCATTACTACTGCCCTGGCTGTGCCCCCGATACCGCCTACATGAATGGCTGTGGCGCCTGTGGTGGTATTGTCTGCGAGGGCTGTGGCGTCCGCCTAGTCTCACACTATGGCAAGGAGCCGACCAGCTATGAGTGACCATGACCTCGCCGGCCTCGAGGCCGCCCTCGCCAGGCAAGCGCCCCTCGAGCGCGCGCTGGTGGAGCTGGCCTTCTTCAGCAACCACTACAAGCAGGAGCTCACGCCCCGGCAGCAGGAGTTTCTCAAGACCGCCATCCACTGCACGGCCTGCCTGTTCAACGACATGCTGGAAGGAGACCCCGTATGACCCAGCCGTTTCTGTGCCCCCACTGCGGCCACAATGCCTGGACCGTCTTCCGCACCCATACCGTGTGCGAGACCCTCACCATCTCCAACGTCGATACCACTGGCATGTATACCGAGGACGCCAGCGAGTTCGGAGACACGATCGACACCGGCGAGTTCGGGGACATCACCTGTGCCCACTGCGACAGCAGCGCCCCGGCCAACCATCCCCTGTGGCCCGAGAAGGAGGAACCCCATGCCTGAAGAGTACATGAGCGACGAGGAGTACATCACGCTCGGCAGTAGCGCCTGCCCCGTCTGCCGCAGCACGAACATCGGCTACGATAGCCTGGACTGCGATGGCAAGTACATGAGCCAGCCTGTCGAGTGCGAGGACTGTCACAGTACGTGGTACGACATCTACAAGCTGGAAGGCTACGCCGACCTGGATGTGCACGGGAAGACGCGGGAGGCGGAGCTACAAGCCCTCGAGGCCTGGCGCCTGGAGCGCCTAGCGATGCAGCAGCAGCCCTAGAGACAGCGCGGGCCTGGGGGACGCGCACCCCCAGGCCCTTCACCAACCCAGCAGAGCAAGGAGTATAGCATATGCCCATCTGCCAGATGACTACCTGCGAGAAGAAGGCCAGCTACCAGGTCCACGGGAATTTTGGCGACGGCAATTGACGTCCTCTGCCCCGTAAACGAGGCAGATTCCCAAAATCGGCCCTCAACGCCCTGAGGGGGAGCCTATGCTGTACTCCTTACTTGTCGGGTCTCTCAACCCCCGACCCCCGTAGCAGCAACAGCTACGTTAAGCAATGTTCGCGGTACCCGTATGGAGGCGCCTGACTAGTGCCAGTATCCACGCCTGCGCGGCACCCATTGCATGTGCTTATGACTTGACGGTACGTATTTTACGGTATCCCCTGCGGATACCAACGCCCTATACGTATGAGAAAGAGCAACACACACTATCGAAAGTGTACCTAGTATATTGTTACCTATGCAAGGCCCTGTGCTGCTGACGCAGCAAGGGGAATTGGCGTCCCGCCAAGCGGGAATTTCCCTGGCGGGCAACCGTTCTTTCCCCTGCCAGCTGAAGCAGGCAGCCCCCTTGGAGGAATCTCTGTGGCCCAAGGCGAGCTTTGAGGACGCTGCCAGGTGGTTCATTGCCGACGTCGCCGGCCGCTAACCCCTCGCAGATGTCCAGTGGTATCCACGGCCTGAAGGAGGCCAGACAACGGCCCGCCTTCAGGCACGCCGAAATGAGCGCCCAGGCCACAAGCCTGGGAGCAACGAGCTCCCCCTGACCCCAAGCCAGGGGGGCGCCATCGTACCACAGGAGGCACCCATGGCCAACTACGACAAGATGACCACCGAGGACTTCGACACCCTCCTAGTCCAGATCATGAACGAGCACACCGGCGAGCAGATCTTCGCCATCCCAGGCATCTACGAAGTGGTCAGTGAGTACTTTAACGACGAGGTCCTCGACCGCTGGGCCAAGGACAACCCCGAGCTCGCCTATCCCGAGGACTATGCTGACGAGGACGACGAGGAGGAGGACGAGACCCCTTAGCACATCCTCACGACACAGTCAGGGGGTTGAAAGATCCCAGGTCTCGATACCGACGGACTCATACGCTTAGAACGATAAGCAGGGCAGTGGCGCCGTTGCTGGAGGCGCGCTGCCACTCGCCCCAGAGTGTTCCCCTCTCTGGCCCGTACGGGAACAAGTTGCACAGTTTGCTGGGCAGGGTGCCCAGAAATCTGGGCAGTGCACAGTTTGTATCTGTATAGTCTTTTTGTTACCCCCGACCCATCACAAAACAAAATGCTTTTTATAAGTTTCTTAAATACAATAGGCTGCGCGTAAAAAGTTCTTCAAGGTGAAGAACTTACTGATTTTCCGCTTGTTCCGGCTGAAGATTTGCTTACTCTATGGACACAATCCACAGGACTTTCCCCCACGCCGTGACCTTTTGAAGGAGGGGACAATAGGGTATGTTGGATGCGCCATCCTCTGAACCGCGCGTGCTCTTTAGCCAGCTCCTCATCCGTGCTCGTCAACGCCACTGTCTTACAAAAGTTGCTCTCGCCGCGCAGTGCGGCCTGAGCTACAAACACATCGCCAACCTCGAAGCCGGCAAACGACCGATCACGCTGGACGCCCTGCACCGCCTCGATAAGCGGCTGCACTTTCCCAACCGGGTCATGCTCGCCATTGCCCGGGGCAAGTGGGACGTGCTGGGCGCCGCCTTATGAGCCTGACGGCCTGCACCATCTGCGGCGCCGCCGTCATGCTGCACGCCACGCAGCCCGACGACAACGCCCTGTGCCAGGGGTGTCTCCCCAACCTGGCCGATAGCCTCGACCAGCGCGGCCGGCGGGGCGCCACGTATGTCTGCGAGGACCTCGTGCAACGGCTCCTCGCCGAGCATCGCAGCGAGCTCCTACGCACGCTGCGCAACTAGGAGGGCTGGGCTATGTGGACCGACAAGCATCCGCTTGATCTCGCCTACTCGCCCATGGTCGCCATGGGGGGCAGCCAGGTGTATGTGGTCTGCGGTTGGCAGGGCTGCACCAGGCGGCGGGAGATCCCGCGCGAGGTGTGGGCCGTGGAGCTGGCACGGCGGGCGCAGCAACCGCTGGAGCCGCCGCTGCCCCTGCTCGTGCCCATCGAGGGGAATTAAGGCAGGCCGGAGGGCCGGGTGAAAAAGTGAGACGCTCTATGCACTCGGGGATCTCGTTCCACTGGGCGCTCCTCTCTTACGGGTATCTCCTTTGGACCGGCGCTCCGAGTTTACGGGGAGCTCTTCAACCACAGCGCTAGGAGACGGCCGCTGGGACGCGTTTATGATGCGAGCGCGGGCCGGCCATGCCCTTGCGCATGAAGCGCACGACCAGCAGGTTCATGGGCACGCCCGACTCGAGGCTGAGGGCACGCAACTCCTCGAGCATCTCGGGGGGCAGACGGAACGTAAACGGGCGATAGTCCGAGATTTCAGTCTTGGGCCGTGGCATACAAGGGCTCCTATGATGAGGATACAAATAATTTTCTATAACTATTTTACCCCATCAGGAGCCCCAGGGGCAAGCCAGGGCGCTCCGGGTCCTCGGGGGGCTCTCGCGCAACGGCCGCTCTGGTATTTCGGGCAGCTCACTGGAAGCGGCGGCTCGGTGTCCTTGGGGAGCTCTGTCGCCACGGCCGCTTCCAGTCCTCGGGGAACTCGAGTTGGACGGCGCTCGCCCTCAACGTGGAGATCTGAAGATGCGGCGCTCCTCCTTTTTGGGTGGCTCAATCGATGCGGCGCCTGGGTGGATTCGGCGAGCTCACTGTACGCGGCGCTCTGCTTATACGGGCAACTCTTACGACGAGGCGCTGTACTTCAGCGGGTGGCTCCGTGGTGACGGCGCTCGCCTTTTCCGGGGGGCTCACGCGCTTCGGCGCTCCAACCATACGGCGAGCTTTCCACGTCCGGCGCTGCGTTATCGCGGGTAGCTCAGCTCCCCAGGCGCCTACGGTTGCTTGCGCTGCTGGCGTTCGTACTCCTCGCGGAGGAGTCGGCGGACCAGGGCGCCCATGCCTTCCGGGTACTCCTTCGCAAAGGCAAGGAGGTCCGGCGGGAGAAGCATATGCGCGTCCTCCCAATTCTGTTTTGCGGGTCCACGTTTTTTCGTTGGAGGTGGTGCTGCTGTGTTCATGACGACAAATATACCCCAGCGGAAAACACTTGTCCAGCAGTTGCACACTTGTTATGATTATCCTATGTTCTCAATTTGTACAACTCATGAACATAGGAGAATGGACAGGATCATGCGGCACGTTGAAGAGTACGACGAGTTCATCCAATGGAAAAAGGCGCGGGAGAGGGAATGACATGAGCGACGGGCAGAGGTCCTACCGTTTCTGTCTCTATGATGAGGTTATCGACACCTACGCCTCCCAGATCGGCCCCCATGGTCTGGCGGTTTACGCGGTGCTGGCCCGGTATGCGAAGAAGCGCGAGTCCTGGCCCTCATACGCCACCATCAGAAAGAAGCTCGGCATGAGTCGGCGCGGCGTCATCTATGCGATGGATAAACTCATCGAGGTAGGACTCGTCCAGAAGGAAGCGCGTACCAGTACCACTGGCGCACCGTCCAGCAACCTCTACGCGCTGGCCGACCTCTCGTCTCAGGATGAGGGTAGTGCACAGGATGCACCAGGTAGTGCATACAGTGCACCATCTAGTGCACAGGATGCACCAGGTAGTGCATACAGTGCACCATCTAGTGCACAGGATGCACCAGGTAGTGCATACAGTGCACCCGAAGGAGTCTTATTGAAGGATCCGGAAGAGATCTTACCCCCTGCTCTACCTTCGGTAGAGCTTCCCCCACAGCTCGACGACGTCCAGCCGGCGCTCACGCCATCCCGCAAGCGGAGCACGAAAACCCATATGGCCCCTGACGACTTCGTTGTGACGGCGGAGATGCGTCTGTGGGCTGCAGAGTGGGCGCCCGACGTGGACATCGACCTTGAGACGGAGCTTTTCCGGAATCATGAGTTTTACCGGGCGCACCAGATGTGGGCACAGACCTGGCGCAACTGGATGCTCAAGGCGTGGAAAGACCAGCAAGAGCACCCTCTCCCGCGCCGGCCTCGCCCCTTTCCCCTTACCCGTACCGAACAACGGGCGATCGACGATGCTCGCACTAATCAAGAACTTGAGGACCTGGCTCTTGGAAGACACACACATAACAGCGTTTGGGCGCCTCCTGAGCGTCATGGCAAAGACATTCCGCGTGACCCTGGACACCGACGAGAAGGCGGCATACTTGCTCGCTGTCGATGATCTGGACTTTGAGGCCGTCCAGTACGCCTGCAAGCAAATCTACCGCCAGGAAACGTTTATGCCCGTGCCGGCGATCATGCGGAGCTATGCCAGAGAATGGGCCAAGGCGCACGCGCAGGAACGACAGCCCGCGCCAACGGAGCAGCAGTGGTTACGCCTCCGCGAAGCCGAGCTCGAACCAGGGGCGATCAAGGACTTCATCGCCTCCCTCTGGCCAGAGGAGACGCTGAAGGAACCGCCGCCCCCCTACGACCAGGAGGCCCCGCATGGCTGATCGCTGGGTTACGGTGCGTGACGGACAGCTCCTGCTCGTCGAAGAGCTCGACGGCTGGGCCTATCTGCGGGCGAAGGACCAGGGGAAGCAAACCGCCTGGGAATCCCCAACCACGCTCAGCCAGCTCGTTGCCCTGTTCGGGGCAGACAGCCCCCTGGTGGCGAAGGCTCGCGCCTTACTGGAGGCTCCCCATGGCCAAGCCTGACCTGTTCGGCGCCTACGTGCCGCCCCAACCGGGCTTTCGCCGCTGCAAGTGCGGCGCCCTGGTCATGCGCCTGAAGGGCAAAGTCGTGACCCCGCTGCTGGGGTTGCCCCATGTGTGTCCGCTGAAGAAGGAGAACCCGCTTGCGGCGTGACGGAGACGGGCCTAACCGCTCTTTGATCCCTGAACACATCGACACGATGCAAGGCGAGAAGGTCGTCGATGGCCATTCCCACCATAGGGGTCCGTCTTCGTCCGACCATGCACTTCAACCACAGGAGGCCCTATGAGTATCTCCCTTGCCGATCAACTGGCGTGCGTCCGTCGGGAACTGAGCTTGCGGGCGCGGGTCTATCCGCGGCTCATCGAACAAAAATCCATGACCCAGGCCTGGGCGACGTTCCAGCTCGAGGCCATGCAGGCGGTGCTGGAGACCCTCGAAGCGCTCCAGGTGGGACCGGAGCAGGAGGCGTTGCCCCTCGCATGACGCCGTATCAGCGCCTCTTGCGCGATCCACGCTGGCAACGCCGGCGGCTCTATATCCTCGAGCGCGATGGGTGGACCTGTCAGCACTGCCAGGCCACCCACCAGGAACTGCAGGTGCACCATCACTGGTATCCCCCCGGCCCGCCCTGGGAAGCCCCAGACGCGGCCCTGGTGACACTCTGCTGCGACTGCCATAGGAGAACCACCATGCCCACGGTCCTGCCGGTGCTGGTTGAGCGCCAGCCCTTCCGCGTCCTTTACGCCGAGATGCAAACAGCGCGCAGCGACTCCGGCCATGGGTACGGGGCGCGGGATGAGCTGGTCTGGCAGATTGCCCGCAAGCTCAACAAAACGCGGGACGACCTGCTGCGCTCGGATTATCTCGTGCAAAAGGGCGGCGACATCTTCCGCCGCAATCTGACCACCCTGTTTGCCGAGAAGTATCCCGGCGTCCCCATCGCCTTTGACGACGGCCATGGCCTCCACTGGTGGGTCGATGCCCTGGTGGTCCACTTCATCTCGCAATACGACCCCGAACTGCACGCCCGCATCTTCGACCATTTCGCCGCCAGTCTGCGCCCACCCGCGGCGGACGCCGCGACCAACGGGCACAGCGATCCCTACAGCCTGATTATCCAGGGCTCGCAGCATATCATCGCCCTGGCCGAAGGCCACCGGGCCATGCAGCAACAGATCCAGGCTGTCGATCAGCGCGTGAGTGACCAGGCCCGGCAGCTCGCCGCGGTGCAGGCCCGCCTCCCACCCGAACCCGGCCGGATGCTCATGCGGGAGTTTGTCGCCCGGCGCCTGGGTATCCAGGTCACAGAGAGTCAGACGATGGCCTGGGGCATCGAACTCAGCCGCGAACTCGACCGCACCCGCCCGGGCTGGCGCCAGCCCAAACACTGGGACGATGGCCCGAAACGGCTCGTAAACGATTACCCGGTGGACGCCCTTGAGGCGTTCTTCCGGCACAAAGGACTGCTACGATGACTGATTACGTCGATCCCCTGGTGCGTGATTACCCGACTCTGTTCTACCACACCGTCATCGACCCCACGACCGTGGAGCTGATGGCCGATCTGCGCCTCCTCTACGTCGATCTGGGCGCGGCCATCCTCGCGGTCTGCCCGCCCAACCGCTCGCGCTCCCTTGCCATGACGGAGCTCGAAACCAGCCTCATGCGGGCCATCCAGAGCCTCGCCCTGAGTGGCGAGCTCCTCGACCCGCGGCAACCCAAGGAGACTCCCTGATGCTGCGAGACGACCTCGCTGCCCTGCTCAACCGCTACAGCCAGGAGAACGGCTCCAACACGCCGGACTTCATCCTGGCGGAGTATCTGCTGGCCTGCCTCGCCACCTGGAACACGCATGTCGTACAGCGTGACGTGTGGTACGGCCGCCCCCAGGCCGGGCCGTCCACCGCCGGTACCGGCTTTGCACCGATCGGTACATCGTTCCCCGACCCACAACCCTAGCGACCGACAAGGAGAGACCCTGGCATGGCCGTCAACATTGAACCGGACCCGATTCTCGAGGACGAAGCGCTCTTCTACGAACCGATGAGGAGGCTGTCCGCCGACATGCGCAAAGCCGCCGAGACGATGAGCGATGCCGAAGTGCGCTATCTCATCGATCTTTTTTATTCGCAGCAGGAGAGCCGTAAACGGGGCGACAATCAACTTCGTGCCTCGAGTGCGGACCAGGAGCCTAATTCCCTGACGCGCTTCCTGGCGGCCCAGGTAGAGGCCTTAGAAGGGGCATGCAACGGCGCCCTCCAGGTCGTCGCCCGACGGACGCGCACCGGCCGCTGGTGTATGGGCCACAAG
>Ga0190268_10000078_pt1 | contig 12526 bp, 12 predicted proteins | sample Popmic249T_FD_133750 | JGI IMG/M metagenome (GOLD analysis project Ga0190268, IMG submission 133750) | Populus adjacent soil microbial communities from riparian zone of Blue River, Arizona, USA - 249 T | ecosystem: Environmental > Terrestrial > Soil > Riparian zone | place: USA: Arizona... | reverse complement strand
TCTGAGTTTTGTTCCTCTTGATAGTTCTTCTTCGTTGACATTAGCTGAAATACTAGACAATTCTGTGTCAGGCAAGAAATTTGGGAAGCTGTTAAAAGGATCTCAATATCCTATTTTAAGGGATTCTAAGGGAAATGTGATATCATTTCCTCCTATCATAAATAGTGAAGTAACAAGAATTAAGGATGGAGTTGATAATTTATTAGTAGAAGTTACGGGTGTTGACAAAAAAACTGTTGACAATGTATTGGCAAATATTGTTGCTACATTAGCTGACACTGGATTCAAGTTAGAAACCGTATTTATAGAACAAAATAATAATACTGAGTCCTTCAATGCGAACATAAATACTACTTTAGAGAATGTTAAAACGGATTATATCAATAAGACTCTTGGTCTGGCATTATCAAACGAAGAGGTAATTAGTTGCCTCCAAAAAAGCAGGCTGGATGCGACGACTATTGACTCTAGTAGCATCAATTGTATGATTCCAAGCTATAGAATTGATATTTTTGGTCCCATTGATATTGTTGAGGAAGTAGCTATCGGATACGGACTTTATAACATGGAACCTTCTTTGCCAGAATTTAGACTCTATGGTAATAGGAGCAGGCAAAATTATTTTTTTGACAAGATTCGCCAGGCCATGATTGGTATGGGATTGACCGAAAATATTAACTTCATTTTAAGTAATAAAGATATTCACCACAAAAGAATGAAGCTAGATAAATTTAATTTTCATACAGTAAACAACTCAAAGAGTGATGAACATGATGTATTGCGCAGATCACTCTTACCATCATTACTATTTTCATTGTCGAAAAATATACACGAAGAGTATCCACAAAAACTGTTTGAAATAGGACAGATTTTTGTGCCAGAAAAAGAGAATTTTGAAAAGTGGAGTTTATGTTGTGTTAGTGCATTCAATGGAGTGACCTTTAGCGAAATAAAAGCAGTACTACAAACACTCATGGAAATTTGTTTTAACACTGAATTTGAAACAGTACCATCAGAAAATTCATCGTTTATTAGCGGAAGAAGTGCGGATATAGTCTATAAAGGGAACCCCATTGGACAAATAGGAGAAATTTCGCCTTTACTAATAGATAGTTTTAAATTAAAAATGCCTGTTGCCGCGTTTGAATTGGATCTTACAGAATTATTGCAAATTTAACCAGAATATTTATAATGAATTGAAGTGATGTTTAACATTACTTGGTCAATGAATAAATTGACAAAGTAGCCCCGGTAGAGAGTGCACTACGAGATGTACATTTGAATGTATGGCTATCAATGACTAGGTGTGGGTCAGAAACGGGGTACATTTAACTACTTTATGACCACTGATTTCTTGTTTGTTCACAGATAAATGATAAGCAAAAATCACGTACAGCAACCTAATTCTTAATTTCATTAAAGAATTTCAAAATCAATATTTTTGCGTTATCAGAGACATTAAATTGATCTAAAATTGATTTAGGATTTTTGAAAAACTCTAATCTAAACTCAGGATCAGAATGAGCCCTACGAACTATGTCACTTATTACTTTCAAATCGGTGTCGGTATATTCCAAATTGTCTAACTAATACCATTTTCGTATATTTCTAATTTTAGAAAAATTGATATGGATACCAAATTATTCAAATCACCTATGGAACTTGAGCCAATAATGCTCAGAAGCCAGAAGAAATTCAAGGGTAAAGTATCATCGAGAACGAAATCAGTACAAGAAACTCTCAATACCATTCTTCCAGTTTCAAGCAAAATTGGAATAACAAGACTTGCAGATATTACAGATATGGACATTCTTGGTATACCGAATTTTTCTGCGGTTTTACCGGGAACCGAGGATTATATTTGGGTTTATAGTGGAAAGGGAGCTACAAAATTGGATGCGAAGGCAAGCGCATTAATGGAAAGTATTGAAAGATATTGTTCTTTACCCTCAGGCAATCAAAAAAAGATGATTCAAGGATCTTATAAAGAAGTTTCAAAGATGTCAAAGACGCTCCACCCTTCTAATGTAGTTGAACCAATGTTAATTGAATACGATGAAGATATGATTATGGATTTCCTGCCAGGTTATGATTTGATAAATAGCGAACAGATCCTGGTTCCAACTCCACTGGCTCTATTTAGGTATTCTGCAAAGCCACCTGCCATAAATCCATTTGCGTACCATCACACTAACGGGCTTGCGTCAGGTAACGTCTTGGAAGAAGCAATATGTCATTCTCTATGTGAAGTTATTGAAAGAGATGCCACAAGCCTTGCAGAATTGCATGCAAGCGCACTGCCTTATAATACCCTTAGAACAATGACAAAATATCTATCAGACAACGGAATGGATATAGATCCTATTAATAGTACTGAATTTGTAGATGATGATACCAAATATTCTGACGTTGATATTTCAAATATTGATTTTGAACCCGTTTCGAATTTAGTAAAAAGATTTAATGACTCCAATATATCACTCATGATTAAGGATATTACATCTCCAATTGGAATACCGACATTTAATGCTAGTAGTATTGAGTGGATAACCGAAAATTATGGATACCTTGCTGAAGGTCATGGAACTCATCCAGATGCAAGAATAGCTTTATTGAGAGCAATCACAGAGGTTTCTCAAACTCGTGCTGCAAATATTCAGGGCGCAAGAGATGATCTCAGAAAAATCTCATACGGAAATAGTAATAGTGACGAAAAAAAGACATGGCAATTCATGAAATCAAAAAATTCTATTCCGTTTTCCGAGATAAAATCTTATGTTAACGACGACATTTTAGACGACATCAAGCTTATTCTTTCAAGGTTAAGATCAAATGGATTGAACCAGGTAATAGTAGTAGACCTTACAAATCCCCAAATAAAGATACCTGTAGTAAGAACAATTGTCCCCGGACTAGAAACATTCAAAATTACAAAAGCAGTCATAGGAAAAAGAGGAAGAGAGTCCTTTAAGATATGAACAAACCAATAGTATATCTTGGACCTACACTTAGTAGGGAGGAAGCAATTAAGATTCTTGACGCAGATTATAGAGATCCCGCAAAGAAAGGTGATTTTCTGATGTTATCGCGAGATTCGGATGAAAAAAAATATGTTGGGTTTGTAGATGGTGTTTTTCTGCATGACTATCCTCCATCACCAATTGAGGTATATCATCTCGCGACAAGAAAAAATATTGAGCTAATAGGTGCATCCAGTCTAGGTGCATTAAGGGCCGTTGAATTAGAAAAGTTTGGAATGAAAGGGATTGGAAAGATTTTTCAAATGTATAAAAATGGGATCATTAACGCTGATGATGAAGTAGCAGTCACCTTCGTTCGGGAAAACAACATCTTGCAGTCTGAGGCAATGATTGATATCCGGTTCAATTTGTTTTTGGCATATAAAAAAGGGATAATTACGAATCAGACGAAAAAAAGATTTGCAAAGATTGCAAAAAACACTTACTTTCCGTTTAGAAATTATGAAGATATCATAAAGTTGACCCACCAACAGTTCCCTTCGATTTATAATGAGCTTGAAAGTTTTAGGAGCTACATACTGAAAAATAGGGATAGTCTAAAAGCTCGTGACGCAATAAAACTTTTGAAATATCTAAAAACTATGTCCGAATAACCAGTGATCTCATTTCATTGTAGAAAAATTTTTGACTATTCTGCCGAGAGGTCCCAGTAATTCGCGTCCTTAAATTCTTCAATTGGCTTTCCCAATTTTTTCCATTCTTTAAACGATCTTGAATACAATCTAATTTTTTTCACGCCTCCCATCCTCAATGCGTAATATGCAAGCCCTGACAGAGTTCCTACACTGCCACAATATGTGATGACCTCATCATCTGTAGATATACCCCTATTTTCCATAAATCTCTTAATTTCTTGGGGTTCCCTTAGTATTGAATCAGCTGTTCCTAACATGGTATAAGGTAAGTTAGTAGCACCTGGAATATGCTCACTTAAAAAATTTAGGCGTTCTCTTGAATCAATAAGAATCCTATTCTGCTCGCTTTTTGCTTTCTCTACTTCATTATAGTTGGCAAATATTTCATTATTTACTCTGAGAGAATGTTTAGCATGAGGGAAGACATTCACTTTTTTCTCTGTTTCAAATCCATAACTTTTCCACTTGGCAAAAGTTGTTTCAAGTAATGATGTGTTTGAATGTCCCACATATTGAAATGTCCATGCAACCCTCGCAGCAAGTGCACCAAAGGTATCATCATATACTACAACAGGAGTCTTATCAGAAATTCCAGTTTGTTCCAGCAATTGAACTATTCTTTCTGGGGAATCATTGTCAAGCACTTTGGCAAGGGGAATTGATACTGCTGTTTTAATATGTTCTTTTTTATACTCATCTTCTTTCCTAACATCTACCACTCTCACTGAATTTTTCCTAATCAAAGTTCTAAGTATATCTGCACTTGTAATGACATCTTGTAAATCGTTGAGAGTATGATTCCTTGATAAGATGCTTTTAGTTTTTTTTTCCTTGGAAGTATATTTCAAGCTGCACATTCTCCTTTTGCTGTCTTTGCACTGAATTTAATATCGTTACCATAATCCATATAGGATTCTGGATCGTCATCAGGACTCGGTAATGATATAGTCTGCATCAACGCCTTTTTTATATCATCCAGGTTCTTTATTTCTCCATTATCATTAACTGCTCCATTAATCAATTTGCCTATCCACTTTGTAAGTGATTCATTCGCACTTCGTTCCTGTCTGTATATTTCAATTATTTTTATTATGGTAGAAATGACTCTTTTTGCTGGCACACGCATTACAGTTCTACCCAGCATACCCTCTTCTCCATCCCTTCCTCCAAACATCATCGTGTAAGTTGGAGTCATGGTTCCCTCTATTCTTGATGCTCCACCATAGAATCCAATTGTTGCAATCTCATGTTGACCACAAGAATTGGGACATCCACTTATCTTAATCGTTGAGTCTCTAAGATCATCCTCAGTATCCAATCCTAGCTCAATGAATTTGGACTGAATTTCTTTTGCCAGTCTATGAGAATTGGTTATTGCTAGATTGCATGATGTTGTACCAGAACATCCAACAGCAGATGACATAGTCAGTGCACCTGGATTTGCAAGGCCAATTTTAGCAAGATCGTTATAAAATTCTGGTAAATCCCTGCCTTTAACGAATCTTACCGCAAAATTTTGATTTGCAGTATTCCTGGCACAACCTTCACCAGAGTAACTCTGAATAGTCTTCGCAAGGGACCGAAGCTGGTTTGATGTTATATCACCTGCGCCTAGTGTAACAAATACAACAAAGTAACCATTCTGTTTCTGTGACACCACATTTGAGTGAATCCATCTTTTGTACGGGTCGCTATTAATGTCCACTTTTTCATTAATTAGTGGTAATTTCTTACCGTTGGACAATTGTCTAATACTGGTGCCTTCAAAGTCTACTTTATATCTATTTAATGTTTCAAGTGAAATGGTCATTTCTACATTTGATCTTTCTTTGATGACTAGTTTCTGGAATTTTTCCCACCCCATTTCATTGACCAGATATCTCATTCTATTCCTGGCCATATTTTCTCGATTACCAAGTCTATCAAATAACCTCACTACAGCCATGCATGTAGACACGACTCTATCTTCAGGAGTAAATTCCTCTAACTGGTGCCCTATGAACGATGCTGCTCCAAGCCCTCCACCGAGGTATATCTTGAATCCATTAGCTTCGTCCTTTTTCATCGGAATCAAGCCGATATCCGCAATCCTAACCAAACCATGATTCGAACAACATTGGAAATTGATCTTAAATTTTCTTGGCAAATTTTGGCATACCGGATTTCTAAGAAAGAATCGTGCAATTGCCTTGGCATAAGGAGTCGAATCAAATTCCTCGTCTGGACAGACACCAGCAAAATGGCTACACATGACGTTCCTGACTGTATTGCCACAAGCCTCTCTTGTTGTTAGTCCTACCTCAACTAAACCTCTCATAACCTCACTTACATCTTCAAGCTGTACCCAGTGAAGCTGAATATTTTGACGAGTAGAAACGTGGGCCGATCCAATTGAAAAGGCTTCCGACATTGACGCAATCTTCTCTAACTGATCTGGTGTTATCTCACCGCTAGGAATTTTGATCCTAATCATACTGTAATTCTGTTGCAGGCGGGATCCATAAGCTCCATGTTGAAGTCGGAAACGCCGAAAATCATCTTCACTCATCTTTCCCTTTCTAAAAAGTTTTACATTTTGACCAAAAATCTCGGTTTCCTCTTCTTTTCCCCACCTTGGATTGGATTTCGGAGAAAAATGCTTTTTATCAGGATAATTTAAAACTTCTCTTTTCAATACTAATCTAATTTCTTTTTCAAAACCATATATTTTTTGTGGAATTAACTATTTTTGGCGTTTTAACTAGATTAACGGGGTAAATTACTCCCTTCAATATTAAACTGCAATTGTTATTTGTTAATATCATATGAATGACATGTGTAACCTTTAATATTCAATAACAAATTTGATAGTTCAAATCAAGAGCGAATCCTTATCAAATTAACGTTTCAAAATTATTGTAGACTAAAAAGAGTGGATGGGGAGAGATTTGAACTCTCGACCACCTGTGTGTGAGACAGGTATCATAACCAGTCTAGACCACCCATCCCAACTTTGATTAATATTTTCCCAATTAATATCTTGATAAATATCTATCTAAAGACACAAGAATAATTGGAAAATGTACTTACGTCCCTTCGCTAAATCCAGTCAAATAAGTCTGCTGTTCTTCGGTGAGAGTATCTATATTGATGTCCATTGATTCTAATTTTGCTTTAGCAATTTCTTGATCCTGTGATCTTTCAATTTCATATACAGCTGGAGAAAGCGATCCCTTCGATTGAATCAGCTTAATAGCCGAAAGAAGCTGATTTGAAAAGCTCATATCCATTACCTCTGAAGGATGACCTTCTGCAGCGACGAGATTCACCAATCTTCCTTCTCCAATTAAATATACTTTATTTCCCTTTTTGAGTTCATACTCAGTTGTGTTCTCGTTGATTTGTTTTACCAATTTAGAATTTGATTTAAGGGCATCAACAGAAATCTCGACATTGAAATGTCCTGCATTGGCGAGGATGCTTCCATCTTTCATATTCAAAAAATGTTCCTCTCTTATTACATCTTTACATCCAGTTGTGGTAACAAATAGATCACCTACTGCGGCAGCAGTCACCATTGGCAAAACAGAGTAACCATCCAGTTTTGCCTTCAATGCTGCAATGGGATCAATCTCAGTTATTATGACATTGCCTCCAAGCCCAGCTGCATTTCTTGCAATTCCTTTCCCCACATGTCCATATCCACACACAACAACATTCTTGCCTGAAATCAGTATGTTAGTAGCCCTAATTATCCCATCTAAGGCTGATTGTCCTGTACCATAAACATTGTCAAAATCGTGTTTTGTTTCAGCATCATTGACGGCCATTATAGGATATTTCAGTTTACCATTTTTCTCCATAGCACGTAACCTAATTACTCCTGTAGTAGTTTCTTCAGTTCCACCATAAATTTCACTCATATTTCCGGTGGAATTATGCATTTCAACGGTCAGGTCTGCTCCATCATCTATTGTAACGTTAGGGTTTACTGCCATCGTTGCATGAATATCATCGTAGTACTGTTCATTTGAAACACCTCTACTTGCAAATATTGAGATTCCTTCATGTACTAGTGCAGCAGCGACATCGTCTTGTGTACTCAAAGGATTGCAACCACACCATGTTAAATCAGCACCCAAATCGCGTAATGTACGAATTAGAACACCCGTTTCTTTTGTAACATGCAGACATCCGGCAATCTTGACGCCCTTCAAAGGACTATTGAGTTTAAATTTTTTTTTTAGATTAGATAAAACTGGCATATGAACCTCTGCCCAATCAATCTTTTTCTTTCCCTCTTCAGCTAAATTAGGGTCTTTGATTCTATATTTCATTCATCTGTGTGACCTATTGGGGACATATTATTCTTCACCTTAAATTTAGTATTATTCCGGATTTAGAATTTTGCTGTATGAGTACAATGATCCAAATATCTTATTGTCAATTAGGATTGTCATGTCGACCTCCAATAATAAAGAAGAATATACGCAAACTAATATTATAATAAATGCAAGAACTACTTTATCGAGAAAACCATGAGAAGGCTCCAAATTGCGGTTATAGGGTATAACCAAGATAAATCAAGTGAAAAAACAAACAAAATAGCATATGAGGTTGGAACCGAAATAGCGAAGGCAAATGCTATCCTAATTTGTGGTGGACTGGGAGGTGTTATGGAATACGCGTGTAAAGGAGCAAAAGAACATGGAGGTTTAACTGTGGGAATCATTCCTCAGGAAGAAGCCCAATTTGCTAATAGGTTTTGTGAAGTGGTTATTGCAACAGGAATAGGTTATGCCAGAGACTTTGTCGTGGCGACATCTGCAGATGGAATTATTGCTGTAGGTGGGGGTGTAGGAACCCTGATAGAGCTATGCGTTGGATATATGTTAAAAAAAATATTGGTAACAATTCCCAGTAGTGGAGGCACTGCTGAAAATTTTGGCGGGAGATATCTTGATGATAGAAAAAGGGTATTTGTACAAACATCACAAGATGCTTATTCCGCAGTCAAAATAATATTGGATTATTTTGAATCACAACAAGAGCCATAGAGACAGATACTAAAAAAGGGTATAAGAATAGTTATGTTGAAATAGTCTTTAGATAAGGATCAGGGGTGTAAAATGATCCATTTGTTCCTACCAATTGATTCAGAGTATTTATAATTTTTTCAAAACCAGACTCCTTCCCAATCTCAAATAGTTCTTTTTTAAGACCCATTCCCAATTTCAGGGCCAATTCAACATCCTCTCTTGTACACACACCATTGGAAATCAACCATGCTGCATTATTTATCGCAACTGATAAAATCCTGATTGGATCATATTGTTTTGCTTCCTCCTCTGATAATGGAACCCTTTCATAATTCTTGTCACCATAAGAATAGAACCCGTCTCCTGATTTTTTACCGTATTTTCCTGATGAAAATAGTTGTTCTATTTTAGGATGTGGATTTACTACTTTTTTGTCACGAGAATACATTTCGATAGTGGCCCTGTGGATAACATCAAGTCCAGTATAGTCAGCCAATTCAAATATACCCATTGGTAGATACATTTTAAATTTCACTGCGGAGTCAATTTGAGTCATACTTTTACTGTCATTGTCTAAGCAGTATGCAGCCTCGTGCACTAGAGGAATGAAAATTCTATTTACAATAAATCCAGGAACATCCTTGTTACACAAAATAGGATCCTTTGACAATGATTTTACAAAATTGATTCCAAGGTCAACAATTGATTCGGCAGTACTTGCCCCTGGAATAACCTCGACCAATTTCATCAATTGTGGTGGATTAAAGAAGTGCAGTCCTATAAATCTGTCCGGTCTACTGGTCAATTGAGATATCTCACTAATTGGTAAAGTGCTTGTGTTGGACGAATAAATTGTCTTTTCTTGAGCAAACTGGTCCACTTCAGAATAAACCTTTTTCTTTAGTTTGAGATCTTCTGGAACTGCTTCAATAAGCAAGTCAGTGTCATCCAAAGCCTCTTTCAGCTCGACAATTGGTTTTATTCTACCATGAATCTTATCTGATTCCTGCTTGTTTATCTTGTTTTTTTCAACTAGTTTATCTAATGACCATCTTATCTTATTCATCGCACTTTCCAAAAATCTTTCCTCTATATCGCGCAATACTACATTATATCCATTCATTGCAGATACCTGTGCTATACCATGACCCATTATTCCGGAGCCCAAAACTGTGATTTTATTTATCTGTGGCAACAGTAATATTCCAAAATTCATGATTTTTAATGTTACGATTCTGATCCAAACTGATCCAAATCAATAACTGACCAAAATGCTCGAAACTATTTTATTGATAGTTGTCTATCATGAATAAGCCGTAGTTGATACAATCATTTGCACTTTTGCTAAATCAGGACGATCCAAAAAAATGTAGCGCATTGAAATTGATAAGATTTGGCTCGGTCTTACCAACTCATTCTATAAGGCATAACATGCTAGTATTGAATCCTTTTGCTAGTGAAGTTGTTTGCAAAACCGACAAGACTATGGCGGATTCTATCTGTGTAATTGACTGTTCATGGAATAAAGCGGAAGGTGTATTGACAAATCATAAATATTTGACGAAAGGAATTCCAAGAAAAATACCTGCAATGTTGGCAGGTAATCCCATAAATTATGCAAGGCTTGGTAGACTATCAAGCGTTGAATCTCTAGCAGCATGTTATTATGTACTGGGGGAGAAAAAAATTGCTTCTAGTTTACTTGACAAATTCAAATGGGGTCATACATTTCTAGAATTAAATCACGATGCATTAGAAGATTATTCCGCTGCACAAAATAGAAAAGATATAATGAGAATTGAATTGGAATATTTTGGCCGCTATATATTGGAGAAGAATGGTTGATTATGCACTGTCTTGCCATAAGTTCGTCCATTTTCGTTTCACTCAAATGGTATAGTTCCTATAATTAGTATATATAAATAAGATCTTCTATCCTCTATTTAACAATAACCACTCTATTATTGTGTCAAGACTTTTGCTAGTTATTGTAACTCTTATGGGACCAAGAGGTGACTCTTCATAGTGCTCAGCCAATGATATCACACCGCTGTAAGCTGCCTGTTTGTTCAATAAGAACCACGTTACATTCCCTTTTCTATTCCATTCTAAGAGCTTTCTAAAAACTCCTAAGGAGGATTTTGATCTTACCCCAACTCGAATATGGTGTAATGACATAATTCCTCTACATGTAGCTTCCACATGTCCGTCTTTTGTTACAGGTCGGCATCCATTAACAACGTTCACTAGACATTTTTTTACTTTTTCTGGATCTTCAGAAGGATTAAGTATTGTTTCTACCCTTAATTCAACATTCTCATCTTGAAGATCATCAATTTTCCCTGACAATTATCATTACCACTACCCTATCTTATTCCGTTTTCTTGAATCCATTTTTGAACCGTAAGGAAACTTCGTTCACATAGTTCTGATATTGAAATATGATTATTTGATATAGTTTCATCTGCTAAGGCTATGGCATTGCTTATTCCAACCTCCATTTCGACCCGATCGCGTTTGTCGAATTCATCTATATTAGATGGTACATCCGAACGTGCCCTTTCTTTAACATGTGAATATCTTGTAAGTGTTGATCCGTGGATAGCTAGCAATTTAACATTACCCACTCGTCTTAGAACTTGTACCTCTGCCATACTTCTAATTCCATCTACTATCACTACACCAAACTTTTTGTTTTCTTTTTTCATTATTCTGATTTTGTTAACGATCAAATGCGCAATGGCTTCCGGCCCATTTTTTTCCCGGAGTTTTACCATCAATTTTGCAAGATTGTCGCTTGTGGGTTCCAATCCGTCATTCTGTGCAGCTTCTCGTACTACGTCACCCATAATTAAAAGTGGAATACCTTTCTGAGACAGATAGTTGGCAACTGTAGTTTTACCAGCTCCAGGCATTCCTGTTAAAGCTACAATTAGAATATCCTCTGACATGACAAGTTCAAGTGACTATAGTATTTCTCAATAATTAATGTATTAAGTTTAGCAAATTTTTTGCTGCCAGTTGTATATCTTCTGCCTTGATTGTCTTTCTTCCAGCATGCATACATAAATCAACTGCTTGATCAGAAATTTTAGTAGCGATTGTTTCGAGTATTCTTCTAAGTTGATCCGCTGCTTCTTCACTAACTCTTTCTCCTCCAGATTTCTTTATGATTCTGTACATTCCTGCAAGACCAAGTTCTGGATTTTCTGTCATTCATTTCAAGTATCCGTAGATTGCATTAAAGTATTCTGTCAAAAAGATGAGAGTTTAAAATAAATTAAATGTCCTATATAGCTGTTTTAATTATTTCAGACTTCCCCAAATCCTAAATTCTCACAATGAAATTATTCTGGCAATCAGGACAAGTAAAAAATGCTGTCGCATAGGTTGCCTTTTAACGATATAGACACAACCTATTGTTCCACAACGACTATATCCTTTGCTTCTGCCTTAAAGCCTATTTTTGCATGGCTTCCATCGCAATACGGTTTGCTATTGGACGCTCCACACCTACACATTGCGGCAAACACCTTTCCGTCAACTACCACCAATTCAGGTCCATTTTCATTACACTTTATCTCTACTCTGGCCATGACTTATTGCAGTCAGATACAGTATATAAGTAGATCTTGGCAAGTGCAATATCCTTTCTGTACTTAAGGATCAAGCTGAAACATTCTAGAACTCCCTTTCTTTAAGGTACTTGGCATGTTAAATTTTCATTAGTCCTAATTAGATTTATGAATGCGCAACAAACACTACAAAAGGAAATCGAAGAGTCAAAAACTTGGCTTAGTCGAGAAAAAGAGGAATCTACGTACAAACGAGA
>Ga0190268_10000077_pt1 | contig 12748 bp, 6 predicted proteins | sample Popmic249T_FD_133750 | JGI IMG/M metagenome (GOLD analysis project Ga0190268, IMG submission 133750) | Populus adjacent soil microbial communities from riparian zone of Blue River, Arizona, USA - 249 T | ecosystem: Environmental > Terrestrial > Soil > Riparian zone | place: USA: Arizona... | reverse complement strand
GAGCGCGCTGCCCGCGCCTCCCCGACCGGCCGATGCCGACCGGACCGTCTCGGTGTCGCCGGGCGGCCGGGGCGCCCACCCGGCGACACCCAAGCCGGGCCAGCGCGTCGAGCCGGCCCAGCGGCCGCCCGCTACCGACCAGCCGACCGACGAGAACGCGGCCGTGCGCCCGTCCCGCGGCCCGGCCGACCTGGACGAGGACAACGCCGAGCAACCGACGGTGGCGGTACCGGCCCTGGTCGGCGCGCCGGCCGCGGAGCAGGCCGGCTCGGCCGACGCCGACGCGGCGACAACCGAGACGATGCCCCGCGCCGACCCGGGCTCGGCGACCCCCGCCGGGCAGCCGCCGGCCACCCCGCCCCCCGCCGACGACAAGCCCGCCGCGGCGGAGGGCGAGGGCCGCTCCCGACGCCGTCGACTGCTGCTGACCGCGGGGGTCGCGGCCGGCCTGCTCGCCGTGCTCTACGGCGGTGACCTGGCGCTCGGGGCCGGCTCGATGCCGCGCGGGGTGCTGGTCGCCGGTGTCCCGGTGGGCGGCCTCCCGGTCGCCGACGCCGAGCAGCGGCTGCGCGCCGAGATCGAACCGCGGGCGACCCGGCCGGTCGCGGTCACGGCCGGTGAGGCGCGCAGCGAGCTCGATCCCAAGGCGGCCGGGCTGAGCGTGGACTGGCCGGGCACGCTGGACCGCGCCAGCAACCAGCCGCTGAACCCGATCACCCGGATCACCTCGTTCTTCACCGAGCGCGAGGTCGGCGTGCGCACCGCGACCGACCAGGAGGCGTTGGACTCGGCGCTGGCCTCGCTCGGCTCGATCGTGGACGTGCCGGCGACCGAGGGGTCGGTGCGGTTCGAGGGGACCACGCCGGTTCCGGTCGACCCGGTACCGGGACACGCCCTGGACGTGCCGGCCGCGGAGACCTTGCTGCAGCGCGAGTGGGCGTTCGGCCAGCCGGTCGCGCTCCCGCTGAACGAGCTGCCGCCGACCACCGACAAGCAGGACGTGGCCGACGCGATCGAGCAGGTGGCCCGGCCCGCGGTGTCCGCGCCGGTGGTGGTCACCGGGGAGCAGGGCGTGCAGGGCACCCTGACGCCGGAGGTGATCGCCGGCCTGCTGACCTTCCGCGCCGACTCGTCCGGGCTGGTTCCGGAGATCAACCTCCAGGGGGCGTCCGAAGCGCTCGAGCCGCAGCTCGCGGCCTCGGAGAAGCCCGGGCGGGACGCCTCGCTGGACTTCTCGTCCGGCCGCCCGGTGGTCAGCCCGTCCCAGGACGGGCGCGGGGTCGACTACCAGGCCACGCTCAAGGACCTGCTCACCGTGCTGACCGGCACCGGCGAGCGGACGATCACCGCCGTCTACGCCGACCAGCCGGCCGAGCTGACCACCGACGAGCTGAACAAGCTGGGCATCACCGGGGTGATCGGCGAGTTCACCACCCGCGGGTTCGCCCCCGACTCCGGGAAGAACATCCGCCGGGCCGCCCAGATGATCAACGGAAAGATCGTCGAGCCGGGCGCCACGTTCAGCCTGAACCAGGCCACCGCGCCGCGCACCGCGGCCAACGGCTTCGTCGAGGCCGGCATCATCAACGACGGGCACGCGTCCCGCGGCGTCGGCGGTGGCGTCTCGCAGGTGGCCACCACGCTCTACAACGCGGCCTACTTCGCCGGGATGGTCGACGTGGAGCACAAGGAGCACAGCTTCTACATCAGCCGCTACCCACCCGGTCGTGAGGCGACCGTGTTCGGGGACGCGATCGACATGAAGTTCCGCAACGACAACCCGACCGGCGTCATGATCCAGACGGTCTGGACCCCGGCGTCGATCACGGTGCGGCTGTTCGGCACCAAGCGCTTCGAGGTGACCTCCACCCCGGGGCCGCGGACCAACCCGACCGATCCGGAGAAGGTGTCCATCCCGGACGGCGAGCCGTGCGTGAAGAGCAACGGCGCGCCCGGGTTCACGGTGACCGACACCCGCACGTTGCGCGAGATCAGCACGGGTGAGGTGCGCCGGGAGACCCGCACCGTGAAGTACAACCCGTCGCCGAAGGTCGAGTGCGACGACGACGATTGAGCCTCACGGGCGATTAGCCCGGACGGCTCGCAGCCCTTTCGTGACCTCCGTCGGGTTCGTACTCTCGATCCATCAACGGCGATGGATCGGGGCACTCATGCGGATCGCGGACATACTGCGGAGCAAGGGCAACTCGGTGGCGACGGTGTCCCCGTCGGCCACCCTCGCCGACCTGATCGGTGAGCTGGCCCGGTACAACGTGGGAGCGCTCCCGGTCGTGGACGACGGCGGCCGGCTGGTCGGCATCGTCTCGGAACGGGACGTCGTGCGGCAGCTGCACCAGCACGGCCCGGAGGTGCTCGGCGCGCCCATCGTCGACTTCATGACCGCCACCGTGACCACCTGCTCCCCCAGCGACAAGGTCGCCGACCTCGCCCGGGTGATGACCACCGGGCGGTTCCGGCATCTCCCGGTGGTCGTGGACGGGTCGCTGGCCGGCATCGTGAGCATCGGCGACCTGGTGAAGGCCCGGATCGACCTGCTCGAGTCGGAGCGCGAACAGCTGCAGCACTACATCGCCGGCTAGGCCGTCAGAACGCGTCGCTGGAGAGGTCCATCAGGGCGTTGTCGGCCGCCTCCACCACGGCCCGGTCGGCGCTCAGCCGGGGCAGCACGGTGCTGGCGAAGAACCGGGCGACGGCGACCTTGCCCTGGTAGAAGGCCCGCTCCTGGGGGCGGACCGGGGTGTCGAGGGCGGCCAGCGCCACCTCGGCCCGGCGCAGCAGCAGCCAGCCGACCAGCAGGTCGCCCAGCGCGAGCAGCAGCCGCACGCTGTGCTGGCCGGCCTTGTACACGCACGCCGGCTCGGTGGCCGACGCGCCGACGTAGCGGGTGAGCGAGCCGAGCATGGCCTGCACGTCGGCTAGCGCGGCGCCCAGCAGCACCCGCTCGGCCTTGAGGTGGTCCTGCCCGTCACCGGTCGCGTCCGGGGCGTCCAGGAAGGTGCGGATCTCCCCGACGACCTGGCCGAACGCCCGGCCACGGTCTCGGATGATCTTGCGGAAGAGCAGGTCCAACGACTGGATCGCGGTGGTGCCCTCGTACAGCGAGTCGATCCGGGCGTCGCGCAGGTACTGCTCGATCGGGTAGTCCTGCAGGTAGCCGGACCCGCCGAGGGTCTGCAGGGCGAGTTGCAGCATCTCGGTGGCCCGCTCGGCACCCACCCCCTTCACCACCGGGAGCAACAGGTCGTTGACCGCGCCCGCGGCGGTCACGTCGGCGCCCGCGGCCCGACCGGCCTGCACCTGGTCGGAGAACGAGGCGGCGTAGAGGTACAGCGCGCGCATCCCCTCGGCGTAGGCCTTCTGCAGCATCAGCATCCGGCGCACGTCCGGATGCGCCATGATCGTCACGCGCGGGGCCGACCGGTCGGTCATCCGGGTCAGGTCGGGGCCCTGCACCCGGTTGCGGGCGTAGTCCAGCGCGGTCCGGTATGCGGTGGACAGGGTGCCGATGGCCTTCGTGCCGACCAGCATCCGGGCGTGCTCGATGACGTCGAACATCTGCGCGATGCCGTCGTGCACGTCGCCGAGCAGCCAACCGACCGCAGGCCGCGCGGTCGCGCCGAAGGTCAGCTCGCAGGTGGTGGACGCCCTCAGGCCCATCTTGTGCTCGACGTGGGTGACGAACACCCCGTTCCGCTCGCCGAGCTCGCCGGTCGCGCCGTCGAAGAGCCACTTGGGCACCAGGAACAGCGACAGCCCCTTGGTGCCGGGGACGGCCGGGATGTCGGCGCCCTCGGGCCGGGCCAGCACCAGGTGCACGATGTTCTCGGTCAGGTCGTGCTCGGCCGAGGTGATGAACCGCTTCACGCCCTCCAGGTGCCAGCGCCCGTCGGGTTGGCGCACCGCCCGGGTCCGCCCGGCGCCGACGTCGGACCCGGCGTCCGGCTCGGTGAGCGCCATCGTCGCGCCCCAGCCGCGGTCGATCATGAGCTGGGCCCAGCGCCGCTGCTCCGCGGTACCCCGGCGGTGGACCACCGCGGCCATGGCCGGCCCGGCCAGGTAGAGGAAGGCGGCAGGGTTCGCGCCGAGCATCAGCTCGGCGGCGGCCCACTGCACCGTCGGCGGCACGCCGTACCCACCCAGCTCGGCGGGCAGCCCGAGCCGCCACCACTCGCCGTCGCAGAGCACCCGGAAGGCGGTGCGCAGCGAGTCCGGCAGGGCGACGGTCCCGCTCGCCGGGTCGAACACCGGCGGGTGACGGTCGGCGTCCGCGAACCCGGCGGCCAGCGGGCCGGTGGCCATCCGGTTCACCTCGCCGAGCAGATCCCGGGCGGTGTCCTCATCCATCTGGTCGAACGGCGCGCGGCCCATCCTGTCCTGCACGCGCAGGACCTCGAACAGGGTGAACTCGAGGTCGCGCAGGTCGCTCCGGAAATGACCCATCAACCCGGCCCTTCTCGGTGACGGGGGTGCTATTACCCGTCGGTAACCACAGCTTATTACTCGTCGGTAACAAGTCGCAAGGAGCGCGCGGACCGCCACTCTGCGCCACCCGGCGAGACCCCTCGGACGGGCGTTCACACCTTCGGGTCCGGCCGTTGTGCACGTTACGTGTGTGACGCATGGTGCTCACGGTTCGGATGGGGACGACAGCGGGTCGGCGGTACGCCGACGGGGGGAGACATGACCGTGAGTGCACAGTTCACCCGGCGCGGAGTACTGCTCGGCGGGCTCGTCGTCGCGGGAGGCGCGGTGGGCACGGGCGTGCTCGGCGCCGGTCAGGCCTGGGCACTGGACACACCGTCGATCATCAGCTGCGACGACTGGGACGCCCGGTCGGCGCGCAGCCTGAAGGTGCACAACCGGCGCCCGGCCAAGATCTTGATCCACCACACCGCCACCCCGAACGTGAGCGACCTGAGCAGGACGCAGGCGCAGCGGCTGGCCCGGAACATCCAGAACCACCACCTCGACCAGCAGGGTTGGGCGGACAGCGGGCAGCACTTCACGGTCAGCCGCGGCGGGTACGTCCTGGAGGGCCGGCACCGCAGCCTGGAGATGCTGCGCGGCGGGCGGCGCATGGTCGAGGGTGCGCACTGCACCGGGCAGAACATCATCGCGGTGGGCATCGAGAACGAGGGCACCTACTCGACGACCGGTCCCACCACCCAGCAGTGGAACCGGCTGCGCCAGATGTGCGCCTACGTCTGCCAGCAGTACAAGGTGCGCCCCACCGAGATCTACGGGCACCGCGACTTCAAGGACACGGCCTGCCCCGGCGACGTGCTCTACAAGATGCTGCCCGAGCTCCGGACCGAGGTGGCCGAGCTGCTGCGCGAGGACGACGACTCGTCGACGGCGAGCACCGAGGCGTGGCCGCTGCTGCGCGTCGCGGACCGCGGATCGGACGTGCAGGCCGCGCAGCACCTGCTGCGCGGCGCCGGCTATCGCGACGTGGTGCCGGACGGGCGGTTCGACCGGCGCACGGCCGACGCGGTGCGCCAGTTCCAGAAGGTCAACGGCACCGAGCAGGTCAACGGGATGATCGGCGGCGAGTCCTGGCCACTGCTGGTGGCACCGGCCGGCACGGGGTCGACCCGGGAGACCACCCGCGCGCTGCAGGCCCTCGGAGCCGCTGCGGCGCCGGCCGAACCGGACGCCGCCACGTGGCAGCAGCTGCTCGGCCGGGAGGCGGCCCGACGTGGCCGCTGACCCGAGCTGGTTCGCTCCGCCGCCGTTACACGCACTCTGGCGATCACGCAATTCGGGGGTCGGTACGCTGCCTGACGCCCGGGCAGACGGCAACTGGCGGAGGTGCGCGATCACTCGGACGCAGGCGGTGCCCGGTTCCCGGAGCATCCCGGAGGTCGCGGTGGCCGGTTCCCCGGTCGCCCGACGGCTGGTCCGCGAGGCGATGACCGCGCCCGACGGCCTGCGCCGCGTCGACGTCGTCGGGCCCGGTGGCTACGGCAAGACCACGCTGCTCGACTCGCTGGCCGAGGCGCTGCGCCACGCCGGCGTCCAGGTCCGCCGGGACCTGCCCGGCCCCGGCGAGGAGCTCGACCCGGACACCGCGCTGCTGGTCGACGACGCGCACCGCTGCTCGCAGGACGAGCTGCACCGGCTGACCGGGCTGGCCGCCGGCCGCGACGGCTACCTGGTGGTGGCGCACCGGCCGTGGCCGCGCCCGACCGGGACCGCGGCCCTGGGTGCGGCCCTGGCCGTGCACCGCCCGCCGGTCGTGCTCGACGTGCTGGACCGCACCGGGGTGCTGGCCCGGACCACCCTGCGACTGGGCAGGTCGGCCGGGGGCGACCCGGCGACCGGCGAACCGGCCTCGGTCGGACCGGGTCTCGCGCAGCTGGTCGGGCTGGTGACCGAGCGGACCGCCGGGGTGCCGGTGCTGGTCGACCGGCTGCTCGACGCGCTGGCCGAGCAGGGGGGTGACCGGTCCCGGATCCCGCTGCCCGACCGCTCGCCGCCCGGCCTGCTGGTCCAGCTCGGGTACACGGTGAGCGCCCAGGAGGCAGGGGTGCGGGCGCTGCTGCTGGCCCGGGCGCTCGGCGCGCCGGTGGAGGCCGAGGTGCTGGTGCCGTTGCTCGACCTGACCGGCGGCCCCGCCGAGCTGGACGAGCTCCTGGAGGCGGCCCGCGCCGCCGGCCTGCTGACCGCGGACGGGCTGGCCGTCCCGTTGATCTCGGACGCGGTGCTGGCCCGCACCCCGGCCGGGTCCCGATCGGAGCTGCTGCGCGCGCTGGCCGAGATCGAGCTCGGCCGGGGCGGCAACATCCGCACCGCCGCCCGCGGGCTGCTGGACGCGGGCATGAGCGGGGCCCGCGCGGCGGGTGTCTTCAGCGCGGCCGCCGCGGAGGTGTTGCCGGTCGACGGCGCGGAGGCCGGTGAGTTCCTGGCCGCCGCGGTCCGGGCCGGGGTGCCGGCCCTGGAGCTGGCCGCCCGCCGGGCGGAGGCGGCCGTGCTGGCCGGCGACCTGGACGACGCGCTCACCCAGGCCGACCGCGTGTTCGGCACGCCGGACCGGGTGCCGGCCGAGGACCTGGTCCGCGCCGGCAGCGCGGCCGCCGCGGTGCTGGCCCGACGCGGCATGCTGGCCCGCAGCGCCGAGCTGCACCGTTGGCTGGGCGCCACCACCGGGCACGCCTCGGCGATCGCGGTGCCCGCATTGATCGGCACCGGAGCGCTGGACGAGGCCCGGGAGCTGCTGCGGGGTTCGGTTCCGATGACCGGCGCGCCGAGTGCGACGCCCGGCGCGCCGCCGTCGATCCGCCCGCCGACGCTGCTGGTCGGGGCCGAGGAGCTGATGGCCAAGGGCGTCTACGACTCGGTCGCCGGATCGCCCACGGCCGCGCTGTCCGCGCTGACCCGGGCCGCCGCGCTGCTGGAGACCTCGTACCGGGCGGCCCTGCTGCCCGACACCCCGGCCGCGCTGGCCGCGCTCGTCGCGATGCACTGCGGTGAGCACGACGTGGCCCAGTCGGTGCTGGAGCGGGCGGTCCGGATGCGGCTGGGCGGGTCCGGCGCGGCCACCCGGCACCGGCTGCTGCTGGGCTGGATCGCGCTGTCCCGCGGGGCGGTCGGCGCGGCCCGGGCGGCGCTGCAGGCCGCGTCCCCGCCCGGCGCCGCGCTGGAACCGCGCGACGAGCTGCTGGCCGCGGCGCTGGAGGTCGGGCTGGCCCGGCGCACCGGCGACCTGGCCTCGCTGATGCCGGCCTGGGGCCGGGCCCGGGAGGCCATCGTGCGGCACCCGGTGGACCTGTTCGTGCTGCAACAGCTGGGCGAGCTGTCCATCGCGGCCACCCGGCTGCGCGAGCCCAGCTGGGTGCGCCCGCACCTGGACGAGGCGGCGCAGCTGCTGGCCCGGCTCGGTGACCCGGCCCTGTGGGCGGCGCCGCTGCACTGGTCGGCCCTGCAGGCGGCGATCATCACCGAGTCCCGGGACGCGGCGCAGCGGCACGCGGTGGCCCTGGAGGTGGCGGCGGACGGCAGCCGGTACGCGGCGGCGATGGCCACCGCGGCCCCGCACTGGGTGCGGTTGCTGGACAACGAGGTCGACCCGCCCGCGGTCGAGGCGGCGGCCCGCGGCCTGCACGCCGTGGGCATGTCCTGGGAGGGCGGCAAGCTGGCCGGCCAGGCGGCCATCCGCACCCGCGACCGCAAGGCCATGAGCACCCTGCTCAACTGCGCCCGAGCCCTGCAGGCCAGCGGCGGCGGACCGGCGGCCAGGCCGGTGGCCGACGGCGCACCGGGCAACCCGCCGGACGCTACCCCGGCCGGGGTCGCGGGCAGCATGCGGACATCAGTGCCGATGCCCGCGCCGGAGCCGGACGAGGAGGAGAGCGACGGCCCGCTCAGCGGCCGTGAGCGCGAGGTGGCCGCGCTGGTGCTGGAGGGGCTGACCTACAAGCAGATCGGCGAGCAGCTGTTCATCTCGGCGAAGACCGTGGAGCACCACGTGGCCCGGATGCGCCAGCGTCTCGGGTCGGGCAGCCGCGGCGAGCTGTTCGCCCACCTGCGCCAGATCGTCGGCACGCCGGACGCCTGAAGAAGTGATCACCGTTTGGGCGCGCTCAGGCACCCCGGCAGGTGCGTGAGCACGCCGGACCAGCGATCACCGCTCACCGAGCACCGCGCTGGTCAGCGGTTGCGCCAGGCCTCCAGGGTGGCGCGGGCGCCGTGCTCGTGCAGGGAACTCAGCGCCTCGGTGTAGGTGGCGGCGAAGCGCTCGTTGTCGGCCAGGTCGCCGAACAGGTCCCGGTCGGAGACGAAGGCCAGCGGCTCCTCGCCCTGGCGCTTGGCCGTGGCCGTCAGCCGCTCCGCCAGCCGGTCCACCACCGTGATCGGCTCACCCTGCTCGTCGACGCCCTCGGCGTAGCGGGCCCAGGCCGCGACGACCAGCGCGGCCCGGTCGATCTCGCCGTCGTGCTCGAGGTTGTGCCGGATCACCGGCAGCAGCCACTTCGGGATCCGGTCACTGCTCTCCGCGCACAGCCGGGCCAGCGTGTCGCGCACCTCGGGGTTGGCGAAGCGCTCGATCAGGTGCGGCTTGTAGGCCTCGAGATCCACCCCGGGCACCGGCAGCAGGGTGGGCGTGGCCTCCCGGTTCATGTAGGCCAGCAGGAACTCGGCGAACAGCTCGTCCTGGCACACCTCGTGCGCGTACCGGTAGCCGGCCAGGTATCCCAGGTAGCACAGCGCCTGGTGGCTGGCGTTGAGCAGCCGCAGCTTCATCAGCTCGTAGGGCATCACGTCCGGCACCAGCTGCACCCCGACCGCGTCGAACTCGGGCCGGCCGTCGGTGAAGTGGTCCTCCAGCACCCACTGGGTGAACGGCTCGCAGACCACCGGCCACCCGTCCTGGACGTCGAACCGCTCGCTCAGCAGCGCCCGGTCGTCATCGCTGGTCACCGGCGTGATCCGGTCCACCATGGAGTTGGGGAAGGGGACCTCGCGCTCGATCCAGTCGGCCAGCTCGGCATCCTGCAACCGGGCGAAGGCGGTGATCATCTTGTGCGCGACGTCGCCGTTGCCCTGGATGTTGTCGCAGGACATCACGGTGAACGCCGGGGTGCCGGCGTTCCGACGGCGGCGCAGCGCGGCGGCGATGAAGCCGAACGTGGTGCGCGGCGGGGCGCTCGGGTCCTTGAGGTCGTGCTGGATGTTCTCGTCGCGATCGTCGAACTCACCGGTCACCGGGTGCACGCTGTAGCCGCCCTCGGTGACGGTCAGCGACACGATCCGGGTGCTCGGGTCGGCCATCCGCGCGACCACGGCCTCCGGGTCGTCCGGGGCGAACAGGTAGTCGGCGATCGAACCGATCACCCGCGGCTCCAGCTGGCCGTCCGGGTGCTTGACCACGAGCGTGTAGAGGCAGTCCTGGGCCTGCATCACCTCGTGCATCCGCCGGTCGAACGGCAGCACCCCGACCCCGCAGATCGCCCAGTCCAGCGCCTGCCCGGAGCTCATCAGGGCGTCGAGGTACATCGCTTGGTGTGCCCGGTGGAACCCGCCGACCCCGAAGTGCACGATGCCCGTGCGCAGGGCCGAGCGGTCGTAGCCCGGGGTGGGGATGTCCAGTGTGGACAGGGACTCGGCGTTGAGCCTCGGCATGCGGCAGACCCTCCGTACGAACGTTTGGGGCGACCCTAGACCGACGGCGGCGAAACGCGCACGGGTTCGCTCAGATGAGCAGATCGTGTCCGCGAGCCGGGGAGCTTCCCGGCGGACAGTGATCTCCGTTACTTGTATAGCACCACTAACCAGTCCTGGTTACCTTGGACACAATGACGGGTGCGAGAACGTCGGGCGCGCAGTCTGCAGCGGCCGCCGGGACCGAGGCTCCGGAACGGGTCAACGGGAACGGTGCCGCTCCCACCACCCCGGCCGGACCGGCCGCACCCGAGCGGGTCGACACGACCAAGCCGGCCCCCCAGCCGACCGCGCCGGCACCGGCCAGAGCGGCGCCGGCCGCCAAGGCGGCCCCGGCCCAGTCGGACAACAGCTGGATCGTCCCGCTGGCGGTGTTGATCGTCGGCATGTTCATGTCGGTGCTGGACACGAGCATCGTCAACGTCGCGATCCCCAAGATGCAGACCGCGCTCAGCGCCTCCCCGGACGACATCGAGTGGGTGGTCACCGGATACACCCTGGTGCTGGGCATGGTGGTGCCGCTCAGCGGGTGGCTGGGCCTGCGCCTCGGGCTGACCCGGCTCTACGTCATCTCGATGGTCGGGTTCGCGCTCGGGTCGGGGCTGTGCGGCCTGGCCTGGAACCTGGACAGCATGATCGCCTTCCGGGTGCTGCAGGCGATCCCCGGCGGGGTGCTGCCGGTGGCCACCATGACGCTGCTCTTCCAGATCGTGCCGCCGGCCCGGATCGGCACCGCGATGGGCATGTACGGGCTGGGCGTGGTCGTCGCGCCGGCCATCGGCCCGACGCTGGGTGGTGCGCTGGTCGAGTACGTGGACTGGCGGCTGATCTTCATCATCAACGTGCCGATCGGCATCCTCGGCACCATCGCCGCCGTCATGATCTTCCCGCAGATCAAGCCGACCAAGTGGCCCAGGCTGGACCTGCTCGGTTTCATCACCATCGCCTACGCGATGTTCGCCCTGCTGCTGGCCTTCTCCGAGGGGGAGGACTGGGGGTGGACCGGCTACCGGGTGCTCGGCCTGTTCGTGACCGCGGCGCTGAGCCTGGGCCTGTTCGTCATCATCGAGAACGAGGTCGACAACCCACTGGTGAACCTGGCGGTCTTCCGCTCGTTCCCGTTCTGCCTGTCGTTGGTCCTGCTCAGCATCACCATCACCGGCCTGTTCTCCGGGCTCTACTTCCTGCCGCAGTTCCTGCAGGTGGTGCAGGGTCTGCAGGAGCTGGACTCCGGTCTGGTCATGCTGCCGGCGGCGCTGGTGATGGTGGTGCTGATGCCGGTGGCCGGGCGCATCTTCGACCTGATCGGGCCGCGCTACCCGGTGATGATCGGCCTGGCCATTCTGGCCTACGGCTCCTACCTGATGGCCGGCATCACCGTGGACACGCCCCGCGGAGACATCGAGATGTGGCTGGCCATCCGCAACGTCGGCATCGGGCTGGGCATGATGCCGATCATGACCGCCGGCGTATCGTCCCTGCCCGGAGCTCTGACCTCCGCCGGCTCCAGCGTGAACAACGTGATGCAGCGGGTGTCCTCCAGCGTCGCGGTCGCCGTGTTCGGCAGCCTGAACTCCATCGAGGGCGCGCAGATGTCGGCCGACCAGGGGGCGCTGTCCGGCGCCGACTCCTACGCGGCGCATCAGATCGGCCAGGGCGGGCAGGCCGAGTACCTGGCGGCCTACCAGGCGATGAACGCGCAGGTCACGACGGCGACCTACGCGAACGGGTTCTTCGTGGTGGCCATCATGGGCGCGATCGCGGCCGGGCTGGCCGTGTTCATGCGGTCCGGGAGGAACAAGGCCACCGCAGCCAAGCGGGAACCCGTCGAGCTCTGAGGCAGGGCCGGCGCCGGGTCATCGCGGAAGGCCGGCGAGTACACCCTCCACCGATCGGACGACCACCCGCGCCACGTCGGCCACCACCCGCCCGGACATCGGGCTCTCCGCCCGCCGCTGCCAGCGGCTCACCGCGTCCAGCGCCGCTCCGCGCAGCTCGTCCGGTCCGGTCGCCGGGTCCAGCCCCAGCCGGGCGGCGGCCGCACCGCCCTCGCCGCCGAGCAACCGCTCGGCCTCGTCCAGCACCTCGGTGGGCAGCCGCACCGCCCCCGAGCGCAACGTGGAGAGCAGCCGCAGCTCGGAGAACTCGTGCGCACCGGCCAGGATGCGTTCCACCTCGGCCGCCAGCGGGGCCGAGCCGGGCCGCGGCTCCCGGGTCAGCACCAGGTCGATGGCCAGCAGCGCGGAACGGGCCTTGAGCAGGTCGCGGCGCTCGGTGAACTGGGTGGCCAGCACCGAGCGCAGCTCGTCCAGGCCGCTGCGCCGGACCAGCTCGCCGGCGATCTGGTTCGCGTCGGTCACGCCCTGGCGGATCAGGGTGGTGGCCAGCCGCACCCCGAACAGCCCGAACCGCTCCATCAGCGCGGCCCGGGTGTCGGAGTCCGGGTCGGCCAGCTCGGTGCGGGCGAACCGGTCCACCGACAGCAGCATCGAGTCCAGGTCGGCGCGGGGCAGCTCGGCCAGCGCGCTGAGCGCGGTGAACTCGGGCTGGCGCATGGTGCGCCCGG
>Ga0190268_10000076_pt1 | contig 14336 bp, 30 predicted proteins | sample Popmic249T_FD_133750 | JGI IMG/M metagenome (GOLD analysis project Ga0190268, IMG submission 133750) | Populus adjacent soil microbial communities from riparian zone of Blue River, Arizona, USA - 249 T | ecosystem: Environmental > Terrestrial > Soil > Riparian zone | place: USA: Arizona... | reverse complement strand
GCTGTCAAAACAATTCGGTCTTGACAGCCTAGGTGATGCTCGTGCTAAGCTAGCAGAGCTACAAGACCAACTAGAAGAAAAGGTAGCTGAAGCTACAAGAATTCTGGATACTATGAAACTTTAGGAGTTTATAAATGTCAGTTGATCTGGATATCTTAAGCTGGCTTGATAAGGAAGAGTCAGTACCAGCTAGGGAAATAAGATCAGCTAAAGCTGACTCTCTTATAGCTTCAGAGGCATCAGGAACATGCTTTGAAATTCAGCGAGAGGTATTGCTTAGTTTAATGGACAAAGCAATTTCCCTTGTACCTACAAGAGATATGATTCCTGCCTTAACCAACTTTCAATTTCATGTTGCAGACGGTAGCCTGAAGATCATCGCATCAACAGGTAAGATGTCTATAGTTGTTACTACACTACAAGTAAATACTAAAGTAGCAGGTGTAGAGGTATTTCCTGCCAGAACTTTACTGAATGTAGTAAAGGAATGCAATGTAGGTAGCACAATCTATATTGAAGCTACCCAGACTGGCGCAGTAATTGTTTCAGGAGCGTTCAGCGCTGAAATTGCTATGCTGTCTGGTAAGGGTTTCCCTGAAATGGATGATATTTCTGAGGTAACGTTCCATGAAGTTAACAAGCAGGAATTTCTTAATGCTGTGACAACAGTTAAATACGCACTACCTGGAAAAGACTACTCAGGACAATCATCTATGAAGATGATTAACATCAAGGGTGGAAAGTTCACTGCTTGCGATGGTTCACGATTCCAACAGGTTAGGATTGATTCTTTTAAGCTTTCTATGAAGCTACCAGGATCATGTATTGGTATTTTGACTAAGCTGTTGTCAGGCACAGATATTGAAATGTTGGAAATAGGAGAGACTAGTGCAGGAAAGTTGTTGTTCCGCCTAGGCTCATCAGTTCTTTATGTGAATAAAATGGCTGATGCCTATCCTAATGTAGAGCAGCTTTGGCTACTTCCTGCACTGAGCAATGATCAGGAACTAATTGTCGACAGACAAGAATTGATTACTGCCATCAAGCAGGTCAGATTTGCTGCTGATGTTGAGTCAAATGCTATTGCTCTAGTTGTAGACAACAATACTATGACACTAACTGCAAAAGGCGTTACAAACTCAGCAAGCGGTACTATTAGTTGTAAATGGTCAGGTAAAAAAAGAACTATAGTAGTAAACTGTTTTCATCTTGCTGAAATGCTCAAGGCATATCCACTAAAGGAGTGTCAGTTCATGCTAGGCGAGGACACCAAACTGCGTAAGGCTCCTATCTTACTTAAGGATGCAGATACTCAAGCTATCGCTACAATCCCGCAGCTACTGAACTTTAGGGCGGGGCTTGACAGCTAGTCCGTACAGCGCTAGACTACTGACATGAAGAAGATGGGTGCAGCCCTAGCTGCTATGGTAATGATGGTCTCTCTTGCTGCTTGTGGTGGCGAGGCTGACAACTATAACCTTGAATGTGATCGTGGAGATCAGTCTGAGTACGACAGCGATTGTGGTTACAATGCTGACGGGCAGTGGGTTTGGTTCTCTTGGGTAAAGATTGGCCAGGATTCTCATTCTCCTGACGGTTGGCAGCCTCCTTCTGGAGTCAGTGTTGAGCAGGATGAGGAAGGTAGTCACACCAAGGTCAAGAAGATCAAAAAGAAGTCTAAGGCTAAGCGTTGAGCTTGACAAGTAAGTGATCGAGTGGTAATCTAGTAACACAACAGCCCACCTGAGCTGCTAATCAGGGATTGCATTGGCCGCTGGGACGGAATCCGGTCTGTAAAATCGGAGCAGTATTGCTAGCTGAGTTCGATTCTCAGACAATGCACTTGTGATAAGTTCGGCTGGTTACCGAATATGTAGGCCTAACCAACCTCGTAAAGGGTCCATTTTACCCCGGAGTGGGTAAAAAACCTGCTTATCTCTAAAACTTAAAACAAAGGTCAGGGTCACGCAAGAGGGACTGGTGAAATTCCAGTATAATTCTAAGAGATCCCAGGATGGTGCAAGTCATCCGCCCTCACCTATCAAGCTTATAAGGCAGCCTTCCAAGAGAAGTGCTGTCTATTTTTATTAAGGAATTACTTTATGGCAAGAATTGATAAACGTCCACTTAAGCAGGTTAAGTGCGACATGTGCTGGCAATATTTCAGCACAACTGCTCCTAATGCTAAAATCTGTCCTGACTGTAGAAGGCCAGGCTCATCAGGGCCTAACAGAAAGAAGAAATGATATGTTCTTTTGTGATCCTTGTAAACAAGAAAAACAATGGCCTGAGTCCTTTAGTATATCCAGGGGTAGATGTGAAGTCTGTGACAAGCTAGCCTATTGTTATGATGTCCCGTCAAGCTTTCTACCTATACCTATGCCAGTTGTAGCTACGCACAAAATTTATCATGGCAGTCACCGAAAGGAAGATAAAAATGGCTAAAGATCCTAACCCTAATAAGGTAAAAAAGAGTGAAGTTGATGAGCTTTTCAAGGCTCACGTTACTGAAAAGCTTCGCCCTAAAAAGGATACCTATTTGGGTCGTACACAAGCTGAGCGAGATCGAGACATTAAGAAAGCTCAGGAAATCGTAGATAAAGCTAACAAGAAAAAGAAGAAGTAATGATTAATCAGCAATGGATGAAAGATATTGCTGATAAGCTTGGCACTAAACATTCTGACTTACTGGCAGTCATTAGGTCAGGTAAGAAGGGTGCAAAGAAAAGAACAGTCAAACGTAATAGACATATTGAAAAGTCTAATCTTCGAAATGATAGTTGACAGGTAACTAGCCTCATGCTAGGCTTAGTTCACCATACAAACACAGAAAGGGCGATCGGTCCCGATGACCCGACGCATGTATTCGCGCCGAGTTGCTGCAAGTGCCACAATCGCATTTCTTGTTGCAGGTGGACTAGCTGCCTGTGACAATGGAGAAGACCCTAACGAAGACGGAATCTTTTATTGCACTGATGCTAACGGTGTAGTAGTTGATGAAAACCTCTGTGATGATTCTAATGGATCTGGTGGAGGTGGATTTTTCTTCGCTTACATGGGAAGCTCTCTGCACACTTCAGGAGGACATTCAGGTCCTTATAAGGCTGGTCAGCGTCTACCTAGTGGGCATCAGAAGTTTTCTGTGACTGACAAGGCATCTCGTGCCAGGTTTGGTCTTCCTGCATCTGGCAAGATCAGTAATGGCACAGTAAAGACTGGCGTTGTAGGTAAGGGGGGTCCTGGCTCTACTGCTAAGGTTGGCGGCTCTGGTCGTGGTGGTGCAGTTGGTGGAGGTAAAGGAAGCTCAGGCGGATAAGTAATCATTATATAGGCAGGCTCGAAAGGGTCTGCCTATTTTTATTTGGAGATCATTATGACTAGACCAGTAACGGCAGTATGTAAGAATTGTGGAAATTCAATTGAATGGCTTAAGGGTCTTGGTTGGACGCATCTTGCGGCCGGTTCGTGTACAAGGCCTGTACCTATTAAGGATAGTATTCGATGATTTGGCATTATAAAGGTCGTTGTAAGACCTGTAATAAGGGAATTGGTTGGCTTAAAGATCGTGGCTGGCAGCACGTAGGTAGTAGTACATCGTGTACTAATCTAATACCTGATAAAGGAAGTGTTAATAAATGAGAGTCTATCACGACTGGGAATTCCTTGAATCAGGTTATGCCAATACAGTAAAGCCTATTTCTGTAGGAATGTTAGCTGAGAATGGTGCAGAGTTATATTATGAATTTCATAGTGCACCTTGGCGTGAGATTTTCCAGCACGAATGGCTGAAAGAAAATGTTGTACCTCACCTTTCTCCTGGAATTAATGCTGCACTTGTTGCAGGTGTAGGTAATGGTATTGTGAAATCTAATCTAGCTATTCGATCTAAGGTACATGATTTTCTGCTTAATGCCTATACTAATGATCCTAATAACAACCTGGAACTTTGGGGTTGGTACTCAAGCTATGATCACGTTTGCCTAGCACAACTGTTCGGGCGTATGGTTGATCTACCTGATTTTATTCCTATGTGGACTAATGATCTCAAGCAGGAAGCTATGCGTCTGGGTAATCCTAGGATTCCCGATCTTAGACAGCCTGGAGAAGTAGCACATAATGCCCTTAATGATGCTCGCAATGAGATGCGTATGGGTGAATGGCTGAAGAACTATAAGGCAAGAACTAAAGTAGATAGTCCCCACAAGCAAACTATGAGTTTTAATTCTGAGGATGCTAAAAAATTATCAAAGAAAACATTTGAGAATCGAACAGATTTTCCTGGGTGGGATGCACTGTAATGTTCAGAGAACCAGTAACTACCGAATTACAGAGACTTGCTGAACATGCAGTAAGATCTCGAAATGATAAGATTAAAAATAGTATGTCAGATAAAGACAAGAGAGCATCAGATAAAATTGCTGCCAAGAAGGTCAACAAACCTGATTTAAGCAGGAACAGCGAAAACTAGGCGTTGACAGCAACAAGCTACTCTGCTAGAGTAGTCCTTGAAGGCACCGAATGGGGTGACGTTCTCGTTCAGGATAGTAGGCCGCTAGACTGGCACCTAGAATCCATGGTAGGGTGAGAGAACAGAGCAAGGTTCGAGACCTTGGCCCTAACAAGCGAGCGTATCGGCGTCGTCTTATAAGCGATGGAGTATAATGCCGTAGATGGTCCAGGTGGGTTCAAGTCCCATCGCTCGTACGCAAGTAATTAAAACTAATTAGAGGATCATAATGCGTAATCATGATGATGGTGTTTTTACTGGAATCGGTATTGGGTTCATCCTGATTTGGCTTGTATCTTTCCTTGCCAGTCTCGGCCTGACTGGTGTGATTATTTGGGCAATCGTTAAGGTTGTTCTTCATTTCACTAGTTAAAGTGTCATAGGTTTATGGTATAATATTATAAGTGGCCTGCTCACGCAGGTATCTGGAAGCTAGCGCAGCGGTCTGTGAACTGGTCTTGAAAACCAGGCCAAGGTAATACTTGAGGGTTCGACACCTTTAGCTTCCGCTTTGTATTTAATTAATTAGGAGAATAAATCATTATGGCACTGATTATTGGTTCAACTGCCATGCAATTTAACTTTTCTGACTTCACACGTGAGCCTAAGGATCTGGATTTTTTCGCACCTCCCGAGCAGGTTCCTGCGTATCTCAAGGCTAAGGCTGGAGAGGTAGAGCCATTCTGGCATGAGAATTGGCGTGGAACTCGTCTTGAGCGAGCTAATTGGGATATGGCTACACCAGATGAGCTTTACACTATCAAGGTATCTCATTCTTATTGGGAGCTTGGTAATGGTAGTTGGGACAAGCACATGTGCGACATTATTTGGCTAAAGCGTCATGGTGCTAATCTAGATATGGAACTGCACAAGCTGCTGTATCCTGTCTGGGTTGAGCGTCACGGATCTAAGAAGATGAATCTTGCACAAGCTGCTGGAATGTTCTTCAAGGATGCAGTAGTTCGTATCTATGACCATGACTCTATTCATGATTCTGTAGCTTATGGAGATAAGCCTCTATATGAGCGCATCCTCAAGGATGGCGAGACAGTAGATATTGATCCTGATAAGCTATGGAATGGGCTAACTTTTGATGAGCAGGTAAAGCTGTTTCGTGAAGAGATTGTTGCTACTGCTCTTGAGCGTTGGATGATTCCTACAGAGTACAAGTTCAGTGCTGGCCTAGCATACAAGTTGGCTCTGAAGAAGACAATTACTTCGCTTACTAAAGGTCGTTCAGCTCGTTTCATTGTGGATAACTTCGAGCAGTTCATGAAGCCACACGACTATATGAGCATCCATTTTTCAAAGCTCGATCGTTTGATTCCACTAGAGTCGTGATTGTGCATTTTGATGCAGGCAGTGAAGCACTGTGTGGTAGAAAAGGAATGGTATTTCTTACTGTAAACCCTAATGCTATTACCTGCAAAACCTGTAAAAAAATGATGAGATAACAACTAAGGAAACCATAATGTATAATTGCCCCACTTGTAACACTGAACTACCTATTAATCACCCAGCACGAGCTGTTGGAGCTCTTCTTGATTTTGTCAAGGATCACAGTTGGACTGTCTTTGACAACTATAAGGTAGGCCAGCTAGTACCTATCAGTGGATTTGATATCTCTATTGCAGCCATCAAGTCGACCTATGAGACTGGTGATGTGGATGTAGAAAGTTTTTATGGTGAACTACCTCAAGGTAGTGAATTCGAAGCTTTCATTGTCTTCAAGATCGGTGATGCATATTACAAGAAGACTGGCACAGGCGATTCATACGGTGATGTTGAGTGGGACGGTGACCTTCGTCAGGTTACTGCTACTCCTAGGACTATTCTGGAGTTCAAGTGAAGTGTTTTAACTGCAAGCAGGAAATGCCCAATGTAAATCTGTTCAACATTACTGTTCTGCGAGAAGCTATTAGGGATCACAGCGACATTGATTGGGAGGAGCTTGTTATTGGAGATGTTCTCAATATTGTTAGCCTTCCTATTGGTTGGTCAGCTACAGTAATTGATGCTGCAACAGAATACAACTATGATTCTTATGGTGATTCTACTAGTTCAGGTCATGTAGTATTCGAACTGACAGACGGATCAACTACTAAGAATTTCAAGATTGAAGGCTACAGCTCATCTTACGATGGATGGACTTGGCATGAAAACTACATTACTGAAGTGTCTGCCAGTCCTAAGCTGGTAACTATTTGGGAAGCTATTTGATAAGTGCAGTACCATTACTGGATTTATGTAAGTTATCGTGTATGGAAATGTAGCTTTTGCGGAAAGCAAACAAGTGACCCTAATAAAGGGGACTCCGCAAAAGCTACATGTCCAGGACCACAGAAAAAGAGGTAATGAAATGAATGAGCCAATCTCAGCGAACGACGTGAGAGAGGCTCTTCTTTCGTTTGCGGAAGAAGAGTTTGGCTGGGATAGTTTCTCAGAGTATACTAACTACTATGATCACAAACCAGGTACGACATTTGATGTGCCTGGACTTGGCACCGTGACTCTGGTAGACTTCCATGACTACGACCAAGACAAGAGCTATGATGGTTGGGAAGAGGGTGTATGGCAGGTTTGGGCTGTCAATGGCGTACTCTATCGAATTAAGGGCACCCATACATCCTACACAGGCACTGAATGGGAAGACGAAATGACTCTTGTTAGGCCTAAGCAAAAAGTAATTATCGAATATGAGGATGTATCTTGAGTAAACTATCTGAACTAACACCATCACAAGGTGTAGAGCTAGCTCTGACTATCCTGCTGGAAAATGGATGGAAGCCAAGCAAATATTACAGCGACTGGAAGCAGTATGCTGGCGAAGAATACGATGAAGAAGACGAATATCCCATTGTAGCACGTTCGGGCGCATGGGAAGCTATGATAAACTATACTGAAAAGTCAGCCAGCGATGGTGAGCTTACTGCCAAATATGTAGCTAACGAGGCAGATGGTGAAGCTCATGATTCAGAAACTTATTTTGTTGTACTGAGTTTGACAGATTCAGAAGGTAACACTCGATTCTTCAAGCGCGATGGTTGGTATATGTCCTACGATGGTGGACATCTTGAAGAAGGCGAAGATACAGAAGTATTTCCTCGACAAATTTCACTAACAGTTTACAAGGAGTCAAAATGACATCAGTTAAAGATATGAGCCTAGAAGAGGCTGCTGGTACAGCTATTGCTATTCTGCTTGGTGATCCTAATCGTAAGTCAAGCTGGACAGGCGAAGACTGGGCTGGTGAACTAAGGGAAGCTTATGATATTGATGAAGCTGATGACTGGTCAGCACTTTCTGACAATGGTTCAGCTTGGCAGGAAGCTAAGTATGAAAGCTCAGAAGATACTCTAGACAACCTTACTGCTAAGGTAGTTTCCGAGTATGGTGGTGAAGGTAAGGGTGATCAGTATTGGATGGTTGTTTCTCTATCCGATGGTGAAACTACTCGTTACTTCCGCAAAGATGGCTGGTACGCATCTTATGATGGAGGCTCCCTTGACGGAGATACTTATGAGGTAAAACCTGCTGAGCGTCTTGTAACTTACTATGAGTAAGTGGGAATGTCCTCGTTGCGGGGAGCTAAACGGAAAAAGTGTTAAGGCTTGCATAGTATGTGATAAGCCTAAACCTAAAGGTGGTAAGTAATGCTAAATCTACTAAAGGTATGGATTTGTGTTTGCGGAGCACCTAATCCTGATAATCGAGTATTCTGTCAGGGTTGTGGGACTCTGCCTTGAGATTTCCCTTTGCAGGAATTATTGACAAGGAAGATCTTCCTTGTGGTCCTGAAGTAGAGGATTGGATGAAACTAGATGTCACTACAGTGTTTTTGTGTGACATTTTCCTTACTCAAGATAGTCTACTAGCTGAAAAATTATTCAATACTTATGCTAGCTCACCTCTGTGGGTTGCTCAGTGGTCAGGACATAAGTACCTGTACAACGGGCATCACAGAGCTGTTAAAGCAGCATTCAGAGGAGAACTTGCTGTACAAGCAAGAATTTATATGCTAGACTAGCGTTGACAGCCTGGAAAGACAGGCACCTGGAGGATTGCCAGAGCGGTAATGGGTCGGCTTGCTAAGCCGTAGCCTGGGTTAAACCAGCGTAGGTTCGATTCCTACATCCTCCGCATGAAAGAAGCAAAAGCATTTAGCCGATTAAATAAGTAACTTATAGGACATAGGGGGCTTATGGTGGAAACTATTCTTTGGCTATTAGCGGTTTTGCTGGTAGTTGCAGGAATTTGGAAGCTGTTTAACAGAGAATTCTTTATTGGAGTTCTTTTAATCGTTCTTGGCTTACTGATAGGCCCTGGCGGGGTATCTTTACTTCTGTAATTTAACAGGGGCTATGTGAGAGAAATCTTGCGTAGCCCCTTTTTGATATGAAAGGCAATTGATGGTTTTTTTAGTTACCACGCTGTTTCTGATAGCGTATGGTATAAATCTTGTGCTGATGAGCACAGCAGCCATAACATCTAACGATACTAAAGTTAGACGACAGGCTGTTCTATCTATATTTGTATGTCTAGCCGCATCTGTCGGCGTTATCTATTTGGCGGCTAATTAAAATGAATTATGTACAATACGTAACTGTACGAATTATTCAAGAAAAAGAAATAGATTATGACCTAGCTCAGTTTTATGCACTACTGCTACTGACTAAGGGAACTGATACTACTCTTGAGGATGTTCACCATGCTTGGGCATTGTGGCAGGATTACATCAATCCTAGTCACAGGTCTTTGATTCCTTTTGAAGATTTGAGTCTTGAAGTTCAAGAACTTGACAGACCTTATATGGAAGTTATTCATAAAGTAACACAAGACATGCAGATAAGTAGGTAATGACGATGAGCCTAGAGTACTTCGGTACTCTAGGTTATTTCTATTTGAGGAGAAACTCATGAAACTAATATATACTGTTCCAGTAATAGCTGTATTGTCTATTCTTTTAGTAGGTTGTACAGCAGGTAAAGATCCTGGACCTATTCAGCTACCAAGTAATAGTGCTGAGCCCTCACAGAGCCTGTCAGAGGCACCTAGCGTACCTTCTGAGGATGTTACTACAGCACCGACTAAACCAGCAGAAGATCCTGAGCCTACTAAAACACTGCCTACAGTTACACCAGCCGTACCTCCCGCTGTAGAGTTTGCTCAGCGTTGGGGACGCAAGTATCCTGATGTTCCTGAGTATGCTATTTTGAAGGCAGCAAATGCTACTTGTGAACTTATCAGTACCTCAGGCGATAACTGGAATGACAATACCCAAGTAGTTGCTTCTATTGCTGTACTGCTTGATGCTGCTGGAATGCAGAGAACAGATGCCTTAGAGTTTGCTCAAGACGCTGACCAGAACTACTGCTCCAGCGTATCCAACCCTACTTGACCTGTAGGTACTTGTGTGATATGTTCAAGGCATGCAAATAGACTATTATGACGAGGATCTGCCAGAGCCGTACATGACTCTGGCAGAATCTTGGCGTGCACATAAAGAGCCTATTAAGTTGATCAGTAAAATTGTTAGTATTCCTGTCGGGGCATTCCTGCTGACATGCGTATTCAACTATTATGTTAAAAAGAAACTGGAGTCACTATGATTATTGCTGGTAGTATCTTTGCCTATCTAGTTATTGCTGTTATTGCAGGTAGGTTGATTTTCAACTATCAACTTTCACGAACTTATGAAAAGTACTTTGCCAACATTTCGAAAATACGTAAAAGAGATACGCGCACTAACTGGGACAAGCATTCTTCAGTAGAAGAAACTGCATTAAAGCTTTCCAAGGAAAATCTGCAATACAATGACAACGTAGGATTTACTGTCGGACTAGGTGCAAGTTTCTGGCCCTTTACTCTGCTCGGGTTTCTGATTTTTAGTGCGGGTAAACTTATTGTCAGCACAGTAAAACTGGTTACCTTAATTCCTAGTAAGGCAGAGCGAGAAGTCAGCAAGGCTGTAGCACAGAGGCAGCGAATGCAGGCTATTGAATCTAAGGAACTGTCCTTGGAAGAAGAGCGCAAGAGGTTGCTGAAACTTGCGATAGATATGGGCATTACTACTAAGGGACTAGAAAATCTAGGAGAGTAAACATTGAACGATCTGGCAAACTTAAAGGCAAGACTTGATTCTGCTAGAAAGATTGTAGATCGTCGCATCACTGAGGCCAGGATGATTGCTTCACAAGGCGCAAAGCTTCGTGAGGACATTGTCCTGGCCTCAAATGATGTTGACCTCTACAATAAGGTAGCTATCGCTCTGGCATCTATTGGTGAAACCAAACAAGCAGACGCACAACATACAATTGAAGAATTAGTAACCCGAGGAATCCAATCTATTTTTGATGATAAAAGCATGGCTTTTAAGGTGACCCAGACCCAGAGGGGCAAGACGCCAGAAATTAAATTCTACGTTGAATCTAGGGGCCTTAACGGGCGTACTGTGTCAACGTCTGTCATGGACTCTCGCGGTGGAGGATTGGCTGCTGTGGTAGGGTTCCTTCTGAGGCTTGTCGTCATGCTGCTTCACAAAGATATCAAAGAACCAGTATTGATTCTGGATGAGGCCTTTGCTCATGTATCAGCGGAGTATGAAATTCCTTTAGCTGAATTCATCAAGGAACTGATTGAAAAGACTAATGTAATGATCGTTCTTGTAACTCACTCTACGGCATTCAGTGAATTTGCTGATGCAAGGTATCGAACTAAGCTAGTTGATGGAGTTACAGAGATCTACCCTATCTAGCCCTACCTGAGGAACTAGATACTTACCTACACTTCAAATTGTAGGAACAACAGGAAGGTAATAAGTAATATGTCATGGAAGAAGTCCAGCCGTAGTAATGGTAATGGCGGTAATAATTGCGTAGAGGTTTACAGCATTTCGTGGAATAAAAGTTCTCGAAGTAATCCTTCTGGCAATTGTGTGGAAGTAGCTAAGGGAACTAATGAGATCCTGGTGCGAGACACTAAAGATAAAGGAAATGGTCCTGTGCTCAAGTTCACCAAAGCAGAGTGGCAAGCATTCCTTGAAGGTGTTAATCTAGGGGAATTTGACATCTAATGTAGTATAAGGGTAGAGGGGTTGCTAAGATCTCTCTACCCTGCCTCCAGGAGGAACTAGATACTTACCTACACTTGGAATGAAGATGAGATCATTATGAGTAGTACAGTATGCGGTACTTGCAATAGAGACTGGCACACTAGAGGTTACGGATGGGTATGGATTGAAGGTGTAGGCCTTCACCAATGGTCATCACCTAACAAGGAACAGATTGCAGAAAGGTTGAGAAAGCGCTATGGTTTGGTTTAAGAAACCTGTTAAGGTAAAGTGCCGCAGTATGGATGAAGTTGGCAAACTGCTGAATTGGTTAAGGGTTGATACAGGATTGAGCCAACTAAATAGACAGCGGTACCTAGTTACAGCAGTAATGGCTATGCAGTATTGGGATGATCCTGAAGAAGTGCTCTACTTTGAAGTAGAGGTTCCTTACAGCATGTTCAAAAAGATCAGAGAAGCATTTATTGAACGAGAGTGCTTTGATGAGATCCTTGAGATGAGACCTATTGCTGAAATCATCCTAGACAGAGAAAGCAAGTAAACCCTGTGCATAGCAGGAGCTAGGTACTTACCTACACTTCAAGATTGAGAGAAAGTTATGGCATACAGGTTTCGCCTGTGGTATGAGCAAGACCTAAGTAATCCTGTTATTGATATGCTAATCCGTTCACCTAATAAGGATCATGCGGCCTTTGTTACTAAGGACTTGCATCTTAACTGGCTAGCTAATTCATATATTCCCTTCAGCGGAAAGTCTAGTCGAAGTAGTTTGGTAGAAGTTAGTGCTGAAGATTTCTATGAGCTAGGCAAGGAAACCAAGGAGCCTACCTGAGGAACTAGATACTTACCTACACTTGGAATGAAGATGAAACTTTGGATTAAAGATGTGATCTGGTGCTATGAAGCATTCAAGTTCTTGCGTAAAGCTCGAAAACTTAATGTTGATGTTCAGGCTGATTTGAAAATGACTAAGAGAGAGGAGGAAACACTACATGCAGATGATGCATCTTGATTATGCTAAAAAGCTCCTTGATGGAGGCTATGCCTTTGGTAATAGGTTTATGTCCTGTCACGATGATCTACTGGTCATTGAAGATGAGAACAGCTACTACTATGGAACACAGCTCAAGGATGGTCAGCTTCAGTTGAATGCTGATGGCTATGTTGTCTTTGAACGAGTACAGATAATCATTGACGAGAACACAAGATTTTATCTTCAATAGGAGAACTTGATGCTAAAGATTGTAGGAATGGGCTACAGAGGTAAGTTGCCCGGTGACAAGAAGCGAGAAGCTGCCGCTGAAAAATATGCTAGAGAGCTAATGGCATTAGTAAAAACTGCTGAAGATCGTTCCAAGAAAGGCAAGAAGAAATAATGGAAGTTACCGCTACAGTTGATTTAACTTACCAAGAATTGTGGCAGCTACTGGAATCTCTGCCTGATGATTGTTCTCCGCTCTACGACAAGCTGAACGCCGCTAGAGTAGCCTTTGAGCGTCCCTTGCAGGTCTACGGCAACGGTGCTAAGATCAAGCCTAAGAGTGCTGCGCTTGATGCGCTTAATGAGAGGTTTAGACAGAATTGGGAGAAGATCACCTCTCCTGATCCTACAGATTTATTTTAGGGAGAGCTGAGTGCACGATCCAAATGAATATGTATTCCCTAAAAAGTTAGGTAAGGGTTCTAAACAAGATAAACTAGATCCTGAAGAAGTCAAAGAACTTATGAAGCCCTTGACGGACAAGGAAAAGAAAAAAAGAAAGAAGTGAATGCGTGAGTAAAGCTGATGAAGAGTATGCTAAGATGGCAAGTGCTGTCCTTGGTTTAGGCAGTGAGCGTGGAGATCGTACAGGGACAGGAACTATTTCTTTGTTTTCGTATCAGATGGTCTTTGATATGAATGATGGTTTCCCTCTTCTGACAACCAAAGATATGACACAAGGCTTCAAGCATGTAGTTGCTGAAATGCTTTGGATGCTCAAGGGCTCTACTAATGCTAATGAACTTGCAGAGATGGGCTTTGGTATCTGGCGTAAGTGGGCTTTTGATGAAACCGGTGATCTTGGTCCTGTGTATGGGCATCAGTGGATTAATTTTGATGGTCCGACAAGAGAGCAAGCATGGAAAAATAATATCCCTATGGGTGCTAATCAGATTAGCTGGATTATTGATGAACTGAAGACCAATCCTGAATCTAGGAGAATGGTTGTCAGTGCATGGAATCCTAATCAGTTGGCTATGATGGCTCTACCTCCATGTCATTGGGCATTTGAACTCTATGTTAATGGCGATGAGCTAAATATGAAACTGCATCAGCGTTCATGTGATGTGTTTCTTGGAGTCCCGTATAACATTGCAGAATATGCTCTTCTTTTGCATATGTTTGCAAGTGTTTGCGACTATACTCCTGGTCTTCTAGTTCATGACATGACTAACGTGCATATTTACAACAATCACATCGAACAAGTAAAAGAGCAGATCAGTCGTACAGGATACGAAGCTCCCGAACTGTTAATAGATCCTGCGGACAGTATTTTCAATTTCCAGCCAAGTAATTTCAGCTTATTGGGTTATCAACATCATCCAAAGCTGACAGGAAAGGTGTCAGTCTGATGGACGAGTTGTTTGAGAAAGTCAACATTGATGAGATCTTTGATAATGATGCACAGCTAGAGGCTGTCATGTGGTATCTGCTTTTCCTTCTTGGCGGTAAGGTAGTAATTCCTGTAGATGAACAGTTCTGGAAAGACTCTGTTCCTG
>Ga0190268_10000075_pt1 | contig 15034 bp, 10 predicted proteins | sample Popmic249T_FD_133750 | JGI IMG/M metagenome (GOLD analysis project Ga0190268, IMG submission 133750) | Populus adjacent soil microbial communities from riparian zone of Blue River, Arizona, USA - 249 T | ecosystem: Environmental > Terrestrial > Soil > Riparian zone | place: USA: Arizona... | reverse complement strand
CCACCCTCGGCTACCTCAGCCCCGCCGACTACGAAGCCAAGCACCGGGCTCGACACCACACCGAGACCGCCGCATGATGCCCGTCACCACACCCGCACCGTCCGGGAAAACGGGGGCACTCCACGGAGCGTCGGTCGACTCTCCGCCTCCACGACCCCCATCACGTCGGCCCCAACCTCTTTGATCACCATGGCCGTGTGCTTCATCGCAAGCTCGTCCACGGCCTCCGTCTTCAACTCCACCCAGCCGATCCAGTCAGCACGCCCCGACGCGGCGAGCGTCACTACGCTGCGGGAGCGCTTGACCAACCGCCCACGGATCTTGCGCAGCCGCACGAAGGGGCTTTCATCGCTTTTGAGGATGCCGAGCTCGCCGAGCAGCTCCAGGATGCGATCGTCGCGGCCTTCAACGGTGTAGTCCTCGCACTGAAGCAGTGCGTTGAGTTCGGCGTGGGCGGCGAGAACGGGCGCGCCTTTCGCCCAGGTCGACAGGTTCATCGCCTTCGGCCGCTCGAACAGGTTCTCGACGTTGTACGAGGCGATACGCATCCTGGCCTCCTGTTGTCGCCCGCGAGCGGGCTGCTAATCCGACGGTAACAGCCGGACGTATGCGCGAGTGTCTCGGAGTCCATCGCGCTGCGGGTGCCAACGCAGGGCAACTCAAGCTGAATTCACATCGTGTGCCGGCTCGGTCGTGGTTGGTATGCGAGGTCACAGCATGCCGCGATCTGGATGCGCTGCGCAGGTCACCCCCGAATTCGGAAGTTCGAGCGAGATGCGGCCGATTAGCCATACGCCTCGTGCGGGGAGAACGGTTGCATGAAGGGCGGCCGGGACGTCGCGGTAGAGGCGCGTTGCCAGCGAACGAACGGACCCTTCCGGGCCGCCGCAGCTGGTGGCTGCGCGCTCTCGGACTTAGGCGCACGCGTCGGTGGCCAACTCAGCGGTCCCGCATCTCGCTCCTCACGATTCGACGGATGCGCGCCGAGGTTGAGCGCCGGCGGTTGCTCCTCACTTGCCGCCGGGCACGAGGCGGCGAAGCATGCCAGCGACCACGTTCGTGACGGTGAACTTGGTCATCTCGGAGATGACCACCTTCTCCGAACCGTCGGCACTCCGCTCGATGGTCGTCCGCCGACTGACCTCGCTGATCCCCTTGGTGACATGGATCTGGTACGCCGTGACGAGCAGGCCGGCGAGGATCACGATCTCCGCACCGCCGAGCACGAAGAACTGACGTCCGACGGCCGCGACCGACCGCTCCACGGCATCAGTAGACTCGGGATCTTCGGCAGCGATGAGAAGCAGCACGCGGGCCAATTGACCGATGTCGGTAGGGGTTGCTCCCTTCTCGGTCAGGAGTGGATCGGCCGCCAGATCGTCGCCGATCGCGGCATCCGGCGAAGCGCCGAGCTCGATGGCAAGAAACTGGCCGGCCTCGCACGCCTCGTTGTCGGACAGAGCGAGGATCTTGTCGGCGAGGGTCATGTCGGTGCTCCTTGAAACGCGATGTTGAGGGCGAACGGCGCCCAGTGGTACGGGTGCGGCCAGGACAAGCGCACCGCGAGCGTTGCATCTCGATACGCCGACATGACGTCGACCGTCGAGGTGCTGGATCGGCTGCAATAGAAGTTGTCCACCCATTCGAGCGCGGGCTCCTGAGCGATGTTCCAGAGCGGGCTGATCAGGTGGCGAGTCGAGTTGGCCGTCAACGCCTGGTCGAGTCCGAGGCGCGTTCCGCCCACACCGACACCTGTGATCCCAGATGAGCAGGCGATCGAAACGACTGTCTCCGGAGTCCGCGACAACGTCGACAGATCGAGCCACGACACGACGAACGCGTGGAGCGCAGGGTCATCGACGACAGGCATCCACTGCGGCGGCAGCAGTCCATCGGCGCCGACGCAAAGCCCCGGGCCCTCGTCGGCGCGGACGGCGGCAATGCCATGGCAGAGCACAGCAATCTCGCGGCTGGTCGCGAACGCTTCCACCAGCCGAGGCTCCGTCACGGTTGCACCGACGATCAGTTTGCCCGGCGCACCCGATGCGGATCGCTGCGAGACCGCCTTCGCGGATGTGTGGAGACGATCTCTGAACCCGATCTGCTCGCCAGCCTTCTCACAGGCGACGACGGTGAACGACTCGTCATCGCGCAGAGCAGGTGACGCGGCGAGCATCCGATGGCTGACCGCCTGCACGACATGACGCTCGGCGATGAGCGGATGCTCCCGCCAACCTGCGGCGTGGAACGGCAGGGCGTTCAAGCGGGCGCCAGGAAGCACGATTAGCGGTCGCGGCTCCGGAAGCAGCCGTCTCACACATCGAGCGAAGGTGTCCGCCAGCTCCCACCACAGCGTGGTCAGCCTGTCCTCGGGCGTGACCGGGTTCGACATGCTCATGTAGCGAAGCGCTCGTGCCGCTCGCGTCACCACGTCAAGGTTCGCGAGCTCCACGACCGTCGGCGCGCCGTCGAGCGGCTGCACCAGCAGGCGGCATCCGTGGCTCGCGTCGATGACAGAGACCAAGTCCGCGCCGAGCTCGGCCTGAACCCGGCGGAGCGATGTCATCGTCTCCGACACACCAGGGACGACCGCGTGCCGCGACGCCGTGCTCAGGAGCTCTCGACCGTTTCCCAGGTCGTAGGCGGCGACGAGGAGCTCCGGATCGCGAGCGTGTGCCGAGTCGAGGCCGAGCTCGGTTGCGACACGTTGTGCCGCGACCACGTCTCGTCGGCCCACCCACGAGAGGGCCCAAGCCGCCTCAGCGTTCGTCGGGACGAACTGATCGAGATGTACGAGAGCAGACACGACCAGGGAGTCTGCCCGCGCCGGGTCCGTGGCACGCGACAGCCACGCCTCCGCGAGCACGACCTGCCACGGTGCGTCGAGCCCGTGCGAATCGATCATCTGGTTGCACACCAAGACAGTGGAACGAACGCCGACCTCGTCACGATCTTCGAGTCTGCGAAGCAGAAGAGGGACGAGGCCGGCGAGCGCGCGAAGCGCCGATTGCTCGGCGACATGGGGCGCAACGTTCAGCAACTCGATCGCGTGCTCGTCGAGACGCATACGAACGCCCTCGTCGCCGTCAGAGAGGATCCACTGGAAAGCCGACAAAACCTCCAAACGGAGAACATCGGGGGGACCCGGCGGCAGTGCGTGCAGTGTCAGCTCGAGATCATCGAGCGCTCCGTTCACGTCACCGCACATGGCGCGAGCGACTCCTCGCCGACGCCGCGCCAGATGAGCGTTCGCAGGTGACAGTGATGGCCAGCCGAGAACCTCGTCGAGGAGCTTCTCTGCTGCGGAAGGCCGACCGACCTGCACGTAGAGCGCAACCAGCGAATCGGCGAAACCCCAGACCTCGGGACTCTCCGCGAGCAACGCCTCGAAGACACCAAGCGCTTTGCCGAGTTCACCGCGATCTCGTAGGACGATCCCGACGTTGTGGCGAAGCGATAGCGCGCGGACAGGATCGTGAACGAACTCCTCATTGATCTCAGCAGCGGCGGAATACATGTTCAGCGCGTCGTCGAACGCTCGGAAGTACCGCGCAGTGTTCCCGGCCTCATTGAAGACGGCGACGCCCTTGTCGGGCGGGGCATCAGCGAGCAGGGCATCGAGGTCTTCGATCGCCCAGACGGCAAGGATCGAGCGTTGCCGCAGGTTCGCCGCCTCGGACGTCCCGACGCGATATCCCACCCACGGGAGATGGCCATGATCTCGGACGCGACCATCGACCTCACCCAGGACATCGAACGCTTCACCGTCGGGCAGGCTCTCGACGAGCGTGATGGCCATCTCGCCGATCGTCTTGCCGAACGACCACTGCGCGTCCGCGTCGCCGGAGCCGAGCATGTTCTTGGCTGCGCTCGAGATGAGAACGTCCAAGGCCTCTGCGGACGGCCTTGAGCCGTCTCCAAACGAGAGGCGCAGATGCGACGCGAAGTCGTTGAAGGCATCGAGATGGCCGAGTTTTGCGACGAACTCGATCGACTCGCGAGACAGCAGACCCTGCGGAATGTGGTTGGCGGCAGCTTCCAGCGTGGCGCTCGGTGACACCAGCCGACTCAGCACCTCGGGAATGATCCACACGGATGGGTCAAGGTCGACGCCCGGGTTCGAAGCCCACACGTGGATGCGGCAGAGATGGTCGGCGAACGCCTGATCCTGCGGGTTTGCTCGGCCCGCCAGAAGGTGAGCGACAGACCCGCTGAGCAGGATCTGATACAGCGCCATCACCTCGGAACCGCCGGCCAGCGCCTCCTCGGCATGTACGTTCAACGCAGTCAGGACGTCCTCGTCGAAGCATCGGACCGGCACGCGATCAGTGATCTCTTCGATCAGATTCTTGAGATCGCCGCGCCGCGACGCCGCATCGACGAGATCCAGCACGTGCTTCGCGGTGAGAGCGACTGTGAAGTCGTGGACCCACTGGTGGGCGGTGTCGATCGTGGCGGGCGGGGCCGCGACACGAAACGTGAGGACGCCGTCACGAGCCAGCTTCATCGCCAACAGAACGATCGGACTGAACAGATCGATACGGTCCTCAGGCGCCAGGTCGGGGAACGAATCCAACTGCGTCGCGGCGATGAAAGGACCGATATCGGCCGTGACCCAGGAGCTGACGACGTCGACGAGCTCGGTCAACGATTCGACGACGCGGATCCGGTCGATCTTCGCGAGCTCGTCGTTCGCGATTGTCGTCACCATGGCGCCCGACTCGGTGTTCTCCACGCAGAGGTCAGTAGAGAAGCAAGCCCAGCTCCCGCACCGATGCCGGACGCAGTTCAGCGCGCCTGCGAAGAGCTGTTCGATCTCGTTCAGGTCCGTCGGATAGTCGATCGATATGATCAGGTGATCAGGGCCGCGCATCGGCTCATCGCAATGCGGACACGGTACGAAGTCGTCGGCGTGCGGAAGCGTCCCGGCCATGGGTCACCTGTCAGGGGTGAATGAGTGATGTGCACGGCCAGGCGACCGGGCGTGTCAGGTTGTTGCGCCATGCTGCCATCGCCGTACGAGTCGAATCGAGCGTGGACCCGCTGAACGGTCGATGCCATAGTCCGTCCGGGGCCCACACTGCCGTGCATCGAGGCCATGGACTCGCATGCCGAACGGTTTGGTCAATCGCCTCTACACCGTCGTCACAAACCGCCGGATGGGACGGCCACAGGAGTGTCCGCTCATGCCGCGAGTCGAACGCACGCCCTCTTCGCTCGTCGGCGCGGCAACGGCGCGCGTCACAACCAAGTACCAGCGGCTTACCCTCAGGTCGGTCCGCTGCGTGCACCCTGGGCGTGTCGCCAGGCCGCATGTCAGTTGAGTCTGCGATCGGCGCAATGCAGGAATGGCTTCGCGGCCAACCGCGCACGCTGTGGCCGAACATCGTGGCGGTCGCCGGGAAGTGGAGCCTTGCGTACTTGACGCCGGAGGGCACGCCGCGTAGCAACCAGATGGAAGGGGCCGCGCTGGGGTTGGCGCGGGTCGAGCGGGACGGCAACGTCGAGCCGCTTGTCGACATCTAGCGCACCAGCTCTGGAGCTTCCTGCGCGTGACGCCGCTCATCGATGCCGCGCCGTCTCGGTACTACCCGGCGCTGCCGAACTACACCTACTACGCAGATGGCGACGTGAGATCGACGCTGCACACCGCGGAGAAGTGGGTGACGCCGGCACCTTCGGGATGCGTGGTCTACAACAACGGCTGGTCGATCTGGTGCAGTGGTATGAGGGACTACGCCTGATCGGCGGGTGGAGCGTAACTCGGTAATCCGGGCGCCCAGGGCAGAGTCTGAATGCTGCGCCACAAGCTGGCGGTGCCCGACGTCGTATGGTCGATCTCGCATGACGTCGGGGCCAGCCGGGTCGCAACAGATTCCCGGACATATAGGATGCCGCCCTTCGGCGCTCACGGACGGGGCGCCGCGAACGGGGAGGACCTAATCTTGAAATCCGTCACGCGTACCAGGCTGCTCGCGGTCGTTGCCGCGGCCACCGTCATGCTGGTCGGTGCGCCAGCTCGCGCCGACGTAGTCGTCGACACTGCGATTCCGGACTGGATCATCGACTCGACCGACCGGGTGACCTGCACGTCCGGGACCACCTGCGCGCTGAGTGTCCAGTCCTGGACCCCGCCGAGCTGGGGCTGCTTCCAGGAGACGACGGCCGGCATCACGTCGTCGTTCACGATGTGCGAGACCTACGTGTCGGGCACGGTCACGGCGACGAAGGTGCCCAATGGTCCGTGCGCGCTGACGATGATCCGCGCGCTGCAAGTCTCGTTCATCTCCGGCATCGACCGCTCGATCGGCGGGACGTGGCACCAGGAGGCGACCTTCGTCCCGAAGGAGAACTCGTCGGTCGGCACGACGAAGTACCACGTCGTGATGCACGGCAGCGGACCGCTCGAGAACCAGACCGTCGGCGCCGGATCGCTCTACGGCGAGTTCGACCTGACGTTCCCCGCGCCGGGGCTCCTGCGGAGCTGCAAGTCGGCCGCGGCAGGAAAGCTCATCCCGACGTTGAACGCCACGGAGAACCGTTTCGACGGCTCGGTACTCCATATCGACGCGGACTCGGTGCAGTAGAGCAAGGGGGAGTCGATGCGAGGTCAGGCCGTCCTACGCGTCGCCGCGGTGTGCGGCGTCGCGCTGGCCGGCCTGACCGCGCCCCCGGCGTCGAGCGCACCGGTGAACCCGAGCCCCTGCACCGAGATGGCGCTCTCACCGACGTTCGCCGTTGACGGGACCGCGGTCTGCGCGGGGATGCTTTACGACAAGACCACGGGTGCCGCGACGTCAGCCTCGGTATTCGTGACGACGGACAAGGGGAAGTCCTGGCGGAAGGCAACTGCGGCAGGCATCGCCATCACGCGAGCCGAGGACTCCGTACGCGGTGTCGTCCTGTCGCCTCGCTTCTCGTCGGACCGTCTGATCTTCGTGCAGATCGCTCGCGCGGGTCTGCTGGCGTCGACCGATCTCGGGGAGACGTTCACCCCGGTCAGCCCGCTCGGCCTCGGGCGGATGACCCCCTACGTCGCCACGCCCGACGTACTCGCGGACCTGGCGCGGCCGCTGATCCTGCACGCCGATGCGGCTGGCAACGACGTCTCCATGCAGGTCGACCCCGTCTCGCGCGCACTCACCCCCGTACCGGGAACCCCGGCCAAGGACCACCAGTTCGCGGTCTCGCCGCGGTATGCCACCGATGGCCTCGCGTTCGCTGGTGGCACCCTGGTCCCGACCGACGACCGAGCCGCGTCGTATCCCGTCGTGTACGCCTGCGGAGCCGGATTCGCTTGCAACGAGGTCCGGTTCACCGGTCCGAAGCTCGCGAAGTTCGAACGGCTCTGGACCGTGCCGGCGGCGACGTCCACCGGGTTCTCCGTAGTCCTGCGGCTCATGGTCGGCTCGACGCCAAAACTCTGGCGTTCGACTGACGGCGGAAAGACCTTCCAGCCCTGGACCAGCGTCAACACGATCGGCTCGACCATCGCCAAGAACGGGTCCGCGCACCTCGACGTCGCCGCCGACCCGCTGCAGCCAAAGAGGCTGTTCCTCCGCGCGTCGTGGACCTGGACCACATACCGCAGAACCAACCCGCCGAACGAGCAATTGTTCGTCAGCGAGGACGCCGGTCAGCGGTGGCGTCGAGTCAGCTACGGCACCATGACGTCGGGACTGCGCCACGTCGGTGCCATCCCCGAGATGGAGCCCTCGCCCGACGTGCTGAGCACACCGGCCGGGTTCGTGCTGGCGGGCGGCGGTGGTCGGCTGTTCATGCTCGCCGGCAGCCGCGGAAACCCGAACTACACCGGGCCGTACTGCTCCGGTGACAGCGGAAAGACCTGGGCGCGGTTCTGCAAGTAGCGCAACTCCGTAGCGGATTCGGCTCCGCGAGCGCGGGTCCGCGCATCCAGCGAACCGCGCCACTCCCGTCTCCACCCGCGGCCCTTGCCCCCGAAGCCTCTGCGACCCCTCCGACCTCCGACCCAACGGACCCGCGACCCGGGCTGGTGCGACTCCAGCACACCGTCGCCGTAGGGAGGTGCTGGTGCCTGGCCCCCCCGGGGGTATTCAGTCGATCGCTGCAGGGCTTCGCCTACATCTGCCGGTCGATCGCGGCCCTGATGCGTTCGACGATGATCTTGCCGTTCTTCTGGAATCCAAGATCCGTCTTGACGATCTCGAAGACTTCGTCGCGCGTGTGCGGTAGGTCGTCGCTGCACGCCCACACGACCATGTCGTCGAGTTGGTCATCGGTGTACTGGCCGATTGCCAGGCCGCGCGGAACTGGCGGACGACGGTCCCTGCGGACGGGCTGGTCGTCCCACGCGGGCATCGGCGGCGCTTCAACGGCCGGCGGCGGCGTGTCGTTCAGCGCCTCGTTGTAGGCAGTCACGACGCGTTCGATCTGGCTGTCGGGGTCGCGGAAGTAGTCGGTCGACCAGATTCGGACGAATCGCCAGCCGCGGCTCTCCAAGACCTGCTGGCGGAGCCGATCGCGTTCGCGCGCGACGACACCGGAGTGGTACGCGGCTCCGTCGGCCTCGACGGCGAGAAGGAACCGTCCAGGCTGCAGCGGATGCCGCACGGCGAAGTCGAGCCGGTAGCTCCCGACGCCGTACTGCGGCGTGACGTCGAGGCCCGCCTCGGTGAGCCGGCGTAGGACGTCGTACTCGAACGGGTTGAGCTCGACCGGCTGAGCGCCGTCGTCGCCGAAGTCCGATCCGCCGGTCGCCGCGAACGTGATGAAGCGACGCATGAGCTGGAAGCCCTCGCGCTCGCTCGCGCGTTCGTCGACTTCGTCCGCGGCAAAGCTCGTCACGAGGACGATCTCCGACTTCGCGCGGCTGATCGCGACGTTGACGCGGCGGTGCCCGCCTTCCTGGAGCACAGGACCCCAGCTGTAGCGCAGTTGGCCATCGTTCCCGCGCGCGTAGCCAACGGTAAGGATGATCGAGTCGCGTTCGTCACCCTGGACCCGCTCGATGTTCTTCACGAAGAACGGCTCGTCGCCCGCGGGAGCGAACCACGCGCGGACGTCCTCTGGCTCGTCCGCGAGTCGCTTCTCGATCTCGGCCTGTATCCGGTGTGCGTGCTCGGTGCCGAACGCGATCACGCCGAGGCTGCGCCCGGGGCGCGATCGCGCGTGGTCGAGCACCAGGTCGACGACTGCTTGGACTTCCAGGCGCGGCGACCTGTTGTTCGGACCGAGGCCCGGCGAGAACGGCACGAGCACGTGCCGGAGCGATCCCGAGCCGTCGGCGGCAGGGAACGTCGTCATCTGGCGCCCGCGCGGGCGGTACACCCACGTGTTGCTCGTGGCGATGAGCCGCTCGTCACGGCTGCGGTAGTGCCAGCTGAGGTGACGCGAGCGCTGCGGCCCCAACTTCGTCTCGACGGCGTCGAGGATGCTCTCCATGTCATGGACGACCAGCCCGGTTGGGTCGTCGTCCGGGTCCTCGTCGTACGCGTCAGTGTCGTCGAGCAGCGCGTCGATCGTGCGCGTGAACAGCGTCGTCGGTGGCAGTTGAAGGCTGTCTCCGGCGACGACGGTCTGCGCGCCGCGCGCGATGGCGGGGAGCGCGGCCGCGGGCTGGATCTGGCTCGCCTCATCGAAGAGCACCACGTCGAACAGCTGGGCCGCCGGAAGGAACTCGCTGACGGCTTGCGGGCTGGCGGCCCAGACCGGCTTCGCCGCGAGGAGGACGTCCGGTGCCTCGGTCATCAGCTGCCGGACCGGCTTGAAGCCACGCTTGCGGCGAAGCTGGTCCCGAAGCACCTCAGCCTGGACGGGCTCGTCGTCGAGGACGTTGGCGAGCAGCTCGGCCGCGGCGCGGCGAACGCGCTGCGCGTTCGCCTGGCGCAGCTCGACGTCCGCACCGGCGAACTCTGCCGCCGCGCGGTCTCGGACCGCCGCGTCGATGCCGGCGAGCCGCGTGTCCGTTCGGTGGATGTGCTCGATCACGGTCATGGCGAATGCCTGTGTCAGCCGGCGGGACGCCTCGTCAGGGTCGGCGGGCGCCGTGGCGACCAAGTCCTGCAGCAGCGGCTCACAGCCCGCCGCCACGAGCGCCGCGCGCAGCGTGTGCAGCCGCGGGTACCGGCGATGGATGCTGTCGCCGGCCAGTTGCTGGAGCACAGCGGCGAGCGCCTCGAACCGCAAGCCATTGAGCGTGATGCCCTGGACACGTGGCTGTAGGCGCGTGACCGCGTCGGACAGCGCGTTCCACCTGCTGCGCGCGTCGCCGAGTCCGGCCGGCGGCAGTGGCGGAACCGGACGTCGCGAGATCGCGCGCCACCGGCCGCGCACGTCCGCGGCTTCGGCGAGCAATCGGCGCAGCTCGGCGGGCGCAGCGTCGGGGAAGCGAGTCGCGGCAGTCTTGGCCACCTTGCGCCGCGCGAACGTGCCGAGCTTGACGGCATCGGCTTTGCGTTCCGCGCGTGAGCCGAGCGCGTAGATCTCGCTCGCAAGCTCCTGATCCGACCGCTCAGGCGTCAGCGCCGTGCTGACACCGGAGGAGACCAGACGGGCGAGGGTGCCGGCCAGCCCGAGCATCGCTTGCGCCTCGTCCGGCGTAGCGGTCGGCGGGACGCCCATCTCTGCGGCGAGCGCGTTCAACGCGGACGTCGCCGCCGACAGCAGATCGCCGAGGATGGTGGCGACTAATTCATCCGACTCGGCGACGATGTCCGCAGTCGTCAAGGCACGTAACGACCACCCTGGCTCCGCCAGTGTCGGATCGGTGCCACCCGTCGCGACGAAATCGGCCACCGTGTCGCGCAGCTCGTCGTGCGTGCTCTCCGACCAGCGCATGAGGTCGGCGTACGCGAGACGCACCGGGCGCGCGCTTTCACCCGTCTCGATCGCCCAGTCGTACAGGCCAAGGATGGGTTCGCCGTCGTCGTCGAGTGAGCCGGCCAAGGGGAGGTCCCACGGCTGGCGCGGCTCGTGCAACGCGTCCCGCGAACGGACGAGGAGGTCGCGGTTCTCGGCGAAGCGCCGATGTGTGGCGTCCACACGCGGGCGCGCCGTCCGCTTCCGCTGCTCCACCGCGCGCGACACCTCCTCGACGACGGCTCGGCGGGACAGCCCGGCGGTGAACATGTCCATGACGAGGTGATCGAGTGCCGTTTCCTGGAGCCGGCGCAGGACCGCGGTGATGGCCGCTCGCTTCTGGGCCACGAAGAGCACGCGCTTGTTCCGCGCGACGAGCTCGGCGATGACGTTCGCGATCGTCTGGCTCTTTCCGGTCCCCGGCGGGCCCTGCACAACGAGGTTCTGACCGGCAACGACGGCGTTGATCACGTAACTTTGTGACCCGTCCGCGTCGAGGACGAGGTACTCGTCGCTCGGTGGGCACCGGTCCGGCGCGTCGTTGGCGACCGCCCCACCAGCTCGCCGTACACGCTCCGATGCGGCCTCGTCACCGGCAAGCGCGGCTACCAAGTCCGAACCTGCGAGGAAGGGCGCACGTTCCTCGAGAAGGTCTTCCACCAGCGGTTGTTCCGCGTAGTAGAACGTCCCCAGCACCAGCCCTGGATCGACGCGAAACCCCGTGAGCGACGGCTCGCACGTCTTCACGAAGCGTTCGAAGAAGTCATTGTCGTCGACGGACTGTTCGAGCAGCGCGGCATCGTCGACCGGGATGCCGTACTGCGCTTCCAACAGGTGCAGGAGTACTGGGTTGACTTGGGCTTCGCTGCGAACGGCAAGCTCGAATCCGTCGATCGAACCGGGTCGCGGCGTGATCTCGACCTGACGCAACAGCACCGGCGCGCGCGGAGGTGTCGTCGCGCGAGCACGGCCTTCCCCCTCCGGCTCGTCCGGTTCCACGACCCACGTCGCGAAGCCCGAGGCCGCATAGGTGACGTGTATGCCGAACTCCTCGGCGTACCCGCGCGCCTTGGTGCTGATCGCCTTGAGCGACTTCACCGCTGCTTGGAGATTGATGGCGTCCGGGAACAGCTGATTGGCCCGCACCGGCTTGGCCGCGAGCAACTGCGCGACTGCGCCTACCGCCGCCGGCGCGAGGTCGAGAGTGCCGACCTTGAGGTCGCGGTAGTAGAGCATCCGGTTCGCGCCGGAAATGTTGATCAAGGAAGACCGCCACGTCTTCGAGGCGGCGGCGATGCGGCGCTCGGACGCCGAAACCGTCGAAGTCACCCGGCCAGCATTCCGTACCTCGGTACGAGATGGGTACGAATCGTATGACTCGTCCGAACGGTCTGCGCCGCTCAATCCGCGGATCCCGACCTCAAGTTCCGGCCGCGTCCCCTGGGGTGGTGTAGTTCGGGCTCACGGTTCGTGATCGTGGTTCGTGTCGGTCGCGGATGTTGAGGGGCCATCGCGTGAGGCTCTGTGAGAACCCGCCAAGGAACTCACAGACGAGGAACTGACACGCGATGGCCCTGGATCAGTCTGCCCTGCTGGAGCTGCTGGAGCTGCTGGAGATGATGCGCAGCGCCGACGACAACGAGCTGATGCGCCGCCTGCTCGGCACGATCATGCAAGCGCTGGTGGATGCGGAGGCGACGGCGTTCATCGGCGCCGGGCCGCACGAGCGCACCGAGTCGCGGACGACGCAGCGCAACGGTGTCCGCGAGAAGACCGTCACGACGGCGGCGGGGGATCTGACGGTGCGCATCCCGAAGGTGCGGACCGGGTCGTTCTTCCCGGCGCTGCTCGCGCCGCGCCGGCGGATCGATGTCGCGCTGCACGCGGTGGTGATGCAGGCCTACGTCGAGGGGGTGAGCACCCGCCGCGTCGACGACCTGGTCGTCGCGCTCGGCGGCACCGGCATCTCCCGGAGCGAGGTGTCGCGGATCTGCGCCCAGCTCGACCGGGAGGTCGCCGCCTGGCGGGCCCGCCCGCTGGGCGAGCAGGCGTTCCCCTACGTGTTCTGCGACGCGACCTACTGCAAGGTCCGCCTCAACGGGCGGGTCGTGTCCCAGGCGGTCGTGATCGCCACCGGCGTGTCCGCCGACGGCCGCCGGGAGGTGCTCGGCTGCGCGGTCGGCGACAGCGAGACCGAGAGCTTCTGGACCGAGTTCCTCCGCGACCTGCGCGACCGCGGCCTGACCGGCGTGCAGCTCGTCGTCAGCGACAGCCACCGCGGCCTCACCAACGCCATCGCCGCGGTCCTGCAGGGCGCGTCCTGGCAGCGCTGCCGGGTCCACTTCATGCGCAACGCCCTCGCCAAGGTCAGCAAGGGCCACGCGGAGATGGTCGCCGCGACGATCCGCACGATCTTCGCCCAGCCCACCGGCGACGAGGCCCGCGCGCACGTCGACGTCGTCGCCGACACCCTCGAAGGGCAGTTCCCGGCCGTCGCCGCGCTGCTCCGCGACGCGAAAACCGACCTCACCGCGTTCGCCGACTTCCCGCACGCGCGCTGGCAGAAGATCTGGTCCACGAACCCGCTCGAACGGCTCAACCGCGAGGTCAAGCGCCGCACCGACGTCGTCGGCATCTTCCCGAACTGCGACGCCCTGCTCCGGCTCTCCGCCTGCGTCCTGATCGAGGCGCACGACGAGTGGCAAGACAGCGACCGCCGCTACCTCTCCGAGGAGTCCATGGCCCTGCTCACCCCGCCCCCGCCGACCGCGCTCGAACCCAAGCCGAAGACCCGGAAGGAGGCCGCCGCGCTCGCTACGGCATAGTCACTCTCATCGCAGAGCAACACGCGACGAGCTACACCACTCCCCGGGACGCGGCCTCAAGTTCCTGGCGGGTGCGCGTGGGGCCGCGGGCCGCGCATCCTGCGGGGTCGTCCCTCCAGCGTCAAGGGCGCTCGCTCCGCTCGCGTCGCTGCGCGACCGCCTGCGGCGGCCCTTGACCCCGGAGCCTAATGGGGGCTGCCGGGCGCTCCGCAGGGGCAGACTCGGTGTCCGGCCGCCGGTTGGTCAGCACTCACGGAGCCAGGACTGTGGAGTCCTAAGCAGAGATCGTGCGCCGGCCGGTGGGTGGGAGACGGTGACCGCTGAAGGGATGCCGTGCCCTCCGCGTCGACGCGGGGCGAGCACTCGGCCATTAGGCCGCGGCGGTCTCCCGCAGGGCCGACGAGTGCGGCGGGGACCGCCGCGGAGAGGGGCGGACGACAGGATGGATCTGTTCGTGGGGGACGACTGGGCTGAAGACCACCACGATGTCGCGGTGACCGACGCGGCCGGCCGGCGACTGGCCGTCGCGCGGCTGCCGGAGGGGGTCGCGGGCATTGCACGGCTGCACGAGCTGGTCGCGGGGCACCTCGCCGACGGGGACGCGAGCCCGGAGCGGGTGGCGGTCGGGATCGAGACCGACCGCGGGCCGTGGGTGGCGGCGCTGGTGGCGGCGGGCTACCGGGTCTATGCGGTGAACCCGCTGTCGGTGGCGCGTTACCGGGAGCGGCATTCGACGTCGGGGGCGAAGAGCGACGCCGGTGACGCGTGGCTGCTGGCGGACCTGGTCCGCACCGACGCCGAGCGGCACCGCCCGGTTGCCGGCGACACGCCGGGGGTGGAGGCGCTGAAGGTCCTCGCTCGCGCCCATCAGACGCTGATCTGGGAACGGACCCGCACCCTGCAGCGGCTGCGCGCGGCGCTGCGGGAGTTCTTCCCCGCCGCGCTGGCCGCGTTCGACGACCTGACCGCGCCGGACACTCTCGAGCTGCTGCGCCGCGCCCCGGACCCGGCGCGGGCCGCACGGTTGACCCGGGCGCAGATCGCCGCCGCGCTGCGCCGCGCCCGCCGCCGCGACGTTCCCGCCAAAGCGGCCACGATCCAAGCGGCGCTGCGCGGCGAGCAGCTCACCCAGCCCGCCGAGCTGGTCGACGCCTACGCGGTCACCGTGACCGGGTCGGTGGCGCTGCTGGAGGCGTTCACGGCCCAGGTGGCCGCGGCGGAGGCGGCAATGGGTGCGTGCTTTCACCGCCACCCGCACGCCGGGATCTACCTGAGCCAACCCGGCCTCGCGGTGGTGCTCGGCAGCCGGCTGCTCGGCGAGTTCGGCGACGACCCCGACCGTTACGCCGACGCCAGGTCGCGGAAGAACT
>Ga0190268_10000074_pt1 | contig 15044 bp, 17 predicted proteins | sample Popmic249T_FD_133750 | JGI IMG/M metagenome (GOLD analysis project Ga0190268, IMG submission 133750) | Populus adjacent soil microbial communities from riparian zone of Blue River, Arizona, USA - 249 T | ecosystem: Environmental > Terrestrial > Soil > Riparian zone | place: USA: Arizona... | reverse complement strand
CCCGCGCACCCGCGTCGGCCCAACCCTGCAGCCCAGCAGCCGGTCTCACGCGTAGTGATCTTCAAAGAACGACTGAGCCCGGCGCCAACCACGCCGTCAGGATGGAAAAGGCTCCCGGTTGCGGAGCCGACCCGAGCACCGTCACCGCACGTGATCATGCGCGGCGTTTCGCCAAGCCCTCCCTAGCGTCTTGGCTCCCTACCAACGGGAGGACAGACGTGATCTTCACGCCGGACAAGGACGGGTCCTGTGATGCCTGCGGCGAGCTCGTGGCCGCCGGGACGCGGGCGACGTGGCAGGAGGGGCCGCCGGCCGGGCGGCTGACGCACCGGGTCTGCCCCGGGTCGTACGTCGACATCGTGCCCGCGGCGCTCGGGCCGGTCGTGTGGGACACCGTGGAGCTGGTCGAGCTCAGCGCGTTCCCGCCCGACGAGCCGATCCCGCTCGAGCTCACCCCCGGCGCGCGGCTCGCGCTGGCGTGGGCGTAGCGCGTGTCGCTCCCCGTTTCTGTCACACCCCGGTCCTAGCGTCGTCCGCATGGCAGCCGACACCACGACGTACGTCACCCCGCGCGACCGCCTGCTGCGGCACTTCGCGACGCGGGCGACCTCCGGCGACCCGGCGACGTGGCTCGCGCAGGCGTGGGCGCGGGCGGCGCTCATGGCGCCGCGCGCCGACGACGATGCCGTGCTGGACCTGCTGCGGATGGAGTGGGACGAGTGGCGGGCGGCTCATCCCGGCGAGCCGCTGGTCGCGTTCCGCGCGCCGGAGGCGATCGCCGAGGAGCCTGTGGTGCCGTCGCCGCCGCCGTACGACGCGCTCCCCCCGCTGCGCTTCGGCCGGTACGGCGTCGACCTGCCCAGCCACGAGGACCGGATCAGGGAGGAGCAGGAGCGCCTCGCCAAGCGCGACTCGTCGTTCTACGGCTTCTGACCGACTAGGGGCAGGCGGCGGCCCAGCGCGTGCCGCCGTTCGTGGAGCACCACACCACGTAGCCGAGCGGAGACCAGCGGCCGCCCGTCATGAGCAGCCTCCCGCCTGCGAACGTCAGGAGGCCCAGGGGCGTCGGGCGCGCGTCGGTGGCGGCGTACGCGTACGCGTACGGCATGGTGCCGCGCGGGGCCTTGACCGTGGGCAACCGTCCGTACGAGACGAGCCGCCACGACGTCCCGTCGTCGTCGGAACGGTAGAGACGTTCGCTCGGCGGGTTGGCCGCCTGGGTGCCTCCGGAGACCCGCGCGTAGAAGGTGCGGCTCCCCTGCCGTCCACCGGTCACCGCGACGGCGGGCTGCACGCCCAGCCGCTGCAGCTCGGTGACCGCCCGTTGGAGGACCGTGAGCGGCGTGAACGAGGCGCCGCCGTTTCGCGACGCGAACACCCGCAGCGTCCGCCTTCCGGGCTCGATGGTCGTGGCGAAGAGCACGCGGGACTTCTCGTAGTCGGCGGGGAACCAGATCCGGTCGACGGCCTGTCCCGCGGGAAAGCGGGCGAGCTGCGCCCGGCAGGTGAACGCCGCGTCACATCCGAAGAGCTGGTCGACGGCCGTGAACGCGCTCTCTCCCGCGACCGCTCCCACGGCGAACGCGACTCCGTCGAGGTGATGCCGCGGCGAGACGGCGAAGCGGCGGTCCCTCGCGCCCGTGCCGCCGATGAGCCGGACCGTCGCCAGCGTCGGGTCGAACAGCAGACTGCCCGCGGCGCCCCCCGGCGCTCCCGGAGCGACGATCACGCCGTGGTCGTTCAGCGCCGGAACCGGCGCGGCGGGCAGCCCAGGTACCGGCGCGGCCGCCGTGGCCAGCGCCACGGGTCCCCGGACAGGCGCCGCCTTGAACGACACGCCGGAATCGACGCTGTAGTAGACCGTGTCGTCGAACTGCGCCACGACGAGGCCGTCCGAAGGAAACAGCGGCGAGATGACGGCATCGACGATCCGGGTCGCCGTCTCCGGCAATCCCGCGGTTTCAAGACGTTTCCAGGTCCTCGCGTGGTCGGAGGTCGCGTAGACGCGTACGGCCGCCGCCGCACGCGCGTAGTCGACCCCGAAACAGAACGCCTTTCCGTCCCGGTCGAACCCTGGCGAGGTGACAAGACGTTCACAGCCCGGCAGTGCGGGCGGTGGCGCGCCGGCGGCCGGGACCGTCAGGACCAGACCGAAAGCCGAGACAGCGAGCGCGCAGCCCCGGCGCGCCCAGTGCGGCCTCATCTCGTCCCCCACGGCTCGTCGGCGCCCACAACGTCTTCCAGGAATCCGTCGCTCCCGGTGATGCTCTTGTTCGGAACGGCGTCGTAGACATTGGCCTTGAGAGTGGTCAGATCCCTGCTGGGACACGACGTGACCGACCTATTGAAACGGACGCCGAACGTGTCGCGGACAGTGACGACATGTGTCTGATCGGTCCGCAGCCGAGAATATGACGTGACTTTGAGGAGCCAGTTCGCGGCGTTCGAGGTCGGCACGAGCAGGCCGCTCACCGGCACCTCGGCATGGAACGTCTGGGAGCTGACGCCGCTGATCCAGCTCAACGTCAGCACCGTCCCGACGTACGCGCAGCCCGCCGCCGTCTGCGCGAAGACCATGGGTCCGGTGAGCGCGACCGTGCACGGCGTGTTCGGTACGGACGTCCCGGCGGTCGTAGCCGTGGGGACCGTGATGATCTCGATGGCGCAGTTGGCGCCGGTGGTCACCGTCCTGACATCGACGGTGCAAGCCTCCGCGGCGAAATTGGGGTTGGTCGACGTGCAGTCGATCTGGTGGCCGGGCCCGGCCGCACCCGTCGCGGAGCCCTGCCAGATAGGCAACGCGAAGTCGGATGCGACGACGATTGACGCGTTGGCCGGGGATCCCGGCACTCCCGCGGCAATTATTCCCAGCGCGAGAGCGAGGCGACTGCCCCGACGCACTCGATTCGAGACAGCATTCATCAAGAAATTCTCCCCGTTGGGCCCACACCGTAGGGGGGTGTGTGCGTTGCGGGAAGATTAGGGGAGAGTTGTCAGGGATTCAAGGTCTGCTTGACCAATGCCGCATACGGGCGCCTCTACGCCACGTCATGGCTCAGAGTGCCGCGAGCAACGAACCTGTCGGCGTGCCGAGGCCGGCGGCGGTGTCGTAGCCGCGGCGCGGGACGTTATCGCCCCACTCCTCGAACGCCTTGAGGACGTACTTCTTGCCGCTCTTCGCGGTCGCCCCGTCGGTGAAGTCGACCCGGACTCCGCCGCCCGCGCGGCCGTAGCGGACGATGTCGCGGAAGAACGACCGCTTCGCCTTGTAGCGCCCGTACAGCAGCGGGTTCGCGAAGCCGATCGGCTTGCCGCGGCGGTCGTTCGCCAGCACGAGCAGGCCCGCCACCAGAGCCGTCGAGGCGGTCGACGACGCGACCCGCCGCTCGGCGTAGCGGACCTTCCCGTCGGGGAACGTCATCGTGTAGCCGATGTTCATGCCGGTCTCGGCGTCGCCCATGACGGCGAGGTCGGGCACGGTGCGGCCGAGGGAGCCGTTCGCCCGCTCGGCCAGGGACCCGGGGACGACGCCCTTCTGGTACGCCGGCTGGTCGTGCACGTTGGACGTGCCGCCGCCCGTCCCCCGGTACGTCGCCGGGATGTCCTCCTCCCACTTGCCGCCCTCGATGAGCCACTGCGACTTGCCCCAGGCCAGCTCGCGGACGTACCGCCCGCCGCGGCCGAGGACGAGCGAGGTGGCGCCGACCGACGTGGCGAGCGGCTCGCTCGCGGGGAAGACGGTGGTCGGGTTGCCGCCGGTCCACGAGTTGTCGCCGAGGTCCCCTGCCGCGAACAGCAGCGAGATCCCGGTCGCCGCGGCCTGCTCGGCGATGGCGCCGATGAGCGTCCACTCGGGCTCGGGGACGTTCTCGGAGGTGGTGTACCAGCCGTTGATGACCGCGTCGCCCCACGCGCCGTCGACGGCGAGCAGCGTGCCGGTCATGAGGTCGAACGAGCTCGTGGTGCCGACGTAGACGAGGTTCGCGCCGGGCGCGACGGTGTGCACGGTCTCGAACAGCGTGGACGCCTGCGTGGCCCAGACCGACGGGCGGAGGTACGGCTCGGCGACCGGCGTCTGGTACGCCCCCGGGTACGAGATCTGCTGCAGCTGCCCGGCCTTCAGCGCCAGGATGCCGTGCCGCTTGGACCACGTCGAGATGTCCTTGCCGAGCGGCTTGATGGCGTGCGAGCCGACCATCGCGACGGTCTGGCCGCTGCCGTCGACCTTCTTCCTGAGGAGGGCGTCGACGCCGTACGCCGCGCGCAGCGCCTGCGGCGTCGTCTCGCAGACGACGGCGGCGGGGCGCTTGCCGCGGAACGCAGGCAGCCGGGAGTGCACGGTCGCGCCGTCGTGCTTGGAGCAGGGCGCGCCGTACTGGACGGCGGCCGGCGGCGCGACGTCGAGCGGCGTCGGGGGCTCCTCGGGCAGCGGCGGCGGCGGGTCGTCGTGGCCGGTACGGATCAGCGCCGCGCCCTGGTCGAGCCCGCGGACGCCGGAGACGAGCCGCGCGACGGTGAGCGGCAGGCGCGGAGCCGAGCCGGGGGCACGGAGGGCGAGCCCGCCGACGGCGTACCGGGAGAACGACGTCCCGAACGCCCGTGCCACCGCCCGCGCGGGGCCGCGCGCGGGGACGACGAGGCGGTTGGCGGGGACGGCGCCGACCTCGAGGCCGGACGTACGCAGCCAGGCCGAGACGGCGGCGACCGTCGCGGGCGCCGGCGAGAAGCGGTCGCGCCACTGCGCGGGGGTGAGGTGGCGGCCGTACGCCGGGTTCGCCGGGTCGCTCACGGCCAGCGCGAGCGCGCGGGCGGCGCGGGCGTCGCGCCACGGCAGCAGCACCTGGACCTGGACGTCCTCGTCCGCGGCGACGGGGCCGACGCGCGCGGCGGGCACGGCCCACGCGGGCACGGTGCCGGCGAGCGGCACGGTCGGCGCGGCGGCGACCGGGGCGAGCGGGGCGGCGAGCGCCGCGAGGGCGCTGAGCAGGGCGAGGCGTCGTCTCACGAGGGGACGAGTTCGACGCGGGGACGTACGACCCTCTACGCGGGCGGCGACCAGGGGCCGGCGGCGAGGTCGCCCTCGAAGATCGCGCGGTCCTCCTCGTCGGTGAGCGCGGCGCCGGCGGCGACCGCCTTGGCGTGCCACCCGGCGAAGTCGCGGCCGGCGACGGCGAGCGCGCGGGCCATGCCCTCGTACGCGTACGCGAGGTCGAAGCCGCCGAAGCCGTGCTCGGCGCAGAGGTCGTACGACCGCTGGGCGTGGTGGAGGGCGGGCTCGGGGCGGCCGTTGACGGCGTAGACGCGGGAGACGAGCCACTCGCCGCGCGCGGCCTCGACGGGGCCGCCGCAGGCGCGCCAGTGGTACAGCGACGCGTGCGCGGTGTCGACGAGCTCCGCGTCGCGCACGGGGTCGCGGTCGGAGCCGAGGCCGTCCCAGACGGCCGCGTTCAGCTCCTTGGCGAGCGCGCGATGGCCGTCGGGACCCAGGCTCAGCGGAGGTCGATCCCGTCCAGCCAGGCGAGGTCGGGGTTGTAGACGAGCACGGAGCGGTTACGGCGGAGGCAGCGCCACGCGTCGAGGCGTGCCATCCAGCGCGTGGGTGCCGTTCCGCGCGCCCGGAGCAGCATGTGCCCCTGCGAGAACGTCACGATCTGCCACTCCCAGCCCCGCCGCTGACGGCGCAGGCCAACTTCGAACGTCGGCGCCATGCGGGGATGCTAGGTCGCGCGGAACGGCGCCGTCCGGCGTTTGGGAAAACTCGCGGGCAGCGTTCAGCGACGCGGGGTGAGCCGGCCGAACCGCACCGTCTCGCTGGCGAACACCCGTCGCTTCGACACCACGCGCAACACCTTGGACGCGTCGATCATGAGGCCGTTACCGAGGTACACGCCGACGTGCACGGCGGGCTTGCCCCAGAAGATGAGGTCGCCCATCCGCAGGTCGGCGAGCGACACGGGTTTGGCCAGCTTCTCGATGCCGGCGGGCGTGGCCGGGAGGGTGCCGTTGCCGACCTTCCACCAGGCCCTGCGCACGAGTCCCGCGGCGTCGTACGACGCCGGGCCGGTGCCGCGGAACGACCAGCCGTGGCCGACGCCGTAGCGGAGCCTGCGCACGAACGCCCTCGTCGGCTCCTTCGGCACGGTCTTCGGCCGGTGCCCGACGCCGGGAACGGCGCGGAGCCCGGCGGTTGCAGCCTTGGGAGCCGCCTTGGGCGCCGCCTTCGCCTTCGGGGCCGCCTTGGGCGCGCCCGGCCTGGCCATGCCGGGGCGCGGCACGCGGCCGTACCGGACGACGTCGCCGGTCCAGATCGCGCGCTCGATGACGGCGCCGCGCGAGCTGGAGGCGTCGATCATGCGGCCGTTGCCCTGGTAGATCCCGACGTGGTGGACGGGGTTGCCGAAGAACACGAGGTCGCCCGGCAGCCGGTCTGCCTTGCTCACCGGCCAGGCCCACGCCTGCTGGTCCCGGGAGCGGCGGGGCATGTCCTTCGCGCCGCCGAACTTCGTCCAGAGGAACGACGTGAGGCCGGAGCAGTCCCACGCGTCGGGGCCGTTGCCGCCGTAGACGTACTTGTCGCCGACCTGGTTGCGCGCCGCGGCGAGCACCTTCGCGGCCGCGGTGTCCGGCGCCTTCGGCATGCCGTTCGACGGGATGGCGAGCGCGGACACGCCGCCGAGCGCCGCCAGCGCGGCGACGACACCGACGATCCGCGTGGCGACGCGGGTACGCATGGCACCTCCGTGTGACAGCACGAGACCCCCGTGACGTAGGTGAACATCGGTCCGATTCGTCCCTACCTTGACCCAGAGGTCTGGCGCCGGTCCAGTCGCAGGCGGGACACTCCGCCCGTGACCCGCTTCGTCCAGGACCTCGCTCCCCTCCCCGACCTGTACGCCGCCGACGTCGCGCTGCGCGCCCATCTGGACCGGTTGCTGGGCGACGTCGGGCACAAGTCGGCGGCCCCGCTGCTCGAGTCGCTGGCCGCCGACGCGGCCGGCCCGCTGCACGCCGCGGCGCTCGACGCGGAGACGCACCCGCCCCGCCACGTGCCGTACGACCCCTGGGGGAAACGCGTCGACCGGATCGAGACGGCGGGCGGCTGGGAGACCCTGCGGCGGGCCGCGGCGACACACGGGCTGGTGGCGCTGCCCTACGAGGCCGACGCCCGCGCGACATGGGGGGCCGGCGCGCGCGTCGTGCAGCACGCGCTGCTGCACCTGTACGGGCCGTGGTCGGCGACGTACTCCTGCCCGGTGGCGATGAGCGACGGCGCGGCGACCGTGCTGGCCGCGGACGGGGTGGACCCGGCACTGCGCGAGCGGCTCCTCCCCCGCCTCCTCTCCCGCGATCCCGACGTCGCGTGGACGTCCGGGCAGTGGATGACGGAGAGCCAGGGAGGCAGCGACGTCGGGCGTGCGACGACCGAGGCGCGTCGCTCCGACGACGGCACGTGGCGGCTGCACGGCGAGAAGTGGTTCTGCTCGGCGACCACGTCGGAGTTCGCGATCGCGCTGGCCCGCCCCGAGGGCGCGCCGGACGGCTCGCGCGGGCTCGCCTGCTTCGTCGTACCCCGCTACGCCCGCCTCGCCGCCGCTCCCCCGGCCGGCTCGTGGGCGCGCGAGACCGCGCCGGGGCTGTTCGTGCACCGGCTCAAGGACAAGCTCGGCACCCGCGCGCTCCCCTCCGCCGAGGTACGGCTCGACGGCGCGGAGGCGTGGCCGGTCGGCGACCCCGCCGAGCCCGGCCTGCGGCGGATGCTCGCGCTCGTCCAGGTCACGCGCATCCACAACGCCGCCGCCGCGGCCGCCGGCATGCGCCGGGGGCTGGTGCTGGCGCGGCGGTTCGCGGAGACGCGGGAGGCGTTCGGGGAGCGGCTGTTCCGGCAGCCGTTGCACCGCGAGGTCCTCTCGTGGCTCGCGGTCGACGCGGACGCGGCGTTCTCCCTGACCGGCCTCTGCTTCTCGCTGCTCGGCCGCTACGAGAACGACGGCGACGCCGACGCGGGCGCGCTGCTGCGCTTCGCGGCCACGCTGGCTAAGGCGTCCACGGGCAAGCTCGCCGTCGCCAACGCGAGCGAGGTCGTCGAGTGCTTCGGCGGCCCCGGCTACATCGAGGACACCGAGATCCCGCGCCTGCTCCGCGACTCGCAGGTGCTCCCCGTCTGGGAGGGCACGACGAACGTGCTCTCGCTCGACGTGGTGCGCGCGCTGGCCCGCGACGACGCGCTGACGCCGTACCTCGCGTACGTCGACCGCACCCTCGACGTCACCGGCGAGTGGATCGGCCCGGTCGCCAGGCAGCTGCGCCCGGTCCGCGACGCCGTCGCCGAGGACGCTCGCGCGGCCGCCGCCGAGCCGCTGGGCGCGACGACCCAGGCACGCGCACGGCACCTCATGGAGCGCATGGCGCACCTGCTGGCAGCGGCGACGTTGCTGGAGCAGGCGTCGTTCGACCTCGACCGAGGGGACGCCAGGTCCGCGCTGGTCGCGTCGTTGTGGACGCGCCGGCGGGTCCTCGGCGACCCTGCCGCGGGAGAGGGCCACCGGGCGTTCGCCCACGTCGTCGACGGAGCCGCGTTGTGATCGCCACGCCCGCCACTCCCCTGCTCGCCTGGCTCGCCTTGCTCGACGAGGCGGACCGGCGCGCGTTCTACGACGACCTGCTCGCCGCGGTGGAGACGGCGCGGGACTCGTCCGACCCCGCCGAGATCGAACGCTGCCTGCGCCAGTGGCGCCTCACCGCCGAGGGCATGGTCAACGCGGAGCTGCGCGACTCCCTGCTCGAGAGCTAGCCGCTGTCGAGAAGCCGGCGGCTGTCGAACGCGAGCGGCTACGAGCCCGCGCTCGCGACGCGCGGACCCGGTATGGAGTTGTGGGGGTGGCTCAGCCTCTGTCCTGGAGCCAGGTCATCACCCCCGTCCCCGTCGCACCGACCGCCATAGCGGCGAACGCCGTCCCGAGCGCGCCGCGCACGACCCCGCCGCGCACCGCGGCCGCGAACGCCGCCGCGTCGACCGCGTCGCTCAGGGCCGCGCCGAGCGCCCACTCGCGCTCCGCCTCGGGCGACCGCGACAGGAGCAGCCCGGCGCCGAGCGCGATCTCCCGCGCGCCGAACATCCGCGACAGCCACGACATGCGCTCCGCCGTACCGGAGTCCACGCCGAGCACCCCGGGCATCAGCCGCGGGCGCGCCAGAGCGCCCACGCCGACCAGCACGCGACCCACGGCCACGAGCCGCGCGCCGTCCCGTCCCATCCATCGATTCGCCATGCCGGCGAGCGTAACGAGGCCCTGTGACAGAAACCGCGCACGTCACCCCAGGGTGCGGCTCAGGTAACGACCCGGTTCCGGAGCGTAGGGAAGGGAATCCCTGACACATGCCGCACGTTGGACAGGAACGATCCCCCTGAACCCCGGGAGGCCCCCATGGGTGAACGCGTCCTGCGAGGCAGCCGCCTCGGCGCCGTGAGTTACGAGAACGACCGCAACACCGACCTGGCCCCGCGCCAGTCGGTGCACTACGACTGCCCCAAGGGCCACCACTTCACCGTGCCGTTCGCGGCCGAGGCCGAGGTGCCGGGTACCTGGGAGTGCAGCTTCTGCGGCACCGCCGCGCAGCACGCCGGCGCCGCGCCGCCGGAGCCGAAGAAGGTCCGCCCGACCCGCACGCACATGGACATGCTCCGCGAGCGCCGTACGACCGACGACCTCGAAGAGGTCCTCAAGGAGCAGCTCGCCGCGCTGCACAGCGCCCAGAAGCGGAAGTCCGCGTAGAACCCGCTAGGGTCCGAAGTCCAGGCCGCGCGCATCACCCCCCCGGTGCGCGCGGCCTGTCTGTGTCCGGGGTCTACTCGGGAGGCAGTGAGGGCGGCGGCGGGACGTTCGCCGGCCTGCGGTCCGCGGCGGGCACGCGGCGCGAACGCACCTTCCGTACGGTCTCCGTCCCCGACGCGGCGGCGCGACCGTAGCCGGCCCAGCGGAAGACGCCGACCCGCGACGTGGCCAGCCCCAGCAGGGTCTTGCGCAGCAGCGCCCGCGTCGGCGGCGCGACGCAGACCAGCCCGACGATGTCGGTGACGAACCCCGGCGTCAGCAGCAGCGCCCCACCGAACACGACGAGCACGCCGTCGGCGGTCTCCTTCGCCGGTACCCGGCCCGCCTCGATCGCCCCGCGGAACGCCCGCCAGACCTTCGCGCCCTCGCGCTTGACCAGCCACGTCCCGAGGATCGCCGACAGCAGCAGCAGGCCGATGGTGGGCAGGACGCCCAGCCAGGACCCGACCTGGATGATGGCCCACAGCTCGACGATCGGGACGACGATGAACAGCACGAGGAGCAGCGCGGGCATCAGCGGGCTCCTCTCACGAGATCCTCAACGTCTGCCGACCGACGCGGGGTTCCGCCCGGCGGGCCGCGCGCGGCGGGACCGTACGGCCCACCACGTCACCCGCCACAGCGCCTCCGCGACGATCGCGCGGCTCATCTTGCTCTGCCCGCGTTCGCGCTCCACGAACGTGATCGGCACCTCGACGATCCGGAAGCCCGCCCGCCACGCCTGCCACGCGAGGTCGACCTGGAAGCAGTACCCCTGCGACGCGACCTCGCCGAGCGGCAGCGCGCCGAGCACCGCCATCCGGTACGCGCGGTAGCCGCCCGTCGCGTCCCGCAGCGGGACGCCGAGGGCGATGCGGGTGTACGTGTTCCCGCCCTGGCTGAGCAGCCGCCGCGAGGTCGGCCAGTTGCGGACCTCTCCCCCGGGCACCCAGCGCGAGCCGAGGACGACGTCGGCGGTACGCAGCGCCGCCAGCAGCCGCGGCAGCTCCTCCGGCTGGTGCGAGCCGTCGGCGTCCATCTCGACGGCAACGTCGTAGCCGTGCTCCCTCGCCCACGCGAACGCCGCGATGTACGCCGCCCCCAGGCCCTCCTTGCCTGTCCGGTGCAGCACGTGGACCTGCGGGTCCTCGGCGGCGAGCGAGTCGGCGATGTCGCCGGTGCCGTCGGGCGAGTTGTCGTCGGCGACGAGCACGTCGACCTCGGGGACGGCGGCCCGGACGCGGCCGACGATCCAGGCGACGTTGTCCGCCTCGTTGTAGGTCGGGATGCACACCAGCACCCGCCCGAGATCCGTTGTCGTCATCGGCGGCGCAGACTACCGGCGAACGCCCCCGCGATGCCCGCGACACCCACCAGCGCGAGCAGCCACTCGGGCCAGGCGCCGAGCCGGGTGGCGAGCGTACGGCCCCGCGCCAGCGGCACCTCGTGGACCAGCAGGTCGCGCGTGAAGATGGCGGAGCGGTCGACGTACGACCCGTCCGGCGCGATCACCGCGCTCACCCCGCTGGTCGCCGCGACGAGCACCGCGCGGCCGTGCTCGACCGCGCGGATGCGCGACATCGCGAGCTGCTGGTGGGTCAGGTCGGAGCGGCCGAACGTCGCGTTGTTGGTCTGCACCACGAGCACCTCGGCGCCCTGCCGTACGCCGTCGCGCACCAGGCCGTCGTACGCCACCTCGAAGCAGATCACGTCGCCGAGCGAGACCCCCGCCACCTGCAGCGGGTCGGTCGAGCCCTCGCCGGCGGGCACGAAGTCGCGCGGGATCAGCGCCAGCCGCCCGAACCACGGCGTCACGACGTCGCGGAACGGCACGTACTCGCCGAACGGCACCAGGTGCCGCTTCACGTACGTCGCCCCGAAGCCGGTCGCCGGGTCCCACACGACGCCGGCGTTGTGGACCTCGGTGTCGTTCTTGTCGAGAACGGCGCCGACGACGACCGGCACGCCGATCTCCTTCACCGCGCCGTCGATGAGCGCGCGCGCGACGGCGTCGGTGCGGGGGTCGCGGTCGGTGCTGTTCTCAGGCCAGATGACGAACGCCGGCCTCGGCAGCGTCCCCGCCCGCACGGCCGCGGCGAGCTCGTACGTCGCCTCCGCGTGGTTGCGGATCACCGCGTCCTGCTGGCGGGTGTCGCGCGACGGCAGGCCGAGGCGGGGGACGTTGCCCTGGACCAGCGCGGCGACGGTCGTGCGGTCGGGCTTGGGCGCGCCAGGGAGGAGCGGTGACAGCGCCAGTGGTGCCAGGGCGAGCGCGAGGGCGGCGGCGGTGAGCGGCACGCGGCGCGCGGCCGCGTAGCGGACCGCGACGACGCCGAGACCGGCCGCCAGCGCCACGAGGAACGTCACCAAAGGCGCGCCCCCCACCGACACCCACGGCAGCCACGGGCCCTCGTCCTGGCTGAACGCGAGCCGCCCCCACGTGAACCCGCCGAACGGCCAACGCCCCCGTACGGCCTCCTGCAGCACCCACACGCCCGCCGCCCACAGCGGCCACGCGGGCAGGCGCGAGACGGCGGCGAGGGCCACGGCGGAGGCGGCGAGGATGGCCGCCTCCAGCAGCGCGAGGATGAGCCAGGCGTTGGTGCCGGCGCCGGGCTGGAGCCACTGCAGCAGCGGGACGAAGAACGCGACGCCGTAGACCAGGCCGAGGAGCGCGGCGCGTCTCAGGGGCTGCCGATGGACGGCGGCGAGCAGCAGCGCGGGGCCGACGACGGCGAGCGGGCGGACCGAGTAGTGCGGGAACGCCAGCATCGTCAGCACCCCGCCGAGCAACGCGACCAGCAGCGCCGGGCGGCGCGCGAGCCGGTTGTCCTCGATCACGTGCCGACGCTACCTGCGGCCGTACGGCACCGCAGAACGCGCGGGCGGCGCTGGAACGGAAAGAGGGTCCAGCCGCCCTTCGGACCGGGCCGTTCCCGCGGGCGGCGGGCTACGGAGCACCGTTGTCTACTGGGCGGCCGGACCCCTCCGGCGCGAGACCACCCCCGCCGGCCGGTGGCTCCTGGGCGCCCCCTTGTGGGGAGCGCCCTCCGGTCGTTCGACCAGGTGGTCGGCCGAACCCTGCCAAGCGCGTACGGCTGTGTCAACACACCCCTGACCTGCGGTTTTACGGCATCAGCGCAGGTCAGCCGCATGATCGGCGATCACGAAAAACCGCTCGTACGGACTAGGAATTGGGCCGTTCGGACGAGGCTTGGGGCACGACCACCGTGCCCGTCGCCGTGACGACGACGAGCGGCTCGGCGAGGACGCGCGCGGCGGACTGGCCGGCGTCCGGCGCGGCGCGGCAGACGACCCGCGCCTCGAACGCGATCTCGCGCGATCGCCTGCCCATCCGCGTCACCGTCGCCGTCGCCTCGAGGACGTCGCCGCCGTGGACGGGCCCGGTGAAGCTCACCTCGCTGTAGCCCGCGAACAGCCCTTCGTCGCCGTCCGTACGGATGCAGACCTCGGTGGCGACGTCGCCGAAGAGCGCGAGGACGTACGCGCCGTCGACGAGGTTGCCGCCGTAGTGGGCGTGCGAGTACGGCACGTAGCGCCGGTGCGTGACCGACAGGCCTTCGCTCATGCGCTGATCCTGTCGGACGACGGCGGCAGGAGGGCGTGGACGAGGTACGACGCCACCTCGCGCGGCGTCGTCCCCTTGCCGAACACGCGGTCGACGCCGTACTCCCCCGCCTTGGTCTGGTCGAAGCGCGGGCCACCGACGACGAGCAGCGGGCGGGCGTCGGGGTACGCCGCCCGGAACGCCGCCGTGACCTCCTGCGTGTGGTGCACGTGGGCGTCCCGCTGCGTGACGACCTGGCTGGTCAGGACGGCGTCGGCGTTCTCGGCCTGCGCGCGCGCGACGAGGTCGTCGACGCCGACCTGCGAGCCGAGGTTCACGACGCGGATCTCGCGGTAGTACTCGAGCCCCTTCTCCCCCGCGAACCCCTTGACGTTGAGGATCGCGTCGAGCCCGACGGTGTGCGCGTCGGTGCCGACGGTCGCGCCGACGACGACGAGCCTGCGGCGCAGCCGCGAGCGGATCGCGAGGTTGACCTCCTTGGCCGACAGGAGCGGGTACTCGCGCTCCACGACCTCGACCTGGGACAGGTCGACGAGGTGGCCGACGCGGCCGTACACGACGAAGAACGTGAACGAGGGGCCCATCCCCTTGGCGTGCACGACCATCGCCGGCTCGATGCCCATCTTGTGCGCGAGCTGCAACGCCGCGCCCTCGGCCTGCGCGTCGTGCGGGACGGGCAGCGTGAACGACAGCTGCACCATCCCGTCGCCGGTCGTGTCGCCGTAGGGGCGGACGACCCGGCCTGGTGGCGGCGCGGCGGAGGGCGTGACGTTGCCGAGGCGGTCGTGCGAGGCGGGGACGCGGGCCTCCTCGGCGGCTGCGGCGGCACCGCCGGGTACGGGCTCGCGGCGCTGACGGGCGGTCATCGCGCACCCTCCAGGATCTCGGTGGCGGGGTTCCAGTAGCCGTCGCCGTGCGCGACGACGCCGTCGAGGCCGCGGCCGCCGTCGGGCGGGCGCTTCGTGATGCCGAACGTCCCCTCGGCGATCGCGTCGAGCAGGCCGTCGTCGGCGATGCGCTCGAGCAGCTCGACGGACTCGGAGAGGACCTGGCGCGCGCGGGTCGCGATGAAGCCGTCCTTGGGCGGGTGGAAGTCCTCGGCGAGGTTGCCGGCGGCGGAACGCACGTAGGCGACGTTCTCCAGCGCGAGGTCGCGGTCGGAGAGGAACGGCGTGACGATCCCCTCGGTCATCATCCCGACGAGGATGATCCCCTGGCCGGTCATCGTGCCGACGAGGTTGAAGAAGCCGTCGAGCAGGTAGCCGGCGAACACGTTGCCGGTCATGTGCTTGGTAGGCGGCATGTACTTCAGCGGCGCCTCGGGGAACACTTCGCGGACGAGCTGCGCGTGGGCCAGCTCGAGCCTGAGCTGGTCGGGGATGGCGGGGTTGATCTCGAACGCGTGCCCCAGCCCGAGCTGCCACGGCTCCAGGCCGGCTTCGAGGCCGAAGCGCTCGTTGAGCAGCTGGCTCACGACGACGGTGTGCGCGGCGTCGACGGCGTCGGCGGTGGTGAGGTAGTTGTCCTCGCCGGTGTTGATGACGATGCCGGCCCGGGCGTGCACCTGCCTGCTGAACCGCTGGTCGACGAACGTCCGCCGCGGGTTGATCTCGCGGAAGATGATCCCGTACATGCAGTCGTTG
>Ga0190268_10000073_pt1 | contig 15155 bp, 12 predicted proteins | sample Popmic249T_FD_133750 | JGI IMG/M metagenome (GOLD analysis project Ga0190268, IMG submission 133750) | Populus adjacent soil microbial communities from riparian zone of Blue River, Arizona, USA - 249 T | ecosystem: Environmental > Terrestrial > Soil > Riparian zone | place: USA: Arizona... | reverse complement strand
CGGCTCCTAGAGGTAGGAAGGATAGATTCCCCGTAGCCCGGCCCTTCTAACGTAGTGTGGGGCTAAGTTGATACCTTCGGGCTTTTACTGCTTTCCCCAAGGTTAAGTCCTTGGTGGCTAACTCTGCCTCAAAAGTACTCATATTGACGAGATAAAAATTCCACGCTACAGCAACAGAGTTAGGATCCTAATAGCAGCATCGGCTTCGCCGAAGGACTCTCGTAAGCCTTTAGGTAGGAAGAGCTGGAAGGGGCAGGGGGAAGCAGCACAACCTGCTTTGCAGGTAGGCTACCGGCGAGAAGAACTATATTTAAGTTAAGTACTCCCTACCTAAAGGGTGAGAGGCCGGCTCCAGGCTTTATATAACGGAGCCGGGACCCCGGTAGTCTTAACTTAACGAAGGCTAGGGTCGCTATCTCACCGAAGGGGTTATATAAAGCCCCTTCCTTCGTTAGGGGGCAGTGTTATTAAGCAGTTTCTAGGATTCTTAAAAACAAAAAATAAGCACTTAAGGGTCCATTAACTTTACAGAGGCCACCCCCCTTCGCCCTACTAACGAAGTGTGGTTGGATTTCGGCACTCTCGGACGATGGTTGCTATGCTATTTTTTTTAAGCAATTCAGCGTTTGTCCGGGCCCCCCTAAGCGGTTCGCATATAGGTTACTAAAAAAGGAGGCATAAATAGGGACGCTTCGCTAGGGGGGAGGGTTACAATTAGTAATTGGGTAGCAACGCGAGAAAAGGGGTCTATACTACATTCATTATACTACAAATGTATCTAGCTACAATGGTTATTAGTATAACCATTATACTACAAATGTATCTAGCTACAATGGTTACAAGGATAACTTGCTATAGTTAGTGATTATATTAGTATATTTAAACAATCAAAATAGAGAATAAATATATTAATATTTTATAGTACAAGCAGTTCTACATGTATTATTTAAGGTTTATTTAGTACATCGGCCTGCTACGCCGGGCGAAGAACTATAATAAATCAATTACTAGCGACATTATTGAAAACGATCAACTAAATAGAGTTAATTTATAGATCGTCGGTTATATTTTTGATCGCGATCGACTAGTTCAATGATGGGTGCCTGAAATGGTGCTTAATGCATAGTCAGAATCTTTAACATCGCCCGCCCTGTGGGCAGGGGCGAAGCTACTAGGGCTTTAAATAAAACCTATTTGGTATTAAAGTACAGGGAATAAAAATTTAACTCTTTGTGTAACTTATAATAATTTATATTTATCTATTATAAATAACACATATATTTTTATTTTTTAGATTTGGTGGGTATTTGTTCTTATCTATTAGTTAATTTCTGATATACTAGAATAGCAGCTAATCAAAGTTCAATCTCTGCCTTATTAACTAATAGAGTGGGAGATTGTTTCTTAACTATAGGTATGTTTGCTATATTATGATCATTTGGTAAAAATCAAAAAATGTTTAAAGATTTCAATAGAATGAGATTTAATTCTAATACTCGTACTTTAGCTTACAGACAAGTGAGACATTATTCTTCTAACTCTTGTTCGGTTATCTCTAAAGATGTTAATAATTTTGTAAACCCGTTAAGGGATAGAGAGAAAGGTGATATGCTTAAATTCTCTTCATACTTAGCAGGATTAATTGAGGGTGTCGGTCATATCGCTGTGCACGATAAAAATTCTAAATCTAAAGTATATCGTCCAAAAATTATTATTGTTTTCAATATTCATGATAGACCTTTAGCAGAAAAGTTATCTGCTTTTTTGAAAGTTGGTAAAGTAATTAACAGATCTAGTGCAGGTCATGTTTTACTACAAATATTAGCTAAAGAAGAAGTCTTAAAGATCATTAATCTAATTAATGGTCGTATGCGTACTCCTAAAATAGAAGCTTTACATAGAGCTATATCTTGGATAAATGAAAAGGATAATAGTTTTATACCATATTTAGGTTTAGATACGTCATCTCTCGATAGTAATAGTTGATTGGCAGGTTTTACCGATGCTGATGGTAATTTCTCTATTACTATATATGACCGTAAAAAGGATAGTAAAGTTCTAAGAACTAATGCTCAAACCTTCTTCCGTATAGAAGTTAAACAAAACTATTCTAGAGATGTTCCCGCAGATAAAGGTGGGGCTAGTTATTTTAGTATTATGACTAAGATTGCTGAGTTCTTCTCTGTAAATCTGTATACTAGAACTAGAACTGTAGATGACAAAGTGTATTACGCTTTTATGGTTATATCTCATAACTGAAGAAGTCATGATATAGTTCGTAATTACTTTAATCGTTTCCCTTTATATTCCTCTAAGTATCTAGCTTATAAGGATTGATGTCGAACTCAAGATCTCCATAGAGGAATTTCTTTAAGTAAAGAGGGTCTAAATGAGATAAAAGCAATAAAAAATCAATTCAATAGTAAGCGTAAGGTATATGATTTCTCACATCTGGATTCTTTAACATTTTAATGTTGCCGTGGGTAGTAGTAATATCACCCTTATTATATAACTATATGCGGGAAACTCCTAAAGTCTTTTATAGGATATTGTGGAAACTCAACACATAAAAAAAAGTAGAGTGTACACAGGCCATAAACATTAAAAGAATAGATCTTATTTAAGTTAAATTAGATAAGTGACAATGGACAATCCGCAGGAAATGAAACGTCGCCGGAGGCGATGTCTAAGATCCTCAGAGACTATACGTTATACCCCGGTATGTTGTACTGGGTGAAGATATAGTCCAAGTATAGTTGAAAGACTATATAAATATTGAACATAGATTATGCAACTGTATTTTCATTAGCTCCATATATTAGTGAAACTATTGTGGCCACAGTGGGTATATGTTTATTAATTGGTGCTATGGCTAAAAGTTCACAGATTGGTCTTCACGTTTGGTTACCTCTCGCAATGGAAGGTTGAGCATGCATTTTTATCATTTTTACTTTAATTATGTTATTAAAATATAATTTTATATACGCTTCGCTAGTAAATAATTTCTTAATTTATTCAATACGCTTCGCTAGTACGGGGGGGGGCCCCTAAATACAGACTCTGTTATGTTTTCAATGTTATTTATAAGATCTTTTCACAATAAAACTAAAATTGATAATAACTTAAAAAAATCATCAATTTGGGTTTATGATATTGAAGATTTATCTTTAGTAAAAGAGGCTCCTTTTCAAACTAAATCAATGCCCAGAGGGCGGTGGTAAAACTTTAGGTATTAATCGTAAAACTGTAGCAGCTTATTTAGATGCGGATAAGCTTTTTAAACATAAATTTATATTTAGTTCTTCTCCTTTAAGTAGAGATGAATTACATAAATGAGTTGTAGCTTCGCCCTCCTAATATTTTTAATGCCGTAGTAGGAGATATGCTTGGAGACGGATATATATCTATGGGTGATCGTTTTAATTATCCAAAGATTAATGGTAGATTAGAATTTACATTTTCTGTTCAAAATTTACCGTATCTTAGATATTTAAAATTTGTATTGTACGCACCTTTTTGTACTAATTCAGAGCCTACTCCTTGGCCAAACCCTAAAACAACAAACAAAGAAGCTACACAGTATTGATTTTCAACTAGACAATTACCTTTATTCACAGAAATACATAAAGTTTGATATAAAGAAGTCGAAGGTAAATATGTTAAAATTTTACCCTCAAATATTGAAGAATTATTAACTCCAATTAGTATTGCTCATTGGATAATGGGGGATGGGTATTGAATAGGTGAAACTTTAAAAATTTGTACTGATAATTTTACAAAAGAAGAAGTTTTAATCTTATTAAACATTTTAAGTCTAAAGTTTGGGATAAAGGCGAATATTAACAAGCGTACTAATGATAATGGTAATATTTGCTGAAGAATTCGAATTAGCAAATCAAGTATCAATAATCTCAGATCGCTAGTAAGTCCTTTCTTTATCCCAGAGATGTTATATAAATTAGGTATAAGTAAAAATGATCTAGGCATATTAGTATACAAAAATGATGCTAATTAGGGCTTTCCTTAAATTTCACTATATGCGGAAATACCCTTATATAAATTTTGGTCCACTCAAGAGAGACTTCTTGCTCGGAAAAATCCAAAACCAGGGGCAATCCGCCGGAAACATCGCCGCGGGCGATGGTTCTTCAGAGACTACACGTGAAACATTTATATTAAACAATAATTTCAAATTTTGATTTATTGGATTTACTGAAGGAGTTGGATCTTTTAGTGTAAATAAGGATGGATTATTAGAATTTAAAATTACCCTACCTAGTGTTAATGCTAACATTTTGTTTTATATAAAAAAAGAATTAGGATTCGGTATAGTTAGAGTTCAAGATAAAAAAAATAAAACTCATTGTTTTAAAGTTAATAATAAAGAAGGATTATTAAAAATAATTTCAATATTTAATGGAAATCTTTATCTAGAAAGTAGAAAAGAGCAATTTAAGTTATGGTTAATAGCAGTTAATAAATTCTATTTAGTGCTGCGCACACAAGAGATATCTTATATCGAAAATTTAAGTAAACCAAGTTTGGATAATTCTTGATTAAGTGGATTTACCGAAACTACAGGTTGTTTTACTTGTTCAATAATAGATAAACCGAATAAAGATAGTCTAGTTAAATTAAATTTTTCTTTAGTACCATTTGTGAAACCGCTCGCATTACAAAAAGGAAATTTTGAAACAATGAATCATTTAGCTGAAATATTAGGGGGGAAAACACATTTTATTGAAAAGTACAATGGCTATTGTACTTCTATAAATACAACTAAATTGTCCAAAACAATTCGTTATTTTAAAACATATCCTTTAAAAACTAAAAAATCCATAATATATTTTAATTGATATAAAATATATAAATTAGTATCTGTAAAAAAACATTTAACAAATAATGAGTTAAATAATGTAAAAACATACATAAATAACTTAAATAGGTTATACAAACAAATATAAATGAAGATATAGTCCGACCAGTTATGTAAATAACTGTGTATTTTTAATCAATATATATTAAAAATCAACAAATTAGCCTACACCCGTATCTGCTTTAATACATGCTGCTACAATGGTAACTGCAGGTGTATACTTACTAATGAGAGCTTCACCTTTAATAGAATATAGTTCTACTGTTTTAATATTATGTTTATGAATTGGAGCTATTACAAGTGTTTTCAGTTCTCTTATTGGACTTTTCCAACAAGACATAAAAAAAGTTATAGCTTATTCAACTATGAGTCAATTAGGAATGATGGTTATTGCTGTAGGTTTATCTTCATATAATGTGGCTTTATTCCATTTAGTTAACCATGCGTTCTTTGTAGAGCGCATGAAAAACATGGCTATATGCTGGAAATTCCTAAAGCCTTAAGTACTAGATCGCCTAAGAATGTCCCTTAGAAAAATAAATTCATTACACAACTTTATGTCAAACATTCTTTGAATGTCCATAATAATTTAGGTAATTAATTGTAATTGTAATATTTGTGTTATTTAAACTGCTTGATAATCTCGCCGCCGGCCCGGGTCGCTTGAGTCCCCCAACCCTACCTACCTACCCTACCGCCGGCTGAGCTGGCCGCCCCTTTAGCTACCCTTTGGGAGTTAAAAGCTATGCTCTCCCCTCGAGTCGCTATCGCCGGTTGCTAGCTACCCTTTAAAGCTTAAACTTCCCGCCCTACAGCTCTCCCTGCCAATTCGCAGGCTGCTTAGTTAACTTAAAGGAGTAGCTAGCAACCGCCCGACTATACCCTGCTACCGCATTTTTAAGTCAAGAAGCGTAGGACGATTATGGGGAAAGCGGCAACGGAGAAGTGGATTCGCCCCTGCTTCTCTGGCGTGATAAGTTTTTTATGATTATATAATCATAAAAAAAACTACACAATAACTCCGTAAATAATTAACTGTTGAACACCGGGTTACCGCTTTCCCACACTCGCTGGCTCCGCACCGCCCCCTTAGTCTCCCTAGGGTTGCTATCTCTCCTGCGGAGCAGCCCATAAATGCCGCTATGAAAGGGGCAGGCCCGGCCTACTTAAGCCATATTTTTTTTTAGTAGAAACTGCTTAATAATACTACCTATACCCTGCCCCTTACGCCCATACCCTGCAACTTAAAACCCCCAGCTTCCCAGCTACCTGCTACCCTGCTTCAGTTGCGAACCCTGGTTGCATGAGTTAGCAGGGTAGCAGGAAGCAGGGGTGGGGCGATAGCGACGTAAGCCTTTAGGTAGGGCGGGCGCCAGAGCGCTAGGGGAGCGCCAGAGCGCGTACGGGCGGTGCGGGAGTAGCATATAGTTCTTCTCGGCGAAGGCTGCGAATTGGACGGGGCCAGAAAAAAACCAGGGGTACGGGCGTAGCTAGAAGAGGCCCTGCCTACTGCTTTAGAGAACTATATTTAAGTTAAGTACGCCCTGCTTCGCTAGAAAAGGGGGATGCCTCCGTCATCTTAAATATATTGCCTCCGGTCGCCTCCTGGAGGGGGCTGCTTTGCTGCTGGACCCCGGTAGTCGCCCCCTAACCTTCGATTCTTAAGGGAGCCCAGCCAATTCGGGGCTTGCTATCTCCGACCGAAAGCGCTTACTTAAGCAGCAGAAAAATCCCCATATTTTTAGTCCCGACCCCTCCCAGGAAGGCGGGGCAAAAATCAGGGGACGCTTTGCGACTACTAATTTTTTTTTTTATCTCGGATTGCTACCAGCTGCTTGAAAAAAAGGAGTCCCATTTGGGCCCTGGCATTGGACATTATAAAAAAAAAAGCAATTCAGGGGCCCCAGGGGAGAAGGCTGCTTCCCTGCTAGGTCGCAACTGAAGCAGGCCCCAGTATTAGTTGCTGCACTCAGCACCCGTACGGGTAGGAGAAAAATATAGTATTCGCGCTGCCGCTACGCTTGTGGGACAGGGATACTACAACCCTTGATTCTCACTACTATTTGCTCCGCCCGCTTAGTGCGCCAGGAGGCTTGCGGCGAAGGGGGTAGGTAGGTTCGGCCTGCTACAATACATTCTTAGTGGCCTCATGAGTGAGGGTTTTTTTTTATACAAGTGACTCATGCATCTCCGAAGGGCCCCTTCTTAAAAGCCCCGTAAGCCAGAGATAAAGGGGGGGGGGGAGAAAAAGCACACACTTCGTTAGTAGGGGCCGTAGTATAATACTGCCGCAATTCTTCTTACAGTAGTAATTGTATGCCGATTAAACCACTACAGAGATAATCGGGCTTGTGTTAGGCTGTTTTGCTTTTTTTTTTATTTAGCATAAAAATATATAACAAAGATCAGTAAAAATCTTAATGGATGAAACAATGGACAATCAGCAGGAAAACCAGGCAGTATATCACAACTGATGGATCCTCAGAGACTACACGCCAATGGGTAGCATTTTATAATAGAATTATGCTGCTATGATATAGTCCAACCACCATTGAGAGATGGTGTAAACAAAAGGTATTTATAATTAGAAGGCTCCTTCGGACATGTCCGAAGAAAAATATTTATGGGCCACACTCCCTTCTTATGATCACAGTAGTATCTTTATCTTAATTGTGCTATTTAGACCCCGTCGGCCCCTACTAAAGAAGTGTGTGCTTGATCATACATTAGTATCCTATTTATTATAATAACTGTGTCTAAGCCCCTCTTATTATAACTGTCTACTAATTGTAACTGTCCTCCCTACGTAAAGTAAAGGCAGCGCTCCTTCTGGCGCTGCAGCATTACAATTAGTAAATCTAGCAATACCACTAGTAGGCCGCCGAACCTTCAAGCGGCGTCAGGTCCCTCATTGCTATTGCGCCTTAAGTATCCGCCCGAACCTTCCTGCGGAGAAGGCCTTAAGGTTTTTGCTCAAGCTCACCCGGCGCTTTCCCCCCAGCCCCTAAGGGTATTAAGTAAAAATCTTCTTATGTCAAAGTTATGTCCTTAGACTTAAGAAAAGCGCTTTTTTCTACCCAAAGGGTGGGAGGCGCTCTGTCCGAAGGAATCCGGGGCGCCCTAACCTTCGAAGCTTAGAGCCGAGAAGGGGGGGGATAGAGAGCTTCTGGTAAGCTTTCCGACCCGTAAGCGCTTCCTGCGCACTCCCCCCAGTTTAAGCAGGGAGAAGTGCTGCTTCGCCTAACGAAGTGTGTGCTTCCTTAGTGTAAACAGCTCCTTTTAATTTCAGAAGCTAGGGGGGGGGGGGAAGGAATAGCTAAAAGGAAGGTAGCTGATTAGCACCCTCGTTGCTATCTCCCAGCCTATTCGCTACCTAAAGGCCCAGTTGAGGGGCTTCCCTGCGGAGCAGGCTACTTAAATAGAACGCTTTTCCCGCCCCTAGAGGGTCAAAGCTATCATTAAGGCCCCCACCTATTGGCTATTATTGTTCGCTAGGGAAAGAGCCATCAGCGGCTCGGACGAGCTGCTTCGCTGGGGAGCCGGGAGAAGCAGCTGCTTCTCTGCCACCCCCCAGCGATAGCGACCGGAGCCAGGGGGAACGCCCAGCTTCTTGTTATGTCCCTGGCCTTCACTAAAGTCAAAGGACATAAGCCGCCCCTAAGGCCTAAGGGTGCTCTCCTAGGTGTAGTGCCGTATAGTGTGTTTAAGATATTGCCGGTAAATAACTGTATAATAAGGCTTACAGTAGTAACTGTATGATCATGAGTGATAATTTTTTTATATCTACAGCCATGATCAACAAACCCTTATACGTCGGCTTATAAATAACCCCTTATTATAACCTTTTACCTTTTGTTAAGCAAAGTGTCTACAAAGCGCTTCTTTTCCTAGGAGCTGGGGCAGTAATTCATGCTGTTAGTGATAATCAAGACTTTAGAAAATATGGAGGATTACGCGTATTTTTACCTTTAAGCTATTCAGTAATGTTAATAGCTTCACTTAGTTTAGCAGCTTTCCCTGCCGAGCTTTTTGGGAAATTGCTCAATGTGGGGTTAAACTGCCAAATTCCGGGGACCCCCTAAAGCTTCTGATACCAAGCTTTAGTCGAAAGACTATAAGTGGCTGAGCTAATCACTCTAGGTACGGTAATAAGTCAGAAGATATCTTGAAAAAGAAATGGGATATCGCGGATCTAAATCAGACACCCTTCTTTGGTTGTCTGTAAAAGAGCAACGAGTAGACGGTAGTTGGCACAATTAAATTGTGTTTAAGGTATACTCTAATGGGTTTCGAAAGAAATTATCCAATCAGAATCCTTTCTAAGCAAATTAAATAAACATAATTAGATCTTAATTTAGATAGTAAACTTTAAATAAATCAATTTTTGGTAATGAAAAATCCGGTGTCGCTACGCGCTTGGTTAATTTTCGATTAAACATGAAATTTGTACTTCTCTTAAAAAAAACGTTATATATTTAATATTTTTGGCTAAAAGTATAGGGTTTATTATCCTTTTCTCTTAGCTTCCTAGTGTAATCGGTAACACACCTTACTATGTAAGGGTATATCTGATCAACTCAGAGGATGAAGCAAATTATTCGTGTATTACAATGATTTTTCAGATAAATAAAGACTCTCGCCTATTGGCTGTCTTGTTATATGCAGACATACAAACTATTCTTTGGTACTTAGAGCAGAGTTCTAAGTATTTACCTCCTAAAGCGGCGGTTATAAGCGCTGACGGGGTAACAGTGACAGGGTTATTAATATTACTAACCCATAACCGTCCTCACCTTCAGATAATTATTTCATAACTGTAGGTGAGTTTTCTTCCCTTTAGGGGTGAATTTTTAAGTTTTCTTGTTACTAACTTGAGTCAATATAAAGTACATTTCATGCGTAATATCCCTATGTGAACTGGTAGATGGTTTCAAGCTTCTAAATCAGAAGCTCGTCGTGTATTATATCTTCTATTTGCGCTCTTCTCGCCTTTAAGTTGGAATGGTTATTTTCAGTGTTTTTGGTGCGCCTTCTGATATGAGAGCGGTATTTAATTTTCTAGAGATAACTAATAACTCTTCTACTCTTTTCTTATTAATGCCGCCTGTTGTATATTCTTCAGACGCTTCGCGAGGAAGTTTAAATCCTTGGTGGATCACAGGGTTTGTCGATGCTGAGGGTTGCTTTCGTATTTCTATTATTAAAAATAAAGAAATTAGAACTCAATGATGAGTTCAACCTGTTTTCAAAATAACTTTACATCAAAAGGATAAAGCTATCTTAGATTTAATTCCAGCAACATTAGGAGTAGGAAAGGTTTATTCAGCTGGTCCAGATGCATTTTCATTAGAAGTATGTACAGTTAAAGGCTTAAGAGTGATAATTGCGCATTTCGACAAATATCCATTAATAAGCCAGAAATGGGCCGATTTTGAGTTATTTAAATTAGCTGTAAATATTATGCTAAATGAGGAGCATCGAACCACTTTGTAGCGAAGCAGGAAGGAATAAAAAAATTAGTTAGTATTAAAGCTTCCATGAACAAAGGTCTTCCAGATAAATTAAATAAAGCTTTTCCTGGTATAATTCCAGTCGTAAGACCTTTAGTTCCAAATCAAACAATTCCAGATCCTTATTGAGTAGCAGGATTCATGAGTGGTGAAGGTAGTATGTATGTTAGAGTTAGAAAATCATCAACACATCAAATAGGCTTTCAGGTAGAATTAATATTACAAATTACTCAACATACTCGAGATGAGCAACTTCTTCTTAGTTTTATAGATTATTTTGGTTGTGGAAGATATAGACTAAGAAAAGGTGGTGCGGCAGGAGATTATGTTGTAGGTAGATTATCTGATTTGACTGAAAAGATGGTTCCATTCTTTGCTTCATATCCAATATTAGGAGTAAAAGCTAAGGATTTTGAAGATTTTTCAAGAACTTCTTGTTTAAAATTAATGAACTCAGGAGCTCACCTAACTTTAGAAGGGCTAGAGCAAATAAGACAAATCCTGGCAGGGATGAATCGAGGAAGAAATACCGTAATACAACCCATCACATAATTAATTAATTAATCCGAGGCGGCAGCGCCCGCCCGGCTCCTGGCGGCTTCTTCTATAATATAACTTAAAATTGAATTTGTTTATTTTTTTACGGGCATCTAGGGTTTCATGCCAGTTCTACAAAGAACTGGCATGAAAACCAAGATCTTGTTTATATTTGTATGATAAATCTGATCGCCATGTACCTTACTGGGTTTTACTCAAAAGATTTTATACTTGAGTCTGCTTTTGGTCAATTTTATTTTTCTAGTATTGTAGTTTACTTTATTGCTACTATAGCAGCAATCTTTACTACACTTTATAGTGTTAAGCTCCTATATCTTACTTTTTTAGCTAATCCTAACGGACCTTTAGTAAATTATAAAAATGCACACGAAGGTAACCTTTTCATGAGTTTACCGTTAATTGTTTTAGCCCTTTTCTCTATATTCTTTGGATATATTACTAAGGATATTTATATTGGTTTAGGTTCTAGTTTTTTCGCGGATAATAGTTTATTTATTCATCCTTCGCACGAAATTATGATTGAAACCGAGTTTGGAGTGCCTACAGTCTACAAATTACTTCCTTTCTTTTGTACTGTTTTCTTCACTATCTTAGCTGTAATTTTATCTGAATTTTTCCCTTCTTCAATCGTGTCATTTAAACTTACTCGTTTTGGTTACAATTTATTTGGCTTCTTTAATCAACGTTTCTTAGTCGAATTATTTTATAATCGTTATATAACTGGCCTTGTATTGACGTTAGGTGGTCATACTACTAAGATACTAGACAAAGGATCTATAGAACTAGTAGGGCCTTTTGGATTAGAAAAAGGATTACTAATTCTAAGTAAAAATATCGCGTCTTTAGAAACTGGTGTTGTTACAACCTATGCTCTATACATTTTAACTGGCTTAATCTTTTATATTTTAATTCCTTTCTTAAATATTACTGATGCTAGTTTACTTATTGTAATTTTATTTGCCTTATTTTCTGTTCTAAATACGAACGGGTTTGTATATAATAAAAATTAAGATACTTAACCATAAATAACAGCTTAAGTTAAAACTCCCGCTAGCTTTGCAAGAAGAGTTACTAAAAAACAAACCTTTATAGGGAAAGCGGCCTTGCCAATTCGGGGGAAAGGGATCTTCCCCCCCTTCTACCTTTAGGGTTACAAAACAACCGCCCTGCTAGGTCGCAACTGATTGATAGCGACTGGAGCCGGGGCGCCTAAAAATAAAAGCAGAAGGAGCACCTTCTAGAGGATCGGCGTGTTGGGTCTTGTGAATATAACAGAGATACTCGAATTATTCTCTACGAAGTTGTTACACAGCGCCCCTTCTGAGGCCATTCAGAAGGGTCTATCACATACAAAAGCCCTTTAATATTATAAAACAGCTCTTTACAGCAACTCTGAAGATATTAGGGCGGTATCTGCACACACAAACCTGGACACTATACAGCCGCCATGGCCATGAGACAGTGTGCTCATTAGGGACGCTTCGCTAGGGGGGGGGATGTAGCGTGGTTGTGATGTTAGAGTTCCGGGTCCATAGGTAGAGCAATTCTATGCTGGTATTAGTATCAGTAGCTTGCGAACTACTCTAAGCTCGAGATTCTTGTTTGATCGATTTAGTCTCTACGGATTCGATCGAAGTCGTAAGAAGGAAACAAGATTACAACGGTCTCATTGATAGTTCGGAACCTTCAATACGTACACACATGGAAGCAATTAATACTTTGTCCTCACTAATTGTAAGCACTACAAGACAGGGATCCTACTTGATAATAGTGTAAAGTTAGTCCAAAATTAGCTATAGAAATGAGAGAAGGTAAATTAGACTTAGATGAGTATCTTAACCAAGACTCGGATTCTAGCTCAGAGTCTGATTAAGATGTTAATAGTTTATTTGTGGTTGTAAATTATGATTGAGCCCTAACAAAGTGTAGGGCCCTCCCCCCTTTTGTAATAACTAGTTTTTTACTAAAAGTAGATTATCTCTCTTTTTTTTTTTAGTAACTGTAAGCTTCGCCTTATCCTCCTCTGTATTATTATTATACTGCAGGAAGATTCATAATCAATCTTATTACAGTAGTCCAGGCGGACGATGGTTGCTACCCTTCTTACAGTAGTGTCCCTACTTACATTAGAGAAGTGTGTAAAAATCCGTAGGATTATGAAGAGTAACGAAGTGTGTCCCTTCTTACAGTAGTAATTTATGATAATTGTGTCCCTGTCTCCCCATGGTGTGTTATATAGAGAAGAGAAGAGAAGAGACCGTCCTAGGGCTTTTTATATATATTATTATTATGCCCGCTTAGTGGACTTACAATTAGTAGGCTACCCTTCGGCCTAATTGTAACCAGGCCCTCATGCCGATTAAACCCACCAATACACCCGGAGATTCGGACATTTCTAAAGGGGGGAAGCTTAGAGCTAGTACCCTGCTTCCGGACCCGGCGTACTTAACTTAATTATTCTTTTTTTATAGTATCTTGTAGCCTCGGGTTGCTACCTAACAAAGTGTACATTAAAACAGTTAGGGCTACAGTTAGGAAAGCTACTATGTTAGATTCCGCAAGGATTATAATCAATACGCTCCGGACCTTTACAGAGTCCCAGGTAGCAACCCGAGGGAAAGCTTAAAAGAAGCTTCTCTTTTTTTTTTTGCAGCTTATTGCCCCTAAGCAGCACATTTTTTTATATATATAAAAAAATAAGCAGCTTCTTGCCCCTTAGCGCACCCTCCGAAGGGCGGGTTGCTACCTTAGCTTCGCCCACCGGAGCGGGGCTTTTAAGAAGCAGGCCCGCCCTTAGCTACGCAAAGATATATATTTAAGAAGCCCCTTCCCTTGCAGGGGGCCAGAGCGCCATACGCTTAGTTAACTTAAAGTCGCCCCCTTTTTTTTTGTTTTTATCCTGCGTTAGAGTTTACGCGGATACCGATAAAAACAAAAATCAGCCGAAGGGGCGCCCGGTAACTACGTAACCCGCCAGGGTACGCTCGCCATTAACTTAAAGGGAAAGCTTACCAGAAGGTCCGCCTAAACGCCCAGCTTCTTGTTATGTCCCTGGCCTTCACTAAAGTCAAAGGACATAAGCCGCCCTATAAAAATAAGAAGGCCCCCCGCGTAAGGGGCTGGTTGCTCCCCTAGGGCGATGGATCACCCTGCATATTTTCTTCGCTACCCGTACGGGTGTGGTTGCTATCTTAAGGGGGCCAGCCCGCTTTCCCCAGTAGGCCCAGCAAGCGGTTCGCGCACTCCATTAACTTAAAGGAAAGCGGCAACCATATAGGATTCTTAAAAACCCGCAGCATGGAGCCGAAGTGTGGGTGCATTATAGTACTTATCATTCATAAAAAGAATTATGAATTACTTAACAAACGATGATCATGGTTAGTAAACCTTTATATCACAAAATATCGGCTTATCATATATTACGCATATATATAACTAAGGAATGATCACAAACTGTAGTAGGCTCAATTATAATTATGCCTATTTGTATATGCAGGCCCATACAAGCAAAGAGCGCTCTTTACTGATAGGCACGCTCCTTGCTAGGGTCTTTGTAATAACACAGTTATGGTAGCGCATAAAGAATATAGTTATTATAAGGGTAATGGCTTAATTGGTAAAGCAAGTGACTTTTAATCATAATATTTCGGGTTCGAGTCCCGATTACCTTAATTTTGTATAGTAGTAGTTTTTGACGAGTCTAGCTTTTTTAGAATTACTTGCCCCACCTTCTACGTAAGCCTTCGCTACATTCGCCCCTATACTACCAAAGTGCTTCCTTCTAACAAAGTGTAATTGGCTGCTACGCTGGAGGTGGAGCCGCCTAGCTAAGCTACAGGTTCCGCCCATTATTTTTTGTGGTTCGCTTTATTTTTTTTCCTAGGGTCGCTATCGCCGCCCTAGCGCTAGGGACGCTTCGCTAGGGACGCTTCGCTAGGGGGGAGGGAAGCTGCTCAAAGCGTATGGCGCTCTGCTTCAAAAATATATATCCTGCTTCTCCGACCAAGTCGCTATTAACTCATCGCCCTGCCCCTAACCACTCCTGTGGGCGGCAAAGCAGCCTGTGGGAAAGCCAGCGCGTCAGCAGACTACCCGCGAAGCCTATTTTTTTTAGTCCCTTCGAGGACCGAAGGGACGCAGACGGGGGGTCCCCTCTAAGCCTGGCATAAGCGATTCGGGCTGCTACGCTGGGGAGAAAAAATTGCTCCTTT
>Ga0190268_10000072_pt1 | contig 15431 bp, 20 predicted proteins | sample Popmic249T_FD_133750 | JGI IMG/M metagenome (GOLD analysis project Ga0190268, IMG submission 133750) | Populus adjacent soil microbial communities from riparian zone of Blue River, Arizona, USA - 249 T | ecosystem: Environmental > Terrestrial > Soil > Riparian zone | place: USA: Arizona... | reverse complement strand
GGGGGGATAAAGGGGGGACAATCCTGGGACAATCGTGTGACATTCTGTGACACGCTTGACACAGGGGAACATTACCAGAGAGAATCAGAGGGCGCCGTGGCTTCTGCGCTCCCCGGCCATGCAGAGTGCCGTCCAGTCAGAGTTGCCCGTATGGGAACAGCGCCGTGGGGCAAGAGATCACCCAAGAGGTCCGAGCGTTGTATAAGCGGAGCTACCCGGATTAGGAGAACGCCATGTCCTGCTGGAATGGACACGTCCCGCATATGAGCGAGGCCCAAATTGCCCAGGCGACGGAGGCCTACTTCAAGGCCGAGTATGCCCGGAACTACGCAAAGGCCTGGAGCTCGCCAGGCAATCCGTTTACGACGAGCCAGACCATCAACCTGGAATGGCGCACCGAGCCGACTGAGCCCCCCGCATCTAAACAGCACCGGCGCACGACCTCGCTGGCCGAGGCACAGGCCAGTGACAAGGCGGGCGCTATCGATGTGGAGTACGTGCGGGTGCGCTGAGAGCGCGCGAGCTATCCGAATATCACGAGCGCCGGAGGGGAAGAGTCTCCCGCATTACGGCGAGCGCCGTCACAGTGGAGCTACCCGAGGAGCATCAGTATGGCTACAGTCATTTGCCTGGCCTGTCAGGAACACCAGCGGGGACGCGTCGAGATGACGCCGACCGGCGAGACGCCGACGGCCTGGTTGTTTGTGTGTCGTCGCTGTGACGGCCGCAGAGCGGTGACGAAAAATCACGTAGGAGGAACCCATGGCGCAGGAGACCGCAGGGACGACGGTAGCAAGAACGCCATCGGGCGCGGCTTTGGCAGCGGCCCGCGCTACCGGCCCGTTACCTAGAGACCCGAAAACCGGCCGGCTCATGCCCCGGGCGTCCGTGCGAGCCGAGCTACCCGTAGATACAGAGACCGAGGAACAGGATCTCCACGATGAGGCAGCAGTCGCCGTGCTCGAGTACGCCGCAGACGTCGAAGTGCTGGAGCCCGAGCATAGCGAGATCACCGACGATCCCGAGGCCGATCAGGAAGAGCTCACCGAGTTGGAACAGCGCGCGCTGGGGCAGCAACGGGCGGCTCTGGTGCGCGTCAAGGCCCTCCTCGAGGAGGCCTTGCGCTTAGGGGTGGACTACAAGCTCATCGAGAAACATCCGGACGGCACGCTGGTCCTCGCCGGACAGGACCGCCCGGGCCGGCGCGACTCCTCCGACTGTGCCTGTGCGCAGTGTACGCCCTGGGCGCAGCAACACTGGTGGTGCGTGGTCTGCAGCAGCGGGCCGCACGACTGGCAGATGGTCAAGCCGCAGTATGAGCGCCAGACGCTCAAGCCGGGCGGCATCGAGGGGGCGAGGCAGGCGGCCTGTAGCGCGCAGTGCGCCCGCGACTTTCTGAGTAGCTTAGGGCGGCAACCGTCCGGCGCGCCCATTGGCCGCGGCATTGATCCGACGCTGGGGCTGCCGGGATAAAGGAGCTCCCCGACAAGAGCAAGCGCCGACTACACTGAGCCATCCGGATTGGTAGAGCGCCGCCATACTGGAGCTGCCCGACTTGAAGGAGCGCCGCACCCTATAAGCCACCCGTGAGATAGGAGCGCGCGTCACTCGCACGCGCGCATCTCACTTTTTTGTCACATCCCCTGCAGTTTTGTCTTTGACACCTCCACTTTCTCTCTTCCATACTCCTGCTCAATTTATGCCTCACGAAACACCTTGGGTATGTCGAGGCCCTGGACCGCCGTGACACCATACCTACCGGGTATGGCGCCACATTGGCTAAAGGTCCCAGGATGCACGGCAGCCCACTTTCTCTAGTCCAACCAGGGTCTCCTAGAGACGCGTCCGCGCCGGTGGTCTGCCTGCATCCTGTGCACAGGAGGGCAGCTGGTGGCTAAGAGCACCGAGAAGAAGCCTCCCTCGTTTTCCAGCGCCGAGAGCGACAGCGACGAGACGATGCCCGGCGCCAAAGCGCGCACCGCCAAGGCCAGTCGCTTTGGCGCCAAGCCCTCCCGCAAGAAGGCCCGCGGAGGGCGCAGGTAGTGGCCGAGCCCGACTGGAGGGCCCTCTACGCGCAGCTCATGGACGCCATCGGTACGCCTGGCGGTCGGTATGAGGGGGCGCCGTACAGCTCGAAGGATCCGCAACAGCCCCGCATGCTCGAAGGCCAGGTCGATCCCGACGTCGGCTTCCTTGATCCGGTGGACATGCTCGCCGGCGCGCTGGCGCCTGGGGCGCGTACCGCCGTCAAAGCCCTCGGGCGCACGATACGGCCTGCCGGGACTGCGCCGGCGTCCTTCTCGCCCGAAGCCGACGATCTCATGGGACAGGTTGACAGGATTCTCGACACCGTGCGGAGCAGGATAGAGGCACGCAACGCCCGGTATCCACGCATGCCAGGCCGCTCGATTATGCGTTCGCAGCGGGGCTCGACCGGGGGACCGCCGGCCTGGGGCGGAAGCTACGATGACCCGGACGACCTGCCGTTTGGTGGAGGCGCCTGGGACGACTATGTTGAGTCTCTGGGTCGGAGTGGACCAGAGCCGTCTGCCTCACCGTGGCAGCGTCCGGCGAAGGCAGGTCCGGCGCTTCCGCTGGAGGAGCAGCTCGAGTCCGAGGTCACGATCGCGCGGGAGCGGATCAAGGCGGTGATGGACGAATATGTGGAGCGCCTGGGCAGTGATATGCCCGAGATGCACACGAGTATGTACGGCCAGTTAGAGCGCAATCCGGGCGAAGGCCTGTACGGCTATGCGCAGCGTCTGAGCAAGCTGGAAGAGGAGTACAACGCCGACGAGCTGTTTGGCGCCGGGTACTTTCCCGAGTCCCGCCTGGAGATCACCAGCGAAGCCTACCGCCAGACCCCGACTGGCACGCGCGAAGCGCAGCAGTGGGAGGCCTGGTCGGCACGCGAAGCCGCGAGCAGAAAGCAGTGGAACGAGGCGGAGCGCCGGGTCAATCCCTATGGGCCAGGACAGGGGCCAGAGAAACGCACGATCGAGATGGACGCTCCGGCACCGCCGAAGGCGCCTTCTGGCGGCTCCGCGAACTATGCCGACGTGATCAAGCGCCTCTTTAACCAGGGAGGCCGCTAGTGGCTGAGACCAACGGCACCCTCATGGCCAACCCGCGCACCAACGGGCTGACGGCCCGGCCCGGCGAGCAGGTGATCTGCAACTGGGTCTCCGGGTTGCTGACTGACGCCAAGCAAGCGCGTGCCCGTCTCCTCAAGGACTCCGATTGGTCCGAGTGGCTGCAGACCTATTGGGGCACCTACTGGCCAGAGAGTCTCCCCAGCTACAAAGCCCCCATCAACATCAACGAAACCAAGCTCCTCATCTTGAACGAGCTCTCCGACCTCACCGACTCGGCGCCGCAGATCTATGTGACCGGCGATCCGAAGACCGGCAAGCGGGACGCTGGCGTTGAGAAGGCCATGCAGGCCTACTGGCGCAGCGCCTTTGTGGACATGACCCTCCTCGAGGCCTACGCCGACGCGGCGATCTGGCCGTGCGGCTTCCTCGAAGTGGTGTGGCAGCCGTGGCGTCTCCAGGGCCAGGGCGAAATCGTCATTCGCGCCCGCCATCCCCAGAGCGTCTACCCCGATCCCCGCGCCACCAGTGACGATGACTGGCGCTACGTGATCTGGGAGGACGTCCTCGATGTGGTCGAGGTGCGCCAGCAGTGGCCGGACACCGGCCGCCGCGTCTTGCCCGATGCCGCCACGCACGGGAGTACGCAGCAGGGGCTCTCCGGGGGCGATCCCTTTGGCGTGACCCGCGGCGAAGGGTTGACCTCGCCGCTCTACCCGTACGGCGGGCCAGTCCCCACCGGCGGGGCGGAGACCGGCGTGCGGGTCTATACCTGCTACACGCGGGACTTGCAGCTCGAGCACAAGGTCGAAGAGTACGAAGACCTGGACGGCAAAAAGAAGTTTCGCCAGGTGGCCCGCTACAAGTACCCCCAGGGGCGCTTGATCCAGTGTACGCAGTCCGTGGTCCTCTACGATGACATCAGCCCCTATTGGGGCGAGACCTTTCCGCTCATTCAAGTCAAGTTGCAACCCTCGATCCACGGCTTCTGGCCACGGCAGTCGCTCGTCTCTGAAGTGCAGGAGCTCCAGCGCGGGAGCGACAAGAACGAGTCGCTGGTGCTCGAGAACGCGCTGCGCATGAACAAGGGGATCTGGGTCGCGGATAGTACCAGCGGGATTAATCCCAAGACCTTCGCCGATGTGCCGGGCCAGGTAGTGCTCAAGCGCCAGGGGACGGAAGTGCGCGCACTCTATCCGCAGCCCATGCCACCGGAAATGATTACCCACGGCGAGCGGCTCAGAGCCAAGATGCGCGAGGTGCTGGGCTTCCAACCCTCGAGGCAGGGCCAGCAGGGGCAGGGGAACGTCTCCGCGGAGCTGACCGAAACCGAGATTTCCCAGAGCTTAGGGCTGACGCGTCTACGGTCGCGCTTGCTGCTGCGCTCGGTGACACGCCTGGTGCAAATGCTCTTTACCCGCATGGCGCAGTTTTACACCACCGAACGCTTCCTCCCCTTTGTCGAAAATGAAGTCTGGAAGCCGATCACCTGGACGCCGCTGCTCGAGTGGGAACGCTACGCCGTGCACGTTGACCCGAACAGTTTTCAAGTCCAAAGTAAGACCATGTTGAAACGGTTGTTTTTGGCCTTGGCTAAAATGAACCGCGTCCCCAACGAGGACCTGCTGCGCATGCTGGAAATCCCCGGCTACAAGGAGATCGCCCAGCGCCAGCAGCAGGAGATGGCGCTGGCGGCTGCAGCCAAGGGCAAGGCGGGAGGGAAGCGGTGATGGACGCGGGCGACTGGACGCCGGAGGAGTGGGCCGCGCTCACCCGCGAGGACGCGCCGCCCGAGGTGCGCTACGAACCCTGGGGCGAACCACTCAGGAAAACGCACCCCGAGGCCTTACAGGACGCCGACTACATCGCCCGCAAGCTCCTTGACTTTGGCAGCATGGGGGGTGGTCCGCTGGCGCAGCTCCTCAACTACGCCGTGCCCCGGCCACGTCCCGGCAGCGAGACGATGCAGACGGTCGATACCGGCCTGGATTATGTCGGCGGCTTCCTGGGGCCGCTGATGGGCTTGCTCATGAGTAAGCAATACGCCCGCCAGGGCTCAGGCAAGCCCGCCGCCAACTGGAAGCAGCAATCGCCCTATACCCGGGCCAATGATACGCGCGAGCAGCTCCGCACCTGGCAGCAGACCGAGCCCTGGAAGGACAAGCCCCCCATGGGCGAGAGCGCCTGGACCTACCGCGATCTGCCCCCCATTGGCGGGCCGACGGGGAAGGGCATGACGCCCGACCAGATCCGCGCCGCCATGGAGAAAGAGCAGTTTCAGGCCATGCTCAAACAGATCCGGGATCTCGAGGCCCAGGAAGCGGCGGAGGCCTTCCCGGCCTTCAAACTGCCCCCGCTGCCAGGAGACTAGGACTATGAGTGATCTCCCCACGCTGATTCAAGCACTCCTCGAGACCGGGCTGCCGTCGGGGAGCTCCGTCACGCTCCGGGTCTGTATCGGTGATCGCAGCCAGGGGTGCGGCCCCCAGGACGCCGGCAAGCCGCTCGATCCGATGAAGATGCTCTCCGGCCTGCTGCCCTTTCTGCAGGGCCTCGAGGGCGACGACACCATTCCCCCACACCAGGAAGGAGGCAGGCAGGATGAGCCAGGAGACCGGCATCAGCAAGGTGAGTCAGGAGGGCGACTCGTTCCGGGTGGAGGGCCTCCACGAAGGCCGCCGGAGCGATTTCCGGGTAGCGACGGCGGACGTCCAGGCCCTCGAGAAGGCCGGGGGGACAAAGGCGGTGCTGGAGTTTTTCCACCGGTCGCTCGGCGCCGCGAGGGAAGACCAACGCCATGACGCCACGCCCTGAGTGGGTGCTCCTGGCGCTGCTCCTGAGTGGCTGTACCGGGCAGCTCGTCGACCGCCTGAACGAGCGCCAGGTGAGTTCGTGTATCTGGTGGAGTGGTCCGCTCGGCTTCTCGCGCGGTATCACGGCCACCGGCGGTGCGACCATGCACGAGTGCGTTGCGGTGCCGTGCATGCGTCCGTAGTGGAAGGGAGTGTGTATGCGCGATGACGAACGATACCGGCTGGATCGCCGGGTCCGAACCCCCCGCGATACCGGCAAGAGCCGGAGCAAGGGGCGGAGGTAACAAAGGAGGCCTCTATGGCTGAAGCAGAACGGGGCGGCAGTGGCCGCGTGACGATCGCCTCGCCGCTCTATAGCGAAGGCGTGCACCATGCCGAAGTGACCAGTCCGATGTGGGGCAGCGATGTGCCGGACCCGCTGGGCTACCTGCCCGACTCGGCCGGCGGCGGCATCTCGATTAAGAGCAGCGGCTCCGGAGATGACGTGAACGACTGGAAAGATACGTCCTTTGGTGGCGACGACGGGGACGGCGTCTAGGGGGTGAACGATGGCAACTATGCCGCGGCCGCCCATGCCGCCGCCGCCAGGGCCAGGTGGACCCGGGCCTCCAGGCCCAGGGGGACCGCCAGGCGGCCCAATGGGCGGCCCGATGATGCAACAGGCCCTCGGCGCCCTCGCCGGGGGGATGCCAGGCGGGGATCCCGCCAATGCGCTGCGGTCCTTGCAAGCCACGCCACCGCCCGACGATGTCGAAGTGGCGATCCGGCGCGCGCAGGACACCGTGGGCTTTGCGATGTCCCGCATCCACCAGCGGTCGCCCGAAGTGGCGAAAGAGCTGGCGAGTGCACTGATGAACCTCAAACAGGCCGCGCAGAAAATGCAAACGCTGCCGCGCCAGGAAGTGCCCGGGCCTCCAGCCGGGCTGCCGATGGGTGGCGCCCTGATGGGCGGGCCCCCTCCAGGGCCCGCCCCGGGACCACCTGAACTGTAGTGATAGTCCCATTGCCGCGTAGGGAGGGAGTCCCGGCCAGGATCGCCCCTCCCCTCGCAGATGGAGCATAGCATGGCCGATGTGAGCTGGAACACCATTATCAGGAATCGTGAGTCCTATCCGGACGAAATGGTTATCGACATCAATGGACAAGCGATCGCCCTGGGTGATCTCCGCAATACCGCTATTCCCAAAGAAGACATGACCCGCTTGACCCAGAACTGGAGTCAGCGTGACCAGGCCGCCCGGGCCCAGATCGAGACCTTGCAAGCCCAGCTTGCCCAGGCGCTTACGGCCGCCAATACCGACAACGCGGCCAACGACTACGGCAGCAGTTCGCCCTTCACCGGCGCGAATGGCGCTCCGCTGGTCGATTACGAGCGCGATCCGATCCTCGCCCCGATCTTTCAGGCCTCCAAGCTGGCCCTTGAACGTGCTGCCAAGACCGAAGAAACCATCTCCAGACTCGAGCGCACCCTTGAGGGCATCGGCTCGCAGCTCGGGCAGTGGCCGGTCATGATGGCCCTCGATCAAATTAAACGGAACGATCCTTACGGCGTCGATCCCCAGGCGCTGGTGCAGCACGCGCTGGCCGCGCGCCAGGGGCCGCCGAACCTGAACGAATCGTACACCCTGCTCACGCGCGAGCAACGTGAGGCCGCGATCCGGGCCGAGGCCGAGAAGGCCGCCTATGACAAGGCCAAGCTGGAGCTCGCCCGTGGCGCTGTGCCCTTTCAACCCTTCGGGCAACCGACGACGATGCGGACGCCCGACCCGGTCTACGCCAGTCTCGATGAAGCCGAGACGGCTGCCACGATGGATCCGGAAATGCTCGCGATCCTGATGGGCAGCGCGTAGCGGGCCTGCTCCCCCGCAGACACGTTGTACACATACCCCCTGTTTTCTGGGAAAACGTGTCTGCGCCTGGGAAGGAGAGACCGATGGCCGAAGTAGGCAGTGCCCTCTCCCAGCCGCCCATTACCCTGATTAACACGGCTGGGGCGCTCACACAAAAGCATTTCCAGAAGACCCTGGTGGACTCGGTGTTCAAGCCGTCCCCCTTCTTCTGGAGGTTGACCAGATTAGGTCGTAAATTCACCGGCGGCGCCTTAGTTTGGCCTCTTATAAACCAAGAAGAGCTTACTGGTGGCGCATACTGGGGGGCACAGTTGCTCTCCACGGATGTCACTGACTCTATACAACCGGCGGAGTTGCAGTAAATTCGCTGCTGCCTTGGATAAGCCTTCGGAGCGATACGGAATCACGATGGTTCAACTCAGACATACGCTCTTTCATGCGGTCGGCGTCACTGAAATAGGATTCATGGTACTGGAAATTGCGACCCTTTCTTCTTATGCGCGTGGTTTGAAACAGGATAGCCAGATCAGCCTGTTCGGCCTTGATGCGCAAGTAGGGGCGCAAGTGATGGAGTACCTGAGCAGCCCTATGACACATATACGGCACGCGCCAGTACGGCGTTGTGTGTACGGCAAGGTTCTTATGTTGCAGGTAGATTTTGCCGCCGAACGTCGCCACAAAGAGTTCAAGGATAGGACGATGCTGCATAGCAATGGCAAGGGACATGCGGTAGATGCATTGCCCTGCAATGTTCTTGCGGCCATCGCCATAGATGCTAATGCATCCCTCGCCATCCACAATACCAGCGAGATAGGCCAGTACATGGGTATCGGTAGGTACGGGCATATCGCGGGCGTATTGACGGACGGTGTGGGGATTGCGCAGTTGCCCTTCTCGGAATCGTGCACTCTTCGCGTAGTAGCGCCGGCTGCGTTGCTGAGTGGCGCTGGCGGTGTAGAGAGGTGCGGTGGGATTCGGGGCAAACATTCTGAGTTGAAGCGTATCGCTTGTCAAGCTGGCCTCCAAGTAAAACGGGGTGAAAACGGTGAAACCCTAAGTGCTCCAATGTGGGTTCAGCGACCCCACATTCTAGCATATGGCAACGCCGTGGCAAGTCTCAATCGCACTATTTGTAACTGATTGAGGAAGCCGTAACGAGCAGGGGTTGAGGTAGTGCACCAATAAGACCCCCACGAGCGCCCCGCCCGACGAGGGAAGACGTGCTCTGGACTCACGAGGAAACCGTGAGAGCCTCTGGGTTAAATTCCTGGAGGGGTAACAGGCTCAGGCGAGCATACCAACAATTAATCGCCATCCCGGTGCTCGATGCCGTGCTCAACCAGGGCATGCAGGCGGTGGCGAACCTGGTGCGCTCCAAAGAGGAAGTGGCCTTTGGGAGCTTGCTGCAGAAGCTCAACCGCGCCGTGCAGCGCATCGCGCCGCAAAATACCGCCATTGATCTCGACGGCGTGCCCCTGGCGCTGGCTGATGCCGGCACGTACGCCGGCGTGCCGATCCAGTCCAATGCCGTCACGGGCTTTGTGTGGCGCACCAACGGCGGCAACGGGGTCACGGTCGCGCCGGTGGGCGGCCTGACCCTCGCCAACATCCAGACGGATTACGGGCGGGCGACGTTTGGCAACGAGGAGCCGACGCTGATTGTTACGACCCAGGCGGGCTACAACGCCTATTGGGGCTTGCTCACGAACAACCAGCGGTTTATCGAGGACGAAGAGACGACTCGGGGCGGCTTCCGCAACCTCATGTTCAACCGCGCCGTGGTGCTGCACGACCAGTTCTGTCCCGCCGGCGAGGCCCAGATGTACACCGAGAAGTACGTGCGCCCGGTGTTTCATCCCTTCGATCATTTTAGAATTGATCCATTTATTCAGCCGACGAACCAGCGTGTCATTGTCTCGCATGTCTGGCTTACCATGCAAATGCAGTTTTTAAGCCTTAGACAGCACGCTAGAATTACAGGATTAACTAATGCCTAGTTGTTAATGGATAACTCCTGTTGTACAATATGAGCATCTAATTGCTCGCACAACAGGAGGAATGATGTACCGAGAGCCCTTACAACTGCGGTTTTGGAGCAAGGTGGTTAAGGAGAAGAATGGTTGTTGGGTGTGGACAGGGGCAAAGAATGAGAAGGGCTATGGCTCCATCAGGGTGGACATTTACTCGCGGAGATTTGTCCACGTCCTCTCCTATGAGTGGTATTACGGAGAGACGCTCCCTGGCCTGGAAATTGACCATAGCTGTCGCAACCGTGCCTGTGTCAACCCTCGACATCTCCGTGCTGTAAGCCACGCGGAGAATATTCGTCTCATCAGGGAGCGTACGCCGCATGAGCAGCGAACACATTGCAGCCATGGGCATGAGCTTTCAGGTGACAATGTTACTGTCACCTCGGGACGCTGGCGGTGTCGTACCTGTGCACGGGAGAAAACGGCACAGGGCCGGGCGCGGCTGGCAGGGACTTCTCGACCCTTGCCACCCAGACCATCGCACTGTGTTAACGGACACACGATGGATGATACCAACGCAGTCGCAGGGGAGGAGGGCTGGCGCTGTCGGCAATGTCAGGCAGAGGCAACCATGCGCTACCGAGAGAAGTACCGGGAGATGCCGCGCGAGCTGCCGCTTCCACCAGCACTATGCGTGAATGGACATGCTATGGAGGGAGATAACTTGCAGCGGACAAAGACGCAGTGGTTCTGTAAAACATGCCGTAATGAACAACAACGGCGCTCGTACCACAAACGTCAGCAGGCACAGGGTCTCATGACACGCCATCGTGGTCCCTATAAGAAGAAAGGAGCCTAACCATGGCACAGACGCTTGGCCAGGCGGCCCGTCAGTACACGCCGGAGTTCGACAAAACCCCGGTGGGTCTCCCGAACGTGGGCGCGGCCCTGGCAAACGGCGAGTTCGAGTATGCCGATCTCACCACGGTGTCGCCGGTGGCGAGTGGCGGCAACGGGGACTTTGGCTACGGCCGCAACTACTTCCGCGCCGTGGTCAATCTCAAAACGTTTACGCAGGGCACGGCCGCGTCCGCCTTCGCCATTCAGGTGGCCGATGACGCGGCCATGTCCGTCAACTTGCGGACGCTGGGCATTCAGGTGATTCCCGCTGCAGCCGGGCAATACTGCGTGGTCCTGCAGGGGGTGTGTCCCGATGGGCCGCGGCGCTTTGCGGCAGTGCTCTTTCTGCCCGGGGCGGGCGCGTCGGGGACGTTTGACGCCTTTCTCTCCGGCTGTCCGTAGGAGGGATCTTATGGAAACGATCCAGATCACCTTTGGCGATGGGAGTATTGGCCGCCTGGCGCAAGAACAGCCGGGCGGGCCCGTGGTCTGCGAGGGCGCCGACGGCAGCGTGAAAACGTCCGAAGAGGCCGGCACAGTGTACGTCCTGCAGGTGGCCGGGGACCCGGAGCCGCCCCAGATCGGGGGCGCCCGCACCGCCGGCTATACCCTCGAGGTGCAGTACGGCGACGAGGTGGTGCTCCCGCCGCCGCCGGAGCCGCCCGTAGAACCCCCGCTGGCGCGACGGGGGCAGACGCCGGACCCCGTGCCGGACGAACCGGATCCCGCGCCGCGCCGGCGGAGCAGTAGCTAGGACAAGGAGCGTGGCCCATGCCGCCCCTCTACAGTCATCTGTACCGTGTGGTACAGGATGTCCAGGGCAACGCTGTGCCCGACGTCCTGGGGACGATTACCCTGGCCGAGACCGGGGCCCTGGCCGTGCTCTATGCCGATGCCGAGGGCCTCTTCCCCCTGCCCAACCCGCTCGTCAATAACACGCAGTACGGCTCCTTCAGCGTCTACCTCGAGGCCGGCACGTACAACATGAGCTTCGTCAAGGCGAGCTACGTCTTTGAGGACCTGGTAGACATCCTGATCGCGGAGGCCTCGGGCGGCGTGGCCTCGCTCGTCGGCACGCCCAACCAGGTGCTGGTCTCGAATGCGACTGGCGACGTCGTCCTCTCCACCCCGCAGAACCTCGATCCAGACGCCAGCGTGCAGTTCGCGCACCTGGGGATCGGCACCCCGCCCGAAGCCGGCTACGGCCTGGCGGTGCAGACGGTGAGTATCTTCCGGGCCCAGCTCTCTACCGTGGGAATCACGGCGCTGGGCACGGTCAATGCCTATGCGCATCTGGTGATGAACCGCGCCGGCAACGACATCGTCGCTTTTCAGACGGATGTGGATGCCGCCGGCGGCACGAACCGCTGGGCGCTCTTTACCGGGGGCACCGCGCCGAGCTATCTGGGCGGGGCACTTACGGTGGTTGGCGCCGTCAGCTTCAGCAGTACGTTCAACGTCGCCAGCAACATGGGGGTTGGCGGCTCGCTCAATGTGACCGGCGGCCTCACTGTGGCTGGCGGGGGCCAGATCAACGGCCCGCTGGGGCTGGGCGGCGCCGGCGTCAGCGGCTACTCCCTCACGACCTATTTCAGCACGCAGCTTGCCGTCAATGTCACGATTGGCATGGTAGGCACCGCTGCCACGCAAGCCCTCGATGTGAACGGCAACATTCGTGCCCGCTACGCGCTGCTCGCCGATAACGGGGCGATGATCACCGGGACGGTCTCTGCCACGCACCTCACCGCGAGCAACAACATCCAGGGCTTTTACTGCGGCCTGCAGGGCGCACCGGATGGGCGCTTCGCGCTGCGTTGTTATTCGACGGCCTACTTCGATGGGGCAGTCGGGGTGGGGATCGTGCCTGCGTACACCCTGGACGTGAACGGCTATGCTCGCTTCAATTTGCCGGTCGGCATCCAAACCCCGCCTGATCCGAGTTGGAGCCTGACGACTCTCGGCCCGATCCTCACCTACAGCAACATGCAGGTGAACGGCACGCTGTACGCGGGCGGCGCCCTCACCGCTGCGGCAACGCTGTACGTGGTCGGCCAGGTGACTGCAGCCGGCAATCTGAATGTCGGGGCAGGGCTGGTCGCGGCCACCATCTACGCCGCCACGCAACTCAGGAGCGCGGGCACGCTGTACGTGGACGGCACCTCGCAGCTCGTCGGCGCCGTGGCAGTGGGCAACCTCACGCCTGGGGCCGAGGGCTATAGCTTCCATGTCGTCGGTCCCGTCAAAATGCGCGATCAACTCCGTATTGATGGGATTGCGTCTCGCCCTGGGGGTGGGCCCTGGACGGATTCCAACAGCATGCAACGCTACAAAACGCATATCCGGCCGCTCGAGGGGGCGCTGGCGCAACTGCTGGCGCTCCAGGGGCGGCAGTGGGAATGGAGCCCGGACTATCCGGAGCTCGAAGCCCGGATGCCAGGCACGCGCACCGGGCTGGTCATTGAAGAGGTGGAGCCGGTACGTCCGCAGTGGGTGATCGAGCCCGTGCCGCAGGAGAAAGCCCTGGCGATTCAGGGCTTCGAGGCGCTGGCCATCGAAGCCCTGAGAGAGATTGTGCAGCGGCTCGAGGCCCTGGAAGCCGCAAGGAGAACGGGTGACGACTCCGCCAGCTAAAGCTCGGCGGCTTCTTTCGGAGCGCCTGCACTTTAACAGCGGCTTCGCGGCAAACGCTTGAGTTTACAACCTCTACGTTGACTGCCGCAGGCCCCGTCCGGGCCCATGAACTCGGGTGTGACGCGACACCTACTCATCGGCCTCAAAGCATCACGGAGTTCGTGTGTTTCTCTCTTGCATCGGTTCAACTTTTACCCACGGTCCTACACCGTGGAACCAGCAAGCTGAAGTTTCAAAGAGCCGCAGTCTCTGTTGTTTTCGGCCAGTAGCGATTGAAGCTGACAAGCCTCAGAGACTCGTATTACTGATAGTGTATCTAGTAATTTGTGACCTATGCAACAGGGATGTGGACTGCGTCCAGTGGGAATTGGCGACACGCCAACAAGGAATTGACCTGCGGTCAACCTCCAATTCCCCTGCCAGATAAATCAGGCAGTCCCCTTGGAGGGATCTTTATGGCGAGTTATAGTATTGCCCTCACCGAGGCGCAGGAGGCTGCGCTCCTCTACGAAACCGAGCGCCAGAACGAGGCCCGCCCGCAGCGGCCGCAGCCGGGCGCCACGGTGCAACCGCGACTCACCGAGGCGGAGGTGCTGCAGCGCCACGTCGGGCAGCACCTCGATATGCTCAGCGCCCAGATGCAAGCCCTGGTCGATCCGCTCATGGCGATGCTCGATCAAGTCTCCAGCTCCGGACGCCAGGCCTTGATTGACGCGCTCCCCCGCGAAAGCCTGAAGCGGGCCGTGATGCTGCGTTTGCGCCAACACTAGGAGACCGTGATGAACCGGGAAATGATTGAACACCGCATCGCCGAGCTCAAGGCGGAGTTCCAGAAGGCCGATGACGAGGCGAGCAAGCTGCGCCCGCGTCTGCAGTTCCTCGAGACCATGATGCAGCGTCTCGATGGCGCCCTGACCGTGTGCCAGGAGCTCCTCGACAAGGACAAAGAGAGCACGGTGGTCGGCGTCCCGGTGGAGACGAATCACCAGGCCGTGCCGGTCCCGCAAGGAGCCTGAGGTGGCCGAGGCCGTTGGCACCGAAAACATTACCGCGCTGGCCTATGCGCCGAACGTGGATTGTCCCAAGGCCGGGGAGATCATCAACGCCGTGCGGGACATGATTCCCGACCCGGTCTACGATCCCCTGACCGATGAGCCCATGCCGGATGAGAACGGCTCGTTTTTGCGGGCCTCGTCGCTGTACCGCTGGCTCTCCAACGGCATTCGGGAGCTGGCCCGGCGGGCGAATTGGGTGGTGATCGACTGGACGGCCGTGCCCCAGGCGCCCGGCGAGCCGATCTATTACCTGCCCCACAAGTTCGCCCATATCGATAGTGCCTTCTGTAATCAGTACCGGCTGGTCTATCTCGACGAGGTGCACACCATCTACCCCTCGACCAGCGTAGCGCAGCCCTTGTGGTACTCGGTGCACAGCCGCAGCGATCATGTGGAGCTGGCGCTGTGGCCGTTTCCGGACAAGCAGGACCCCGCCACGGCGCTCATGTCGCCGATGGACGCCCTCTCCTCGACCCTGGACCTGGCGAGTACCACGGGCTTCCTCCCCAACGGCTACGTGCGCTGCGAGGGTGAGCTCATGCACTACAGTCACCTGGCGCAAGACCTGAACCCGGCGGCCGCCCCCGGCTTGCGCGGGGTGCGGCGCGGCGTCGGTGGCACCACAGCGGTCATTCACATGCAAGGGGTGGCCGTGGAGCATCTCAGTATCTGGGTGCGCGGCTGGCGCGCGCCCATGCCAGTGACGCGCGCGGCCGATTGCGTCGAAGCCCCCTTTGCCTTCCAGCCCTGCCTGGAAACGTACCTGCTCGCCAAAGTGAAGGAGGCGGAGCAAAACCGCCAGGGTGCGGCCTCGCTCATGCAGGAATACTTTGCCATGGTGGCTGACATCCTGAACGACCCGAACTGGCAGCAAACGCCCTGGCCGGCCCAGGCAGCCGCCTACGGCTCGCCCAATGTGGGGATGCTGGCATTCGGAAGAGTAGTGGTTCCTTGACTAGTCTAAATACTTATATGTGAGACGTTGCTGTACACAGTGAGTGATCACTCCGCCCCGTAAACGAGGCGGCTTCGTTAGGAACGCATGTGTTTACAACCACTACGTTAGCCCTAACAGGCTCGATCCGAGCCCTTGAACATCTGACAGGCGACACCTTCTCGT
>Ga0190268_10000071_pt1:0-12500 | contig 16199 bp, 12 predicted proteins | sample Popmic249T_FD_133750 | JGI IMG/M metagenome (GOLD analysis project Ga0190268, IMG submission 133750) | Populus adjacent soil microbial communities from riparian zone of Blue River, Arizona, USA - 249 T | ecosystem: Environmental > Terrestrial > Soil > Riparian zone | place: USA: Arizona... | reverse complement strand
GAATTGCTCCCTGCGTGCGGCCTTTCAGGGCAACGGAGGGGACAGGACGGCCGACGTTACCCGTCCGGGGCTGCTTGGATTGCAACCATGCTGTTCCTCCGTTTCGGACCATTGAATTGAATCGGGCGCACAAATGGCCTGCGGCCCGCATCCCACCTACAAATTTTGGAGCTACCTGCAACACGAAAGTTGTTATTGCACATATCTTAGCAGCCAACCGTTATAGCAATTATCCTCCTACTTCCACGCCCACCATCCCCCTCCACATACCCCTACCCAGCCTTTACAGCCCCGCCGCGGCCGGCACCTTTCAGCGAACAGGGCTATTTCCCAAGTACCTGGGCCCTACGAAAGAGTCCTCTGGTGGGTTTTAGGAAATTGATACTCGTTTCACACCATTTCACAGCAATCCAAATCCGCTACCAGGATCAGTGTGTTGTTATTTCTCTGTGCCATTATCTCGATGCAGTTGTTATAGCACGCTCCACCAAAATTGAATTTTTATGATTTTTTTTCCAAAACTAGAGGCCTAAACCTCCAGAACCGTAAGTGCTAAAATTTTTCCCCGGAACACGCCGGAAAGTACTTTTACCTGGCTTTCATGTGCCCTCGAGTGTTCGCCGCTAGGTGGCAATGTTGTCGAGATATCGGCCTCTAAACATGGGTAATTTCGCGAGTTTACCGATTCGAAAAATCGCGGGCGCGGCGGCGCGGTTTGGGTCAAAAGAAATTTCCGCGCCGGGTGCATATTTTTGGTTTTTTTCGGCATGCGGGGACAAAGGCGGGGGCTCAGGAAATTTTCCGGGAGGTGTGAAACATGTTTCACTTATCTGCTTTCGATGAATTTTTGCCGAATCCGGAGGCCAATTTCTCGATATCCATTCGCCGCCGTTTTTATTTTATTGCACGACTGGAAAGTCGGGGAGCTATACTTTTGCTTTGCCGTCGAGAGTGGATGGGCACGCACCGCGGCTGTAGATGTTTTCAGTCCTTCCGCAAAGACAGAGCTTCATGTAATCCTCCCTATCTGCGAGAGGGAAAGCCGACTCCGCACAAATTGTTTTTGTAATGCGTTTCAACTTTACTGTAGACACTTCCAATTTTCTACCAATTTTCTGCATATTGCCTTGACAGGATGGCAAAAATTAATGGAAATAACTATAAATAATATTCCGAAGTATCTCCCCAACCTTTAGACCAAGGGGTTTTTCAATGTATTTTGGACCAGCGACCGCCCGCTGAGCTGTCCTATAGTTTATTTCGTCAACCCCTTGAAAACCGCCTGGCCCCATCCAGACTGGACAGCAGGCAGTAAATGTTATGTTAGGTCAGGTCAGGTCAGGCCGGGCCAGGTTGGGGTATGTCAGGTTATAGAACATAAGGTTAGGTTAGGAAAGGTTAGGATTAGGTTTTGGTTAGATGAGGTTAGGTTAGGTTAGCTTATAGCACGTAAGGTTAGGTTAGGGTAGGTTAGCTTATAGTACGTATGGTTAGTTTAGGTTAGGTTAGGTTAGGGAAAGGAAGGGAAGGGTAGGTTAGTTTAGGATTGGTTAGGTTAGGTTGGGTTAGGTTAGGTTAGGTTAGGTTAGGTTAGGTGAGCTTAGGTTAGGTAAGGTTAGGTTAGGGAAGGGAAGGGAAGGTAAGGGTAGGTTATGTTAGGTTAGGTTAGGTTAGGTAAGGTTAGGTTAGGAAAGGTTAGGTTTAGGTTTAGGTTAGGTTTAGGTTAGGTTTAGGTTAGGTTAGGTTAGGTTAGGTTAGGTTAGGTTAGGTTAGTTTAGCTTATAGCAATTAAGGTTAGGTTAGGCTAGGGAAGTGTAGGTTAGGTTATGTTAGGTTAGGTTAGGTTATGTTAGATTAGGTTAGGGTCTGGCATGTTAGGGCAGGTTAGGATATGTTGGATTAGGTTGGCAAACTTTCTGTCCGCAGACCACACCAGCACTTTGCTCGACACCTCCGCTTTCCGTCTGTGCCACATCCTGATCAGCACTGCTCTGTCTATCCGACTATTTCAAACTTGAGATGATGTGATAGCCCGCTCGGGAATTCTGTTATAGCGTGCAGCATGATATAGCAAGTTGATGTGGTATTTTCTGTTTCCAAGATTTAATCAGTCGTGTTATTGCACCTAGCTTGTTATTACCCGTTCCATAATCTGTTATTGCCTGTTCGCCACTGGTGCGCCCACTGGGAACTCCTACACAATCGATTGTTTATAGCGAAGATCTGTTAATTTTCGCTTCTGGAGCTCCTCTTAGGGTACATTGAATTTGTAAATTACTGGCTAATCTTTGATATTGCTTCCATATAAATTGTGCTCGTCCTCGGTAGAATTATTCCTGCTGCCCTGCTTCAATTGAAAACTCTTACACTTGAAGAGAAGTTACATTATTACTAATATTTAAGAGAACTGTTATTGCTATGGCACAGATTTGTTAAAGCGGTTTCCGTACAGAGAGTTGATATGCGACACACAGTGAACACTGTTATGGCACAGTTTTGTTAAAGCACCTCGAGGGAAAAAAAACTGTTATAGCACATCGCTTGTTATAGCGGTTTCCGTACAGAAAGTTGATATGCGACACACAGTGAACACTGTTATGGCACAGTTTTGTTAAAGCACCTCGAGGGAAAAAAAACTGTTATAGCACATCGCTTGTTATAGCGTTTCCGTACAGAAAGTTGATATGCGACGCACAGTGCACACTGTTATGGCACAGATTTGTTAAAGCACTGCGAGGAAAAAACTGTTCTAGCACATCGCTTGTTATAGCGGTTTCCGTACAGGTCGCTTCGTTAAAGCACAACACGGAATTTCCGCAGAAGTATTGACTTCCTAGCTGTCGCAACCATGACTATATCACTGAATACTATGAGCAGGGGAGCTCGTGTAAATGGTTTAGAAGACTTCGTCCGCTTTGTGGTGTTAGACGCTTCGCCGGAAAGAGTTTATTTTGGCCAGCCTTTGTGCTTTGCAGAGGCGGTCGGTTTGCAATCTATGGTCCGCGGGAAACTATCGCAATCCATTGCCGGCTACGGCTACGGTTCTTTGGTTGCGACAATGCCTCGTGTCCCGGACGATTGAAAACCGCGTCCTGCTTAGCACGGGAGACTAGAATTCCTCTCGCCCCGGCAGTCGGACATTGGAGCGGATGTTGAGTCTAGGACTGTTCACCGGGGCCACTGTGATTTTGCCTATTGAGATGGCGTTAACGGATTTGAGGTTGAAGACCTGGTATGGTGCCAAATCTTCCTTCGGTTCCGTGGATGCCGCCTAGACAGGCGAAAGGGATTGAAAGGTTGGTCTTGCTTCGGCAATCGAACATCTTTTAGTCCGCAGCCGTTGCAACCGGATTGGGGCTTCCCGGCTTCATATTCGGTGAATGTGGCTAGTGGTATGAGCGGCACATTCTGAACGAGTTTTCCGGGATGAATGGGCATGCTGCTTGTATTGCAAGCGTGAGCCTCAGGGCTCTTGCGGCCGGCAGCTGAGATTTTCCAATTTCTAGCACTGGGATTGGGAGGGCATAGCTGCTGGTTTCTGGACGAGGTCATGGTCCGGGTACAGAAAATGTGCTCGGGGCATTGGTAGATCCCGCTATCGCAGGCTAAAACCTAGATATGCCGGGATCGAATTTGCCGAAGTACATGCAGGTCTGCATGTGTTTCCTGTGTATCGCGCCCGCCAATTTCTTGCAGTGCTAATAACGAGATGCTGTTGCGATGGCATTGTGCCGGGATCGACGAAACAGGGTGCGTTCCTGTTTTGGCGAAAGTTTTGGTACTGAATATGGCCGACCTCCGAAAGCTTTTGTTTTCGGAGCGCCGATGCAGCGGCATGCTGCCTTAGGATTTCCACACTGTGGGGGTTATTGAGGCTCAAGCTTTTTTTGCATTGGCGGCCGCTGCAAATGCTGAAGCGGGCAATTGCCGGTTCTAAACGGCTTTGTCGCTGTGAAGCAAAAGTGGCGGTGCATTGGCAGGTTTTTGGAGGTGTATTTGTGTCGAAGATTTGCCGTCAATCGGTAGTCTCGTTGCCAATCCAAAGCCAAAATCTGTCGGTGAGGTCTTCTTTGGTCGCAGAAATAAACTGTCGCCGGTTTCTCGCTTTGAAGGGATCTGTTTGCCCACCAAACATGAGCCATTCGGCGGGTTAAGCTGGGTTGGACGCAGTGGAGGGGATCTACGCGTCCGGGGAGAAGGCCAATGCGGCTGGATCTTCGACAGTCGATTTCTGTGCGAACAAATTGTTCCCGAAATCTCTCAGCCGATTCAGGATTGCAGCTGCAAATTGGTTCGGGCACGATGCAAATGGGCGTTGCCTGTTTGAGTCGCCAAAGTGCATCGATCGAGATGTGGCTTAAGTTCGGTCGGTGTAAAGCCGGCTGAGTTGAAGCCTGATGTGGATCTGTAGAGGGCCAGTGGGGAATCTATTCCCGAAATGAATTGTTGTCGTGAGAAATTCAACTTGTGCGTTAGTTGTGCGGCGGTTTTGGCTGTCGCCCTGCGGGTTCCGTTTGAGCCCGTGCAGGCGGATCGATGGTGCTTCTGAGCTGTTGTCCGGAATCGGAACCGAATTCTGAGGATGATGATATGTAATTCGCTCGGCAACATGGTTTTGGTTTTTTTTCTATTTCGGGCTTGTGCTGGTGTTGCGAGGTGATGGTGTCGTTATCCAATGTACTAAGTGTTGTAAAGGAAACAGGACGTTAGGTGGGGGAGGGTAGATTTTGCTGGCCATCAGTAGATCTACTTATCCTGTTCTCCGAATCGTTGCTGCCCTGTACGGATTACTGGTGCTTGGGCGACACCGGGAATGAGTAGTTGGGTGCGAGGTGTCGGGTAGTCGGTGTTGTTTCTGTGCTAGGTCTGACAAACCATTGCCCGATAACGGTGGCACAGACACATCATCGATGCTCGAATGTGCGTGCGGTTCGTTTGGTTGACGTGCCCTGTAATGGAAAGAAACATTACCATGCACTCCTAGCGTTTTTGCATTGTGTGTCCTGGAATCGTGACGAACCGGTCGGTCGACGAGATTGCAGCTGCAAGAAATGGCAAACTGTCCTGTTCATGCTTCGGCTCGTCCGAGGAGTGAAATCCACACACCAGCTTGCTGCATTGAACAGTCGCAGTTTTGTCATGGAATCCCTGCTTTCACGATTTACCGGGGTCCACCGCCCGTGCATTTACTCGTCGCCCTAGGCCTTGGAAAGGTCGAAAGGCGGCATGCGGTATGCCGGTAGGAGATCGCGATAGTTTCGGGCACCGGAGGTTCTTTGCTTGCTACCTGGTTGATCCTGCCAGTAGTCATATGCTTGTCTCAAAGATTAAGCCATGCATGTCTAAGTTCAGGCCTCTTCGGAGGTGAAACCGCGAATGGCTCAATACATCAGTTGTGGTTTACTAGACCGTGCCTTTCTACTTGGATAACTGTGGGAATTCTAGAGCTAATACATGCAATCAGTCTCCAACTGCCGGCAACGGGAGGAGGAGCGCTTTTATTAGACCGAAACCAACCTGGTCGTTCGTTCGCGAGCGGTCCAGTCTCCGGATTATCCGGGGGTTTGGTGACTCTGAATAACCACAAGCCGATCGCATGGCCTTGGGCCGGCGACGTATCTTTCAAGTGTCTGCCTCATCAACTGTCGACGGTAGGTTATGTGCCTACCGTGGTTTTGACGGGTAACGGGGAATCAGGGTTCGATTCCGGAGAGGGAGCCTGAGAAACGGCTACCACATCCAAGGAAGGCAGCAGGCGCGCAAATTACCCACTCCCGGCACGGGGAGGTAGTGACGAAAAATACCGGGAAGGGACGCATTGTCCCCGCTCCCGGAATGAGGCAACTCTAAATCCTTTCACGAGGATCCATTGGAGGGCAAGTCTGGTGCCAGCAGCCGCGGTAACTCCAGCTCCAATAGCGTATATTAATATTGCTGCGGTTAAAAAGCTCGTAGTTGGATCTCAGCTCCGGCCGGTAACAGCGGGGTCGTAGTACGTTCCCCGACTGTGCCGATGCCGGGCTTCTCTCCGCCGGTTGGCCGGCCGCTCAGCTCGTTGGCCCATGCTCGGTTTACCCGTGGTGTGCGGCCGCGGGCTGGACGGTGGCAAGGCGACCGGTTACGTTTACTTTGAGAAAAGGAGAGTGCTCAAGGCAGGCTTTATATGCCTGTGGATCTCGGTGCATGGAATAATGGAAGAGGGCCTCGCGCCTTCGTTTGTTGGTTTTCGTGGCGCCCCGAGGTAATGATTAAGAGGGACGGTTCGGGGACATTCGTACTGCGGCGTGAGAGGTGAAATTCTTGGATCGCTGCAAGACGAACTGCGGCGAAGGCATTTGTCAAGGACGTCCTCATTAATCAAGAACGAAAGTTAGAGGTTCGAAGGCGATCAGATACCGCCCTAGTTCTGACCGTAAACGATGCCAACTGACGATCCGCCCCTTGTCGCGTGCAAGACGGGGTGGGCAGCCCCCGGGAAACCAAAGTCTTTGGGTTCCGGGGGGAGTATGGTTGCAAAGCTGAAACTTAAAGGAATTGACGGAAGGGCACCACAAGGAGTGGAGCCTGCGGCTTAATTCGACTCAACACGGGAAACCTCACCAGGCCCGGACACTGGAAGGATTGACAGATCTTTCTCCATGAAGCTCTTTCTCGATTCAGTGGGTGGTGGTGCATGGCCGTTCGTGGTTGGTGGAGCGATCTGTCTGGTTCATTCCGATAACGAACGAGACTCCGGCCTGCTAACTAGGGAGCAACTCGGTGATTTATTGCTGCGTTTGCTCTAGCTTCTTAGAGGGACGGGCGGCGCTCATGAAGCCGCACGAAGTCGGAGCAATAACAGGTCTGTGATGCCCTTCGATGGCCTGGGCCGCACGCGCGCTACACTGAAGGAGGCAACGCGCTCCCTCCCTTGTGGAGGGCAAGCCCGTTTATCGGTGCGTTCCCGGTCCGAGAGGATTGGGCAACCGCTGAATCTCCTCTGGCTTTCGTGGCCCTTCGTGGTTGGAACTGGGGCTTGAAATTGTGCCCCACGAACCAGGAATTCCCAGTAAGCGCGAGTCAGCAGCTTGCGTTGATTACGTCCCTGCCCTTTGTACACACCGCCCGTCGCTACTACCGATCGAATGATGTAGTGAGGCTTTTGGACCGTTAAGGAATGGGGCAGTGCTGCCGTTCGCGGTAGTGCTGTCAATATTCCCCGGGAAGATGGCCAAACTGGATCGCTCAGAGGAAGTAAAAGTCGTAACAAGGTTTCCGTAGGTGAACCTGCGGAAGGATCATTACCTGGATAAAGGGCTCAGATATGCCAAATCTGTCCTCCTTTCAGCTCTGCGTACCGACGGCATTGTCGTAGTAGGTTGCCTGCCTGTGGGGTTGTGTCGATTCTGTCGGCATGACTTGCCACAGGAGCCTGGCAGGTATGTAGGGTCTTGTGCAGAGTGTAGAATGGTGACCGGTGTCGATAGCCCCGATTGTTGACTGTATTTCGGCTGGACATTCTGTTCCTGGCAGGCAGGATGATCGGTCGCGATGCATTCGGGATTCGGGTTCGACCTGCTGTAATTGGTCAGATGCCTGTTGCACAGTCGGCTCGACGGCTATAGTTCGGGCTTCTTTTTGCTGCTGGGGCAAAAGTGTCGACCGATTTATTTTGCCACATAGTCGAGTGACGGTTTGGCAACACATTTGGACGATTGCTGCAGATGCATTGCCGCGTATAAAATTGAATTTGGCATTGATGGGACTTCGGGTGTCTTTGTAAAATGACAAGCGATGTCTTCGGAGCCGAATTCAGGCCTGTGGATTTTTTGGAGGTGATTTCAGCAGTGGCTGTGAGGTTGCACTAGGGTCGTAGTTCGGGCTTCATTCTAGTTCTCGTGACAGATGAAGGCTGATTTACTAGAACCCGATGGCTGCCCTGCTGTCCACTGTAGGGATTGCTTTCCAGTGTCCCGGGATATGCGGACGCCACCTCTCTTTGCACATGTTGGCGACCGAAGCAGTAATGTCGTTAGTGCTCATCCTCGGTGTGAGCTGGGACAGCAATGTCTTCACGCATCGGGGGCCGGGTGTTGTCTGGCATGGAGCGACACCCGTTGTTTCCTCATCCAGCCGCTGGAAGTGAAGTCGGCGTAGCCTATGACCGCAAGGGAAGGAACACCGATTCGATGTTTTGGCTACCAGGTTAAACATTTTAAGCCGGATGCTTGTGAATTCAGATTGTTTGAGGTGCGAGGAGTCGGGTGATCAACGGAGCAACTGTTCATGGTCTGACCAACCTTTGCCCGAAACGGCAGGGCAGTTGTTGTCCGTAGGTACTCGTAGGGTTGTGCGAGGAGTCCCGTTGGTGTGCTCGGCCATGGAGTGAAATCCTTACCCCGGCAAACCTTTGGGTTGTACAGCGTGATAATCTGGATTTGCTTCGTTTTGGACTTATTTGTTTCCTCCTGGGATGCTTTGCATCGTTAGCTTCGCAACCGGAAGTCGTGGTGCAGAAAGGCTGCGATATTTCCTGGTTCGCCTGGCAAGCAAATCAGGGAGTGGAGCCGAACTGTGCCGGCGCCGTGTTTCTCTTCGAGGAGAGGTGAAAAGGCTGTAGTATTCGTGTGTCGCCAATTTCTCTCCGCGGATTGAAGCAGCAGGCAGTGTGGTATGTTGTAATCATCGATTGTCTGACGGTGTTTGCGGCATATCTACTGCAGGGTGTCTTTTTAGTCGCATTTTGCCGGGATGTGATTAATCAGTTTCCCTGGATTGGCTCTCGGCCTGGCAGCTGTGTGGCAGTTGCTATAGGTTTCGAACCGATTTCTAAAATTGGACGAATGTTGTGTATGAGTCTGCCAATTGGAGCTCGTTTTGTCATTGCTAGGAAATTATGATTTTGCTGTAATGCAGTAGATCGTTAAAGTACAAGCTGATGATGAGGCAATGTGCTCTGAACTTATTTGGCAGGCAGTGGCCTCCGGCGGCTGCTTTTAAATGGAAAATCGGCCAATTCAAATGCTGGTGCTGTGCATGAGAATGTGCCGGACTTCCCCAAAAATCCCGTTCATCGGGAGACCAATGTATAAACACCCTGAGCGGTGGATCACTCGGCTCGTGGATCGATGAAGAACGCAGCAAACTGCGTGCTTTCGTGTGAACTGCAGGACACGAACATCGATATTTTGAACGCAAATTGCGGCCCGGGATTTTCCCTCTGGCCACACTTGTCTGAGGGTTGAAATACGAATGCATTTCATGCTCGAGTGGCTGAAGGTCAACAGCTTTGATCCTACAGTGTCTTTGATGCGCTTCGAAGCTAGCGATCAGCTTCCCGTAACTGGCCTTGTAAGAGTGGGCATTGATAGTTGGCGAGCTTTCCTGCACTCCTCGATGAGGGTTGAGTGCATAAGGGCAAGCCAGCCACAATTCTGCTGCGTTCTGGTCGAGGCACTGTGATTACGGTTGAGGTTTAGATCTCTTGATTGGAGACGATAAGAAAACTTGGGATCGGCTGGAATCGAGTGTAATTGGGATTTGCTTCAGGGCATCTCCTTAAATACAGCAGTGGCATTCGACAGGTGGGCTACGGTGCTTTGCTAGTTAAACGTGAGTTTGACAGCCGGGAGCTGGTGGCAACTATGCCTCTTTATCTCTTGGATAATTGTCTTGAATAGTGTCCTCCTGTTCCTTGTCCCTGGTTTTCAGGGTGTAACGGTAGAGGGTTATTGTTCGATTCAGTTATCGGTGCTAAAGCTCTTCCTGCCGATTTATGCTGCTATTGCATTATTGCAAACCTATCGTGTGTTTTCGATGCCGAAGGTAAATTCTGTCATTGCTGTCGTCATGAAGTTGCGAACTGTATTGCATCGCCACAATTTGATTGCTTGATGTGTGATGGTTCGAGCACCGGAGACGGTTGTGGGAAGTTTCCCGAATAGCGGAGCTTAGGCAGACGTGTGTAATTACTTTCCTGCTGGAGCCGGGCTACTAGGGTGAGTCTTGCAGCGGGTTGAGGCTCGTTGTTGAGATTCCCAGCAGTCATAGGGGAAGCAGATGTGTCTCTTGACTTTCCTGCTGTACCTATGTCTTGTTGGTAAGGCTTCACTGTAATTGTCTTTGGTGCTTGTAGCCAGGTTGCATTGCATTAAATTGAAGGCTTGATGTGAGAGTTTTTGGCATTCTTCTGGCTTGATGGCTGGCAGAGATCTCGGATATGCTGGGCAAGTGGATGTCTCTTTTGATTCTACAACTGATCCAACTTTTCCGGGAATTCCTCAGGCAGGCCCATCTCTCTCGGCGGTGACACGAAAGTGGTAACGCCAAGTGGTGTGGTTGCTGTATCGCAGATGCCTCGATTTTTACAGATTGAAATAGGAACTTCCTTGGGATTGACATTGATCATTACTTGAAACAATTTGCACGCAATGTGTAGTTGATTCGTTCTGGTCAACTGTCTCTCGGGATACATCCTGTGCAATTTGTATCTGATCCGGAACATCCGCGGCGATCGGAGGCATGAACGATTCAGTTTGTGCCTCTTCGATTGGGGGAATTTAGCTTGAACTTGTTCGCTTCTTTTCCCGGCGGCTCGAAAATCTGACGCGAGTAAAGCGCATGCTTAAGTAAACCTCAGATCAAGTGAGACTACCCGCTAAATTTAAGCATATTAATAAGCGGAGGAAAAGAAAACAACAGTGATTCCCTGAGTAACGGCGAGTGAAAGGGGAGAAGCCCAGCACCGAATCTTGTGTCTCTAACGGGGCATGAGAAATGTGGTGTTAGGGAAGAGCCAACATGCCCTGAAACTCCTCTGCCAGTGTCCAAGTCCGATCGAAAGCGGCGGCCTCGTTGCCCATAGAGGGTGCAAGGCCCGTGGGGCTGGTGAGGAGTTATGGGAGCGGCTCTTTCCGTGGAGTCGGGTTGCTTGAAAGTGCAGCCCAAAGTGGGAGGTAAACTCCTCCTAAGGCTAAATACTACCACGAGACCGATAGTGAACAAGTACCGCGAGGGAAAGTTGAAAAGAACTCTGAAGAGAGAGTTCAAGAGTGCGTGAAACCGCTCAGGGGTAAACAGGTGGAACAGCCGAAGCTCGAACGGAGGGATCTCAGGATCGCTGCCGAAGTATGTCCCGGTCCGCTGGCTCGGATTGATTTTCGAATCCGTCTTTGAGCAGTTGATTCGTGTGTGCGTCTCGGTGCGGTTCGTATGGCTCTCCTAGTAGGACGCCGCGACCTGCGGGGAACAGCAACATTGGTGGTCGTGCTGGCCTGGGGCTGTGCTTCATTATCTGAACATCAGGCTTGCATGTCCTTGCGGCATTCTGGTCTGGTGGGCAGGTTGGAGTTGGCAGTTAGTCCTTGAGGCTTGCTGTCTTCTCCAGGCCCCCTGGGTTTGGTCTCGTCTGCCTCCCTGCAGTGTTTAAGACTCTGGTGCCGACAATCATTCGTGGTTGTGTCGCTTGGCTGGCAGCCAGGATAGGGCCAGGCCACTGGTTTGAGGTCTCTGGCCTCCCGTGGTCTGGGCGTTTTCGCTCCCCGGTCCTGGGTTACTTGTCGGTTTTAAGTGGCGAGGTGCCTTGAAGCCGGCGGCGATTAGGATTGTGGTTCCCCCTGACCCGTCTTGAAACACGGACCAAGGAGTCTAACATGTACGCGAGTCTCTGGGCTATCAAACCCATAGGCGCAGTGAAAGCGAAGGTTCGCCTCGCGGACCGAGGGGAGATCCGGTTTCCGTCTATTGCGGAGCCGGCGCATTCCCGGGGCGTCTGCGAAGATCCTGGCTTGCCAGGGTTGGGCAGGCGCACCAAGAGCGTACATGCTGGGACCCGAAAGATGGTGACCTATGCCCGGCCAGGACGAAGCCAGGGGAAACTCTGGTGGAGGTCCGCAGCGATTCTGACGTGCAAATCGATCGTCTGAGCCGGGTATAGGGGCGAAAGACTAATCGAACCATCTAGTAGCTGGTTCCCTCCGAAGTTTCCCTCAGGATAGCTGGCACTCGCCTGAAGGAGTCTCATCCGGTAAAGCGACTGATTAGAGGCTTTGGGGTCGCAATGACCTCGACCTATTCTCAAACTTTAAATGGGTGAGAAGCAGGGCATTCCTAAATGGTCGATGCCCTGTGTCTCTGGATCTTCGAGTGCCCAGTGGGCCATTTTTGGTAAGCAGAACTGGCGCTGTGGGATGAACCAAACGCCGGGTTAAGGTGCCGGAGTTGACGCGCATCAGACACCATTAAAGGCGTCGGTGGCTAAAGACAGCAGGACGGTGGCCATGGAAGTCGGCACCCGCTAAGGAGTGTGTAACGACTCACCTGCCGAAGCGACCGGCCCTGAAAATGGATGGCGCTTCAGCGTCGCACCCATACCCGGCCGCCGCTCCAGAGCATCGGTGTCGCGTCTTTGGGCGAGGCTCCGGCGTGATGGGGCGGTGAGTAGGAGGGAGCGCAGTGGCGTGCGCAGAAGGGGACTGGGCGTGAGCCCGCCTGGAGCCGCCTCTGGTGCAGATCTTGGTGGT
>Ga0190268_10000070_pt1 | contig 16235 bp, 25 predicted proteins | sample Popmic249T_FD_133750 | JGI IMG/M metagenome (GOLD analysis project Ga0190268, IMG submission 133750) | Populus adjacent soil microbial communities from riparian zone of Blue River, Arizona, USA - 249 T | ecosystem: Environmental > Terrestrial > Soil > Riparian zone | place: USA: Arizona... | reverse complement strand
CGTTTACGCAACAGAAGAACGTTAGTATTCACGTGCAGCAGCATATGCAGCGCACGTTATCAGCACCAAAACGACATTTGGAATAAGGATTCCTACACTAACAAGGAACCATTGCCAGCTATCCGTTATTCCCATCATAATAGTCCATGCTACTGCAAGACCAAAGCAGAAAGCTACAGCGCCGAACATTGCGGTAATTAGGTATCTCATCCTTCATTACCTACATGAACAGCACAAACTACCTTGCCCGAGGCATATTTCTTAATGCAGTGAGTGTGAATAGAGTATCCTGGCATAGGTAGATCGTATTCACAGCTTTTAGCGATAATTGCCTGTAATTGATTATCTCGAACAGTAAACCTTACCTCTGATTCTGGGAAAATGTATCCGTGATTCTTTGCACAATGATAAAAATGCAGGTAAACTGCCTCACCCCGGCCTTGGACAAGCCTTGTGTTAGATTTACGACAGATAAGGCATCCAGCCCTGTACCAGCAGGAGGTAAATTGCTTTAAAGGTCTGTCATCTCCCATTAAAGTATAGGTTCCTTGGTGCATTCCTAACAGACTATAGCTTTCAGACCACTTCATAGGTTCTTCTATACGTCTAGCCAGCTCAATCAGTTCCATAACTCCCCTAAAATGAATAAAACTCCCAGTACAACGACAATAAAGCCCCAAAACATGACTACATACTTAATTACTAAGTCATGCCTTGAGGCAATTACTATTAAAAATGTTCCTAGTAAGCAACAGAAGATGCCGAAGAGTGCCATGAGTCCTCCAAAATGAGTTTTGTAAACTCATCGACACTATTTACACGCCTACGACTGTCGTTTTCTAGGTTATAGGGCCTGTTTACAAGGTAAGATGTAACTCCAGCGGCATCTAAAAGGTCATAATTCTTGAGGTTATCCTCTAAAAATACGTCAGTTTGAACTGAAGTTTTATCTTTTGATACAGTTAGAGTGTCAAAAATCAGATGGTTGTTTCTCAACCAGCTACGCGTAGCTTCTTCTGGACACCTTTTCCTGCCAAAGGTTCTTGCAGTTACGAAGTGCAGAGAATGTCCTGCATTGCGTAAATCTAGTAGATTCTGAGCTAAATTAGGCTCATAGGCCTCTCCAGTCCAGTACATATGCTCAGCATCTACACTTTCATGAAGATTTTCTATGAAATCTTCAACAGTTTCCCATTCCAGGAACCAATTCCAGGTTTGAGCCTCATCATCCAAACTGAGGCTCATTCCCTTGGTATGGTTCAGCCACTGATGATATGCCTTCGTAAAATTATAGAAGACTCCATCAATATCTAATCCGATTCTCATACTGTTTTTTGCTTCTCTCGACTTAGTGTCCTGGACAAAGACATCTTGTTGACATCTTGTCCTTTGATGTCCTTAGCGTAACGGAAGATTGTCTCTAAGTCAAGGACACCATTGTCCATGCATGTCCTGACAAGCTTGCCTAGTGTCATGGTAGGTTCGGCAGGAAGCCAGACAGGCAAGGACACTTTGTCTGGACTTGTCAGTTGCTTTGTCTCAGGAGTCTCAGACAATTGTTGCGGTGTCTTTGTCTTGTCAGTGACAGGTGCTAGGACAATGTCTGCTCGTGTCTTAACAATTGTCTCAGGCTGTCCTACAGTAGCTGTGAAGATGCCGTATCTGTCCTCTGGCATCTCTACTCTGTCCGCTGCCTTGATGAGACGATTCTGCATAGCTACGGACATAAGTTTGAAGCTTTGAGACGGATAACGTAGCCAGGTCAATGTGCCTGCGACAGGAAGACGTTCAACGATTCTACCAGCTTCTTTTCTTGCTTGCCTGGTCAGGAAGTTAAGATAAAGCTTGAGGATGATTCCTGCGATAATAGGTGCCGCTCCGAACATTACCATTCCGACAATGCCGTAATCTTCAAGGATAGCGTGTTGGACAGTGATATAGACACTTGTTGCGACAAAGACAAACGTAGCCAGCTCTGTCATAAGGCCGCTGTCACCTGTCTTGGCATACTTGATGGACAACAGTGCAGACAAAATAGCTGCACCATCGAAAGCTAGGGACACCCCCATAGACAAAATCTGAGGAAGACCAAACTGTCCTGTAGCTAGATCCATCATCGAATACCATGTCATGGACAATGCGACAAGTGTTACAGCAGCAAATAAGACATGTTCATACCATTTAATCAAACTGTCTCCTCCAGCTGACAATTGTCAGGACAACAGAAGTGAAAATCTCGCATTGTCCCTGTGACCTTACAGAAGGCCCAAAAGTGTCCTTGGTTAGTGTTACCAGTAACTTGATTACATCTAACACACCACATACATCTACAAGAACCTGAATAGTTACATCTCTTACAATAACGAATCTTGTGTTCACCTATGTAGTGGTAACCCCAATCAGGAGCTTTCCACCATTCCATGTGCCAACCGTTACAAGGTTCAGCTTCGGAATGCACAGTATCTGTACCAATACAATAAACTTCAGTTTCCTTGGGCGAGTCCTGCATCGAATCCATCATCATAGCCCTTCTGATACTCCTCATCTTTTTCTTGCCTGAGTGTATCAATTTCGTCATTGAGTGCTTCCATGTCTGAACATAATTCTTCAGACATCTCCTCGCGGCCGGTGTCTCTACCAACCTCAAAGGCATTATCTATTTCGCCTTCATACTCCATAGTGTGATGACCAATGAGGTATGTAATTTTTTCTAGTATATTCCTGCGTTCAAAAGATAATGGCTCTGACGGAAATTCATCCACCAAAGCCATTATTTTCTCCGCAGCATCTGCTGCTTCAGTCATCTGTGTCTAGTTCCTTAATAAGTTCTGTGAAGGTACCTGTGTGAGTGGTAACTCTAGCCTTACCTTCCCAAATATAGGCAATAGTTACTGAGTATTCTTTGTCATACTCGGGGCCGCAAGTCTCGCAGCCACCGTAAGAGTAAACATCAAATTCTTCTTCCCACCCAGTAACTTCAACATCTGTAATTCCTTCCTTGCGCTGAACATATCTTGCAAGGGCTTTCTTAATAGTATCTTTAATAGTCATTGTGTCAGCATACTCCTGTACTAGTTACCTGTCAAGCGCTGAAGATCCTCCAAAGATAGAATCTCTTCTTCCGTAGAAATTGGAGCAACAACAAGCTCCTCTCTTTTCAATACTTCACCCATCATACAGTAAGCCATCTCAAGTCCACGAATTTGATCTGCATTAGCAAGCTTGGTTTGAAGATCCCAGATAATACTTATGCACTTAACAAGATGTTCGATAGGAACTTGTCGTGCAATAGCTGATCGGGTCATCTGAGATTTTTTAGAGATACGAAGCTCAATGCCACCTTTCAGCATGATAAGATCTCGTAAAGTTTCGACACTTCGATCAACAATTTCCTGAGAATTAGTATGCCTGAGAATTTTATCTAGCTTATCCAGTGCTGCGCTTGGGCCTTTAAGACAACTAGCGATAAGGCTTGGACCAAAATCAATATCTCCGTGAAGTTCATTATACTGCTCTACAGTAGTAAGTCCACTGACCCAAACCTGTTCCAGCATCATAAGTGCTTCTCTGAAGCTTCCTTCAGAGCGATGCGCTATAGCCTCTAGAAGCTCCGTAGAGATTTGAATTTGCTCCTTGGCTACAATGTCCTGCATCCTAACAAGCAGGTCATCAATTGATGCTTTCTTAAAAGAATACCTATCACATCTGTGCCTGACAGCTTCTTCAATATTGTGCTCTTCAGTAGTACAAAGTATAAAAGTAACATTACTAGGAACTTCTTCAAGAATATTAAGTAGAGCATCAAATGCGTTGCTGCTAATAGCATGAACTTCATCAATAATTATGACTCTATGCCCACCAGAAATAAAACTAAGATCCTTTTTCAGGGTCCTGATAGCTTCTACTGAACCGTTAGATGCTCCATCAATTTCCAAAACGAAAGGATGTACACCTTCATGTACATCCTTTTCGCTTCCAGGATTAAGAGCGGCAGCTACAATACGAGCCATAGAAGTTTTTCCAACGCCTGAAGGACCAGTAAACAGTAGAACTGGAGGTAGTTTATTCTTAGCGATCATTGCAGCTAGAATAACACTTGGTGCTTTTTGTCCGACAACATCAGAAAATTGCTGTGGCCTGTATTTCAGAGCTAGGCTCATAATTTTTCCTATTCAGTCAAGGTAGTCCACCTTAGAATATCTAGACTACCATAATTATCTACTGTTAGTTTGTCGTTATCATCGTTCTTAGCCCACGCAGTACTATGAGCATCTGCACGCATAATAAAGACAATTCTGTGACCATCAATCCAATTTGTAGGTGCCTTGAATCTTCGAGTAATGCACAAAGGCATATGATGCCTGTCTACTGTTACGTTATCACCCATAGGAGTTCCTATCTGATAGGTCCTTTGGGCTGCTGGAACGCCTGATGTGTCATCAACATCATAGTACCACAGAGACCAGCCTACGCCAACAGTGTAGCGGAACTGCCCAAGTTCTCTACCAACATCGTTGGTAACACGAGCTTCACCGTGAATACGGAAAATGTCTCCAGCCTTGCAAGGAACTACATCCCTATAAAGCCATCTAAATGTATTAGTAGCTAAATCTACAGGAATACCTGATGTTAATGCAACGTTCTCGTCAGAACCGTAACTCATAGGACCGATCATAGATTCGGTATTGAATGCGGCGTTGTCAGCCAATTTAACTCCCGACATAGTAATAGACCAGATCTAATTAGATCTGGTCTATTACTAATCGTCTTTTCTTTTATTTCGCTGACCTCTATTTAAGGGAGACTTTGTAGTGTCTGGACCTTTAATTTCAAATTGTTTTGGTCCTTTTCCGGTTCCTGTAAGTCCGCCTGGTAGTTTGTTACCACAGGCATTAGTTTTTAATCTTTTAATTACCACGTACCGCGAGCAGGACTCGAACCTGCAATTCCATCTTAACAGGATGGCTGGTTAACTCAAATATGTCCTACTTTAAGGCTTCCGGCTGCCTCGTTTCAGATTACCCATCATCGCGGCGCTTTTGATGCTAGCCATGTTGCCAACTGCTAGCTGTGGACCTTACCACACTCAAAACAGTATGTCCACTGCGTTTCAGTACGTCGCAGAGCGTCCTAAAGACGGGTGCTTTCTTGTCTCGGATAATAATCCGGCTGAGTTACGTGGACTGTACCGGATTCGAACCGGTAGCCGCTCTGTTAGATCTGGATATGACTCCTGTCAGACAGCCCATGATGTTAGTTTATGATTTTGATTGCCTGCCATAAACAAAACTAACAAAACAAAAACAAGTGGAATCAGTGAGATTCGAACTCACATCCCCGGCCAATAATGCCGGACTTTATCCTTTACGCTTTTAAGCTATGATCCCTTGAAACTAATGAGGAGCATTCTCCAAAAATATTACAATACTCGTCATCTGTCATGGACTGCAAAACACGTAGTCTAATATTCCAGATAGTACGCTCACTTGCTATTATTAACATTTTAATCCTTTGTATAGGATGTCAGACTCATTCCCTATCTGACATGACAGCCTACATCTATTCCACGCTGCTTCTCTACCTGCACAAGCTTAGCGATACCCTATACTGTGCTTGCTGTAGGCTCAAAAGGAAAAAGGTATTCTCGCCCAAGCTGCGCGAGCAGGCTTCGAACCTGCAAGGATTCCTGTTTCAAAGACAGGCGACTTTGCCAGTTTGTCTATCGCGCATTGAATTTAGTTATGCGTTCGCACATAGCAAGAAACTCATCAACAAGCATATCTCTTTTAGCATAGTTACAAACACTACATGCAATGCCTAAATTTTCTAACTCGTTAGTTCCACCTCGTGATACTGGTACCTTGTGATCAAAGTGAAAACTGCTAGGATCTTGATAGTCTATGTCAGTATTACACAAGTAGCAAGCAGTAACAGTGGCTAGTATGCCTATAATATTTTGATAGGTATAAGCATAATCGAGTTTACCTCGACCTTTAAATTGAGTAAACTTGTTGTTTACTCCCTTAGAATTATACTTGAATGCTTCAAACTTACTTAGAGCTGTCTGCTCTCTTGACTTAGCTGTCCTAGCTTGAGTCTTTGCTTTTTGATCAGGACTACAGTAGTAAGAAATTGTAGACTTAGAGCAACCAAGTTCAGCCTTAATTTGATTGTACGTAAAGCCTTGCTCTCGTAAAGCAAGAATTTGCTCTTTCATTTAATTATCTCCAATGTCGGTTGGAGTAAGGGCGTTCCGACAAACGCCCTTACTTGCTCACCCATCTAGATTCGAACTAAAACTGAGAGATTCAGAGTCTCTAGTGCTACCATTACACTATGGGCGAATGTTAGTTGAATAACATAGTTAAATTAAAATGTGTCCATACTCCAAGTATGGTGAATATGGCCCCAAAAAATATGAATCCAAGTGTATTATGCCAAGTCTTATGCTGCAACGAAGCCTTAAAAGTCCATAACATCATAAATCCTGCAAGTAAGTAAGTTACAATAAATAAAAAGGTTCCCATGTACCCCCGGCGGGAATCGAACCCGCGACTACTCTTTAGGAGAGAGTTATTTGATCCACTAAACTACGGAGGTTTGATGTGAGGGAACCTGAACAAGAAAGGGTATTCAACCACATTCGGCCAGATCATCCTAAGACTAGCGAAGCCCTTGCTCCCTCACATCAACTACTTTACATCAAATCTAGCTGGCTGTCAAGCTGACTGCTCGTATTTCATGATCAAACGAATTTCAGTAATTCTAGGATACTTGAAGTCTTTTTCTTTAGCTACTTCGCACTTTGTGCCGTGCCCTTTGACCCTGCAATTAGTACGTTTCCTCAGACGTGGCATATCAGAACATCTCCCAGAGAGCAGAATGACGATGCTGATAACTTTTAACATCGTAATCTTCGATTGCATCATAATCAAGCTTCAACATATCCTGTCGAGCCTTGCGCCAACCTGCACGCATACGACCTTCGTGTTCCTGGCGATAGCTACGTCCACGAGGAGGCCTTGCATAGAATCCTCCATGATAGCTGTAATAACTAACATCATAACCACAGGAGCCACTACGCTGCCAATAAAAGGGCCTTTCGCCTACAGCTTCATGAATATCACATACGCCGCGCGTATGGTTGTGATATTCTTTTACTTCCTTTGAAGTTTTAGGATTGTTAATCTTTACCCAATTAGGCCTAGTCTTATAGGTATCAGACATGGATTCCTTTCAGGTACACACCTTGTGTACTTACCTGTTATCCATTGTTGCCTCCTGATTAATTTTACTGAAGTGTAGCGAAAAGTCACTGAAAAGCTTCCTAAGAGCCTCCTGGGAATTACGATATCCCGGCCTTTCGCTTACTAGGCGAATGCTCTTCCTCTGAGCTAAGGAGGCAAGTAACTATTTTATTGAGCCTCATGCAGGTGCCGCCCCCGCTTTTCTGCTTTACAAGAGCAGTGTACTAGCTGGTGTACTAATGAGGCAAGTGCAAGTGATGAGAAGAAGACCACGGTTAAGGTTCAAGACCTATTCCCCAAGGCTGCCCCGCCCAACAGCATATCACCTGCAAATATAAGCAGGAGAGCTGACGGTTCGTTCACAAAGGCTCTATGTTTCCTGCTTACATGCATACTTTACCACACCGAACGACGAGAGCGCAACCTGTCCCGCTCAAGTCTTTGAGCTTCGGCAGTATATTTTGGTACTCTATGTCTGTTTTTAGTGTTGTGTATATAGTTATAAGTAGGTTTCATGATCTTGATAGTCCATTTCTCCATAAAGAGCAAAAACCAATCAGGACAATATTCAAAATAAAACACTACTCGAATAGACGGATACAAATCTGACCAGGGTTGACGTTTCTGTCTAGTTGTATGTCCCATATGCTGAGAATGCCTGACTTGTAACTCCTGTCGAGTCATACCTACATAGGCCCAAGTTATTCTTTTGCCTGTGAAGTGGTCCAGGCATGAATACGCATACACAATACCTGGACGCCACCCGAATAACTTAGCTAATCCTTTCACGTTTGCTCAACGTATTGGACATGCACCCGTACTGCAATTTTCATCTGTAGAATCCTCGATAACCTTAGGTCCAGTAAGAGCAAGATACTCTTCCTTACTAATTCTAGTGTATGGAGCCTGTGGTCTGGTTCCATCCACCATTATAGTAGTTCCTTTTAAGGTTGGCAAGAACTGCTTCAATGTTTGCATAAGTTCTTCAACAGAATACTTACCTTCAGGGATGTTGACAGTGTAAGAAACTGCATTGTCAACATAATTGATCTGATACATTTCCTGAAATGCTAGCATATCCTGAAAGGTAAGCTCATTTTGAGACTCTACTACCTTGTCAGGATTCCATCCTAATTCCTCTACTTCAGCAACTAGTTTCTCCATAGTGGGGAAGGTAACTACCTTAGTATTAGCAGAATATACACTATCTTCTACTTGATAACCTTCATCGATAAATTTTTGGATTTTTTCTGGGTGATTGATAGTAGAGAATTGAATTCTACGCTCATAATACTTGGCATAAATAGCCTGGGCACCTTCTGTAACACCTACAAGTTTAGCAACAGATCCAGTAGGAGCCATTGTAGTGTTCTTGATAGGAGCTGCAATGCGTAGGTCAAAAGCATAATCATGAGATGCTGTTTTAACAATATTGTAAAGTTTACGTAGCAGATCAGGGTAGAACTCATGCTTAGGAGCTTCACTGTACTTAATTCCAAGCTTATTCAGGAATCCCTGCACTCCAAAGTGGCCTACACCGATCCTACGGAACTTATTAACAATGTCCTGCTGCTTGACATCTGCCTTATCACCAAAAGAAGCACGAATAAGAAATCGAGTCATAAGCTTGTGCGCCTTAGCCATTCCTGCAAAATCAAACGGCGTACCAGCAGAATCAGTAACCTTAGGAGCAAACGCATCCATATTTACATGTCCTAAAATACAAGCTTCCCACCCTTGCAGAGGAATTTCACCACAGGGATTAGTACATACAATTTCAGCAAGTTCTCCATGCTGAGATAATGAGTGATTCCAGAATCCTGGCTCACCATTCTCCAGCATCCCTTTAATAGAGGCTTCGTAAACATCCTTAGCTTGTCGCTCTAGTGGATGATAATCACGAGTAACTTTGTTAACTAGTCGAATAAACTCATCATCGATTACTACACTGATGTTAGTAGTCCAATGCTTGCCTGTGTTTTGCTTGCAATTGATAAATTCAAACACACAAGGATCATCCCAGGTAACCATGGACATTCTAGCAGAACGCCTATTTCCTCCAGATACAACACAGCAAGCCATTGAATGATCGATTTCCATCATGTCAATAGGATTAAGCTTATCACCTTGTGCTGCTCGCTTATTAATAATCTCATTGATTTCATGAAGCATAATAGCAAAAGGTAGTGGACCTGAGGCTGTACCACCAAAAGATACTAGAGGACGACCCTCTTCACGTACTCCAGTTACGTTATATACACGATCATAGTGTTTAACATCTGATAAATAATATGTGTTGATTAGATCACACATAGCTTCAGACCAACCCTCACGAGTATCAGCTACCTGGAATGCGCCAGCCCAATCATGAGAGAACTCTGTAGAAATAACGCCAGCATCTACCATCTTCTGATAATCAGGATGTGATGGATCACATACAATGTGTACCTTGAGTTCACGTGCGGGTGCATCATAACGATCAAGATACTTGCTTGAATAGTTGGTTCCTACACCGCCACCTTCCATCAAACGCATGAAAGTAAAATCAAAATGATCAGTGATTGATTCATTCCAGTGTGAAACATGGCAGTTGAATAAAAACTGTCTTCCTGGCACTCCTGAGGCCCATAGATGGCGTCCTGCCGGGATGATACGGAAGTCATCCATCATTGCCTTCAGCTCGAAGTACTCTTTTTTAACTTTATCATTCCAAGTTTCAGGAGTTCCGTAGACTAGACCAAGATTTCCTTTAACTACTCTATCTGTAGTTTCGAACCAGTTCTCTTTGGTTCCATCTGGCTTAGTCCTTGAATAGCTGCGCTCAAATACTACCTTCCCGGAAGGTCCAAAGTTTGGCTCTACTAATACGTCTGTCATATAAAACTCCCTAGGATAGATAAAAGAAGACCCCGACAAAATTAATGTCGAGGCCAACGTCTTTTGTGCGTTGCTATTAGGTTATCGGACTGCGACGCGAACGTTCAGCGTCAAATCCCAGATTGTGATCAAGAAAATTAAGAAACTCAGAGTGTCCTAGACCTTCACAACGAAGTGCCATTCACAGTTACTCTGAGTTCAAATAATTCCTGGCCGCGACGCTTAATATCCGCCAGGATTCAGTTCAACGGGCCTTAAGCTTTATCCCGTCTCCGTGCCACTAATATATACTAGCTATACACTGAAAGCGCGCTCCCTACCCGATTCGAACGGGTGCACTTCGGGCTTCAACCGAAAGCTCTTACCAGACTGAGCTAAAGGAGCATTGTTTCCGTTCGTGCATCCTCAGGCTACAAGATTAACCGGCACGGAAACAAACACCGGAGTTTGGAGCAGGGGTTAGCCTTCTGTTTCAAAGGTCCGTTAAGCCTACTCTATCACACGTATGGTCTAGAATGCGTGCGCTTACCATTAGCTATATCAGTCCTACTTGCACTGCCTGCGTCGGGGAGAGAGGATTTGAACCTCCGTGTAACCAGGCTACGCTTTCTACTCGTTATCAGCGAGAGGCGATACACCCCGATGTCCAGCTAGGGACTTTAACCCTTTCTTCCATGCTGGGTAATGGAATCTATTTTTGCATAGATACAGCTAGTATGTTTAGTATAGTCAACTCTAGCTTAAAACTGCTCCTTTTCAACCCAGGAACAACGGGCGTTTAAACGCTCCCCTACCTGGTTACGATCCAAGTTCCTCCGGTTAACAGCCGGATGCTCTAGCCAGTGAGCTATAGGGGATTGAGGTAAGAGGCGTACCCAATATCATTTAAGACTAGCTTCAGTTGCCATCTGCTAAGTCCCTCTCACTGCTTATACTGTACTCGTCATACCTTGTTTTGTCAACCCCTTCAGTTCAACTGACTGATATCGGGCTACTGTAGTATTCTTGGAGTGCCGTACGTGTTCTAGTGTAGCACCTACAAACCAAGGTGTCAACTCAATAAGGTCTGCCGTGTTGAGGACATTGGTGATTTTCGTTCAAGGGCATGCCACAAGGTGTAACTTTACCATTTCCATCTACTGTTACTACTACTCGACAACGAGGTCGAGATCCTCCACCTCTACCTTTGTTTCCCATGATCAGGGCACACACCTTCTGAATTTAGAGGAATCCCACAAAATTCGTTCTTTCCTCTGACTATTCTGATGACGATCTTACACCTTCTAGGTTTTAATGAATTTTTCTGTGCAATTGAAGGCATGTCAATCCTCAGGCCATACAAGCTTAGGACGTATTTCCTGTACTTTATTATCTTTAACTCGTAAACGCCACAGGTCAGGTTCACCTGAGCCGTCTCCTTCGCCTTCGATTTGAAGGAATCCAGAAAATGTTGTATGTGGATTGATTTTTAGTATCTCGTTAACAAGCTGTATTAAATTATCTTTCGTATAATAAGCTTTAAATTGATCTTCAGGTCCACTTATTGTGCTCCATTCAGTATCAAGAGCAATATCATAATCTGATTCTATAAATTTATAGATAACTTCATTTCCTTTTACAGCATACCTTGGTAATTCGGGCTCAAACCTAATTTCGCCTCGTAATGTACTGTAATATCCCATTAATTTTTCTTCCTGAACATTCTATTAAATTGCTCATCATTCATAATTTCAATTTCATCATCTTCATAAACGATAACCCATTGCCCTGGATCAACTTCCATGTCATCACCAGAATAGAACTTGAGCATAAAATATCCAGGTTGGTGACCTAGGCTTTGAAGAAAATATGGTTCGACCTCATCAACATACACACAAGGACCATCAGCATCGTTTTCAACTACATCTTTGAGAAGAGTTATCATCTCATCAAGGTTGTCCTCACGCCACTGTACTGCATTAACGGTTTGCCTAGCTACATAGTAACTCAAGATTATCTCTCTCCCATAAAAAATTCAATAACAGCTAAGACTAACCAAAGGACAGAAAGAAATAATAATCCTCCATTTGAGGCTATTACTGAGCCTATAAGAAATAAACTTGATAATAATACACAAAATTGAATTGGTTTCATTTTTGAACATCCTCTACTTCATCTACTAGGTAGAATATCGCGCATAGAATGCCAAAAAGTATAGCAGCTATAAATGGCATCAGATCATGATTAATTTCTTGAGCGACCATAAAGATCGCTGCAAGAAGACCAAAGAATTGATATCTATGCATCAAAATGCACCTGCGGCTACCTGAAAGCAATTGAGACCTAGTGAGCGCCACATCTTAACTACTTGATCACGATCATCAAGCACATACTTAACATGGTACTTACCACGAATATGCTCATTGAACAGTTCATACTTGACAAGATCATCCTTACGATTATCACCTTCAGCACGCATATGCAACTGATAGTTACTGATCTTACCAAGATGGGTCTTGAGCCAATCTTCGGTAATTGAACGGCAACTAGCATCCCTACCAGACATGACAATAATCTCATCATAATTCTGATATGCTGCGGAAACAGCATGAATAACTGCCGCTACAGGAGAATCTTCTCCTACACGATGCCATTCATAAGGTGAACGATCTGCCATCGTAGCGAGAGTACCATCAATATCTACAATGATGGCTGAAGGAAGATCAGCAGGGTTATTGTAAGGTTCAATCTTTAAAGTTTGTGACATCTCCTTGGATACATCAACATCATCAATGCGACCATCCTTTTTTACAAACCTAGAATTTTTTCGAATGACCTCTTCGCCAACGCTATGAAATCTTTCCTTATCTCTGCGAATGCACTCTTCAATAGCTACTTCGAACTTGACAGTATCGAATCGCATACCATTCTCAGCAGCGAACTTAGCCCAATTACGAACGTAAGCTGCACGAAGATTCATATCTGAGATAATGATGTTTTTCCCTGCTTCAGCAGCGGCCTTAGCCATGCTGAACTGTACTTTAGTGATAATCTCTTCATTCTCAGGGATGAACTTACGAGAATTGAACAGTTGATCACGCAGTAGGTCGCGCTCAAGGCGCACAGTATTGGAGTCAAGAGCATTTTGTGCCCAAGTACTTTTACCAGAGCCTGGAAGGCCACGAGTGAGTGTAAGTGTCTGATTCATGGTGGCATCCTATCGTATAGTTCACAGCAAGTCAACAGGGAGCATATGACATATGCTCCCTGTTGCTTAACTAATGATTAATTTTTCTCTTGGTCAACTCATTAGATACATCAAGAGCGAACCACAAAGTGGTCTGACCTGCTTGTGAAGGAGGTGCTGCTCCTTTTTGCCCTACAGTGTTGAATGTGCCATTTTCTATGGTGACGTTGACCGCATCAAGACCCCTCTTGAGATTTTTCCATGTTGTGAGAAGGGTGGATGTCTTAGTTGTCGAAAAGTCCATTGCGTACTCCTAGCAGCCAGTCATTAACTGCTTCTCTATTAGATTGCTCAGGTAATGGAGAATATTCTGAGAAAGCTTTCTCAGCTATTTCCATAGCTTTCTTAGCAACTTGCAAATTCCCCTGAGCAATCAGTCTACCATAGTAAATAATGTCAGAGGCGTTTAACAAATTGACTTGAAGAATTCCTCTACGATACAGGTATGCTCCTTGCTGTAAAAGACGAAGAAAGTGCCTAGCATTTTTGGCACGCTTCTCTTCTCTTTTATCGTTAAGAAGCTTACTGTACTGTTGATTAGCATATCCAAGATATGCAGCCTTAACATATTTTTGAGTCGGGAATGAATCTCGGATCTTGATCAACTCAAGTCCTGCCTGAGTAGTGTGGTCATAACTTTCCAACCACATAAGCTCAAGAATAGACGGATTAGACTTTAATGCTAATCTACAGTAATGCAAAGCTTCATAGTATTTAGTGTCAGGATTTTTATACTCGACGGCCTTTTGGATATCAGGCATGTCAAGACCAAGGAGTTCTTGGGTATCTACGGCGTACAGACCAAGGTAATCTTTATCAGATCCTTCATGATTTAGTCCGTACGCCGTAGAGCCAACTACTCCACGAAGAAGTAGGTTCATTTAATTACTTTCAGTTTGAATCGTTATCCACCTTGACAGGTGAGTAGTCATGCTTTGGCTTATAAATTTGTAGCCACTTTGTGCGAATAGGCTTGTCTTCAAACAAGTTGAAAAGAGCCCAGGAATATGAGTATTGCTTAGCTACCAGAGCAAATTCCTTCTTAGAAGGATTATCTCCAATTACATCCAAAATACCGTCATAAGTTTGGTTGCAGATAAGTATTGCCTCATCAACAGATTCATTAATGTCATTCTCCACCCCACGAATGAAGTCATGGAACTCGTCAGGAATTTTCTCGATTAGCTCATCAACCTCATCGTAAAGCATTGCTTCCCAGACAGATCGTGCATTTAGTCCAGTAACAATACGGTGTAGAGCAATGTAGTCTTCCTGCTTGATCTTTACGCGGTTGCCCGAGATCAAGAAATGCACTACAAAGCCTTCCTTGCCTGCGCGAGGAGTAGCTTCAAGTGCTTCACGCATAGTGCAATATTCAAAAACCTCACCAACAGGCCCAGGCCAATCCCAATCTACATCAGCGCCTTCCCACGAATCTCCTGAACTGTTGTGAACAGATCCTAGCAGAATTAGATCATCCATATCACCATAATCACAGACAATTCGATTTTCGGGATAGATAATTTCAAACAGCATAGTTACTCCACCCGGCGGGATGAAGTCTGCATACTTTGTCTTGAGAATGTTAGTAGCATGAATTGCCTGATCTGATGTAAAGCTACCACGAGTAGCGATAGCATATCCACCATTAGGGTCTGGATACATAATACCTAGAGATCCGTCAAGCTTATCAGAAACTACAGCAGGCTCATCGAGATCAATGTCAGGACATCCAGTCTGACCATAGTTAAAAAACTTAGGGAATGGGCGAGCAATAATGTCACCGAAAGCGTTAACAATCAGTCCACGGCAGTTTAGAGTGACATTGTTCCACACAGAGTCGAACGCGGCCTTCTCGGTGTAATTAAGAATCCACAGCTCAGGGTCATTAGGGTGTACACGTGAGCGTACAAATCCCTCAGATTCCATCTTGTTCAGCTCAGTCTGTGTAAACAGACCACCGTACATTTGATAATTCATAGTGTTACTCTCCTTACTTGGCGATATGTGTACCGAGCACCACCCAACGAAGGTCATCGCTAGTAAGGGTAACACGGTCTGTATGAGCACGATCATCCTTGCCGTACTTGATGTCTACTAGTGCTGAGCCTATCAGAAGAGGAGTGAATCTCCAAATCCCATCTTCGTCATAGCGAACACGTAGAATTGTTCCATCAGATACTGCAAGAATGTAGTCGCCATAGTTGTCAATGTTGAACTCTTCAGCTCGAAAACTAGTTGATTCTACCTCAATAAGGTCATCACTAGCTCCATAAATAGTAATTTCATCCATTAGATAGCCTTCACGGTGCGGACATACTTGTAGTCATACCACGCAGCGGCTGCCAGCATAGCTACACCAGTAGGGACAACGGTCAAAAAGTAAACGATGATTTCCATGCCAACAGCTTAGCACACGGAGTCGGACCTGGCAACTCAGCCGATAATCCAAAGAGAGGAGGTAATTTAACTATGGAAGAAGAACTATATGTAGGGCTAGCTATTGCAGGACCCATGGATGGCCTGGAGGTAGAAAGTAGATATCCTGGAGGAATCCTTTTTGTTAGCAAGCCAGATAATAAGGCATGGCTTTACGACTTCTATCCTGAATCTGAAAGGTTTATTCTTCGCCCTGTAGGCTATGATGCTTTTTGGGACGAATTGAGTGACGTTCAGAAGATGGAAGTTCTTCAGCAAACTGTATTGTCTGGAATGGATGGTATGCGTGAACTTAATCTAGATGCCCGCATGGACGCCGCAGAAAGTAAAAATACGGAAGTTCGTGCATTGCCTGACAATTATAAGGGGGCAATCTGATGGCGACGCTTAGCACATCTGCTCTTAACTGGTTAGCAAATGAGTGGGAAGATATTTATGCCACTGCT
>Ga0190268_10000069_pt1 | contig 16554 bp, 33 predicted proteins | sample Popmic249T_FD_133750 | JGI IMG/M metagenome (GOLD analysis project Ga0190268, IMG submission 133750) | Populus adjacent soil microbial communities from riparian zone of Blue River, Arizona, USA - 249 T | ecosystem: Environmental > Terrestrial > Soil > Riparian zone | place: USA: Arizona... | reverse complement strand
TTGCAGGTTCGAATCCTGTCGGGGGTACGCGTTGGGATGCTTCCGCAGGACGCTGCGATCTTGGCCCAACTAGCCACCATTGCGCATGACCGCTGGCCAGCGGCGGTGGTGGCGAGCCCTCATGGCGCAATTGGCAGACGCGTCGTCTTCAAATGGCGAAGGTTGCCGGTTCGAATCCGGCTGGGGGTACGTGAAATACTATTTTGCCTCCCGCTACAGTGACCATCCGTTGATGCGGCAGCGCCGCAATGAGCTGTTGGCCGCTTGGCCAGAAAGCGAAGTGGTGAGCCGTTGGATTGACGCTCACGGCGGAACGATCCAGCAGTCTTTCACCCAGGGAATCCTGAACACTGAAATGGATATGGTATGGGCCACCGGCGGCCATCCCGACGTTCTCGATGTAATGGCCTGCGACATCCTTGTTTCCTTTGGCCACAAGGAAGGCGGGGGCCAGGGCGGTCGCCATGTCGAGTTCGGCATGGGTATGGCTTTGGGGAAACGACTTGTCCTGATTGGCGTTCGGGAGCATATCTTCCACACCGCTCCGCAGGTCGAGTTCTATCCCACGTTCGAGGATTTCCTGAACACATAAAGCAAAGGTTGTGCTTGTAGCTCAGCTGGTTAGTAGCAGCCGACTCATAATCGGCCGGTCGCGGGTTCAAGTCCCGCCGGGCACACGTGAAGGCGAAGGAGATTCTGTATCCGAGACGGGAGCCACGTAAACGGCGCTCAGATGCCCCGAGACAGCCTCACATCTCCTTGGGCATGTGGGTCAGGGTGGAGCGCTCCTGTGGCTTCAGTGGCTGTTCCAAGGTAACCCATCAGTTCCACAAGTGGATGTACCTGGGTCCGATCGTGGCGAAACGTGGCAACCGGTACCTGGTCGAATGCACGATAGGTATGGGCAAGCATTGGGCCACCCGTGACCAAATGTTCGTGAAAGACTTGACCGGGCGGTACTGGAATGTGCCGCTGCAGGTCGATCCGGTGTAGCTCAGCGGCAGAGCACTCCTCTCCAAAGGGAGCGTGCGCAGGTTCGAGTCCTGTCACCGGGGCGGTGCCGCTGAGGCGGCCACCCGGCCGCTGCCACGAATCGTCAACCGTGGCAGCGGCTGCCACCCATTGGTCACTAGCATAATTTGGTAATGCCGCAGGTTGTTACCCTGTGAGATCCCAGTCCGAATCTGGGGTGGCCAGCATGAGTAACGACGGCTGGAAAGCGCCAGCGACTGATGAACAACTGCAGCGGGAGTTTTTCGCCAAACATGGTAGGGACTCCGGCATGGAAGCCATCGACCGCAAGTGGCGGACTTTGGGTAGGCTGATTGAGAAGGGTTCCCGGATCCGTGACGGCTACCTGGGACGATGAATACCGCACCTCGATCGACGACTGCAACGACGATCGTTGCCCTATCAACAAAAGCCAGGGACAGTGCCATCTGCGGCGTGGGCATGTGGGGCAATGCGATCCACACGGTTTGTCTCATTGGGAAAGCAGTATGGAAGCTGCGCCTGGCGTTGATGGCGTTTAGCTAAACTGGGAGGAGAGAAGTCGATGCCAGCTAGCTCAATGGATAGAGCAACCTGCGCCACGCGCGTCGTAGGGAAGGTTCCACGTTCAAGTCGTGGGCTGGCAGCTGTGTATGAAGCCGGTAGGTTTTAGGCACTGGCTTGTGGTGCCAGTTTTCGCGGGTTCGAATCCCGTCATACACCCAAAAGGGGAGGAGACACATGCCAAGGGGACGCGGACAGAAGTTCAGTCACGCCGAACGCATGCAGCTCATCGCGGATCGCGGAGAAGGTGATCTGATGCCTGAGCGTGAGCTGTTGTTCTCGGTGACGCTGAAGGACTGCGTTGTCCAGACGTTTCGCTGCGGCGGCAACGGCGGGCAGAATGTCAACAAACGTGACACGGGGGTGCGGATTCTGCATCGTGCTTCTAGGGCGGTGGGGCAGTCGTGTGACGAACGGTCGCAGTTACAGAATAAGAAGCTCGCTTTTAGGCGGATGGCTGAGTCGAAGCTGTTCCAGGCTTGGGTGGCTCGCCAGTCGCACGAGCACAAACAGATCGAGGCGCGTGCGGCGAAGTGGGCTGCGCCGCAGGTGGAGAATCCGGAGCTTCTGAAGGTGGAGGTGTGGCATGGCGGCAGATGGCGAGCCGAACAGCTGGAAACAGATGCTGGCCAGTAGGCCGGCCGAGACACACATTGCGTGTTTCTGCAGACCGAAGATAACCCACTGTGGCCGGTACACGCCGGGGTCCAGTCAGATTGAAGTCACCCAGATGGATGCCGAGAAGCTGTGGTGCGCCGGGTGTCTGGTGGTGTTCCGGCAGCAAGGCTGCGGTGTGTGTGGCTGCAAATATTTGCAGCTGTGCAACACCTGCGAGGCCGCGTCGCAGCGGTGACAGGGGGGTGTGTCATGGGGGAAGGCTGAGGAGGTGATCACTGTGGGAAACATGTGACAGCCCTGTGGAGGGGTTGCACTGGAAAGGTTCACAGTGAGCAGAACGGACAGGACCCGTCCGCACCATGTGCAGATCGCCGATCCTTTGAACCAGCGGTTCCGCATGATCGGTTCTGATGCAGCGCAATGGAATTGGTTCTGGAAGAAGATGGCGCCGGCCACACAATGCTGGTGCTGCAGCAGCAAGTATTGGACCCGTGAGAAGCGTAAGCGTCGGGACGAATGGAAAAGGGAGGCTCGCATGGCCGGCTTCTTGTAGGGACACAAGGTGTGTCCTGACAGGAGTGACCATGTCCAAGACGGACAAGACAAACCCGTACTGGGTGCAGATTTCGCGGCGTGAGGGTAACATCAAGCCGTGGCGGATCTACCACAGGATTGACTGTGACGGATGGTGCACACCTAGCACGCCACGGTTTATGGAGCACAGGTTTACTCGCTGCGAAATCTGGATGCGGTACAGCGACAACTATCTGTTCTACGGTCGCCGGCCGAAACGGTCCACACGTAAAGCTACGGGTCGTAGCCGCCGGCACCGTGCGGATCTGGTGCGGCTGCGGCACAAGTGGCTGTGGCAGGAACGCGAGGATATTGATAGTTTAGAGAACGCCCCGATCAACCACAGGTACCTGTATGACCTGTGGGATTGGGACTGAGGTGGCGTGGCGCGGCATGCTAGTTGCCTTCCACTCCGGGCGTGTTCCGGCGCCCCATCTCACAGGTGGCAGGGGTGTTGTCCGTATCCTCCCCGGTGTCAGTGGCACCCCTGCCACGAAAGCTTGCAGATGTGACTAGGTGTTGAAGCGGCCTGCAAAGCCGTTTACGGGGGTTCGAGTCCCCTCATCTGCTCTTGGGGGATGTGAACGCGGAATTTTTGGAGACTCCTTTCGCCGCAAAGGTTCCTGGTGGTTCGCACCCACGGAAGGGATCTGCATCCCCCTGCTAGCTGAGGCGTTCACGTGCGGCATGCGCATCAAAGGGCAGTCATGATCCCAATGTTCGCGGCGGGGGAGCTGTTTCTGCGCCTCTATGGGGGCATCTTGTTGGGACCGAATCCGTCTTGGTCCATACGCCCTGCAAGATGCCCCTTGAAGTACGTTCAAGTACACGTATGATAGTGGCATGAGTGATTCGACGGAGTGGAAGAAGCTGCGCCAAGCAGCGATGGATCAAGGTCTGCGCCTCGAAGGTGGAGGCCGGCGCCACTGGAAATTCTACCGAGGCGACCGGATGGTATGCACCATGCCCAACACCCCAGGCAAAGGCCGAGCCCTGCTCAACCAGAAAGCCCAGCTGCGGCGGGCAGGAGTGAAACTGTGAAAGACATTGTCGCCCTGCGCAACGGACCCCTGATCGTCAACGTGCACGAGGCCACCCAATGCGCAGGGCAACACTGCTGCATCCACAACCCCAGCCAGCACCACATGCTCACCTGGGAACCAGTGTGGGATGGCATGGACAAGCAGATGTGGCGCGAATGCCCCCACGGACTCAACCACCCGGACCCTGACGACATGGCGTTTCTGCGGCGCCGCTGGGGGCATGTCCGTGCGGCACTGTTCGCCACGCACGGCTGCGACGGATGCTGCCAGCCAGCGCCCAAGGAGATCGGGGATGGCAAAGAGCAAGCGGTGTAAGAAGCAAGGGAAACGCAAGTACAAGAACGAAAACCAGGCCATCGTCGCAGCGATCAAATATGCGATCCTGCGCGGTTTCCCGTTCCGCCACTATCAGTGCCCCGGCACACCGCACTGGCACATTTCCAAAGTCAGGCCACCAAAGAGGAGGCAACTATGATCATTGTGTCTGACTACTCCACCGAAACGGGGCTACGCGTACGCGTCACCTGCGACACCACCGACACCACCATCCAGATACCAGCTGACGAGTGGGAACAGTTCCTGGATGACGCCCGGACCGGCAAGTTCAACGGGTTGGCGAAGGAGCCGAAGATCCCGTTCATCTACTGAGGAGAGAAGTGAAATTCCTGATCACCCTGCAAGGCACCGCGCCTCTGCTGATGCACAACTCCCGGCTCGCCAACCCATTGGATCCCGCAGCTAAGGCGATGAAGAAGGTCACCGGGAAACGCACCAAGACCGACGAAGATCATGAGGAAATCGCCCGACTGGAACACGCCGGCTCCCTCTACTTCGACACCGACGCCGGCCCGTACCTGCCTGCAGACAACATCTGGCGCTGCCTGTACGACGCGGCCAAGAAAACGAAGCGGGGGCCGAAGGTGAAGGAAGGTGTGTTCATCGCCACCGACATCAACCCCCTCGTGTACCCCGGACCGCGTACCGTTGAGGGACTGTGGAAAGACGACACGTTCCGTCACCTGGCATCAGCGAAAGTCACCACGCAGCGGGTGATGCGCTGCCGCCCCATCTTCCGCACCTGGTCCACCGAAGCCGAAGGTGTCATCGACACCGACATCATCGACTTCGTTGAACTGCAACACATTGCAGAAACAGGTGGGGACCGCATCGGCATGGGCGACTGGCGCCCACGCTACGGCCGCTTCACCGCGACTGTGGTCAAAGCCTGAAACGTGGCCCGTCATGGCGTGACGGGGCATGGCAAGGCGTCGCGGGGCTAGGCGAGTCCTGGTCAGGCATGGCCAGCCATGGCGCCGCATGTCCTGGCACGGCTGGGTATGGCGAGTCTGGGCATAGGCTTGGAAGCAAAAAAGGGTGGATGGTATGCACCAGGGTTCGAGCCCCTGGCACCCGCGCAAGGCCCGGCGCGGCGATGCCGGTCCTGGCACGGCCGGGTTGGGCACGGCAAGACATAGGCTTGGGTTCCAATAGGGTGGATGGCATACGTCAGCGTTCAAGTCGCTGACACCCACGCGTGGCATGGCTACGCACGGCCGGGCGTGGGCGTGGCTTGGTGAGGCACGGCCGGACCGGGCATGGCATGGCTAGGCGCGGCATAGGCTTGGGTTCCACAAGGGAGGACGGCATGGGCAACTTTGATCCAGCTGGCGAGAAGGCGCGCTGGAAGACGATCTATGAGCTGTTGAAGCTCACCAATGATGACGGGATCCTCAGCTACAAAGAGATGGGCGAGGCTCTAGGCTTGGATCCCGTTGAGGATCGTGGCGCCATCGTGTCCGCGGTGCGGCGTGCGGCGAAGGAACATGAAGAGGTGGACAAACGTGCCATCACCGTGGTTCCGAACCGAGGCTACCGCATCGCCGCACCGAGGGAACATCTGGACCTTGCGCGGCGACAGCAGAAGCGATCATCAAAGGCGCTGGTGCGTGGGCAGTCGAAAGTTGTCAACGTCAACATGTCCAAACTGGACCCTGAAGCACGCCGAGCTTTTGAAGTGGTGGCACAGGGTTTCGCGCAGCTGATGGACTTCAACCGCCGCTTCGAACGCCGGCAGCAGGAACATACTGAGGTGATCCAGTCACTGGTGGAGACAACGCAGCGCAGCGACGCCGAACGTGATGAGTTGAAGGAACGTTTGGCGCGGATTGAGGAGAGGCTGCAGCTGGCAGCTGAGTAACGTGGCGAGGCGTGACAAGGCGGCGCGTGGCATGGCGAGGCAAGACGAGTCATGGCATGGCCTGGTGGGGCACCGCTCGGCATAGGCATGGAAGCAAAGGAGGGTGAGCGGCACGCTTCGGGGTTCGAGTCCCCGACACCCACGCAAGGTTTGGCCCGGCTAGGCGATGCATGGCAAGGCGGGGCACCGCTAGGTGTGGCATAGGCTTGGAGTTTGTGGCGGGCGGCTGGCAGCCACCTGGGTTCGAGGCCCAGGCGTCCACGCGGGGCTGGGTCAGGCCAGGTTCGGTAAGGCGTGGCTTCGGCCGGTCATGGCGAGGCATGGTTCGTTTGGGCGTGGCACCGCACGGTGAGGCTTCGGCTGGGACCGGGCACGGTAAGGCGAGGTCTGGTGAGGCCAGGCAGGGCAGTGTCAAGGCTTGGGCAGCAGAAAACCCCCAGCAACTAGGTTGCTGGGGGTTTTCGCTGTACCCATGGGAGATGGGTGATATTGGCTCTTACAAACAGAGTTGCGGGACTGGGATTCGAACCCAGGACTTTCGGGTTATGAGCCCGACACGCTACCCCTGCGTCATCCCGCAAGTTTTCACCTTAGCATGGAAGGTATGACTGTGGAAAATGTCGAGATGGAAGTTCCGTTCCAGCTGAGCATGGATGAACTCCGCGACCTGCGTGACCTGTTCAACGATGGTGATGCAATGGCTCGTGCGGTGCGTCGGGTCATCGACTCAGGTGACGAGGTGTGCCGGTTCGGGTCAGCTATCACCGCCTGAAAAGCAACCGTCCTAGGAAACTGTCGTACCCCCGAGCTAACGTCGCGTCCATGAAGATTTACCGCGTCAACGTGACCAGCACCCTCGACGGCAGCTTGGCGGAGACCAAGTTTTTCACCACCTGGAGCAGCGCACGTAACAGCGCCGGCCATTGGGGTGCCCAGTATCAACGCCACGGGAAAGCCTACGACGTCACCATCGAGGCGGCTCAGGTCCCAGAGGATCAGTGGAAGGCCACCGACCCGGTGACGGAGAGTCGACTGTCACAGGTAACTGCACTGTGGGAGCAGCTGACCGCGGCCGATCCAGACAGCGTGGATGCGTTGCTGGATGCGCTGGTGAAGCGGGTGGCGCCGAAGAAGCCGGCCGCAGTCCTAGCGACGGATGAGAAGCGGGAGGCGGAGGCAATGTTGAAGCTGAACCGTCTCGTGGACGCAGCCTGATGAAGCCACGGAACCTTCCAGCCGATCTGATCCGGCAATGGGCGCGGCGGCAGACAGCTGCGTCGGCGAAGCTGGAAGGCCGCGAGCTGCCTGAGGACTATGTTCGATCGGCGGAGGTGCAGTGGTTCCTGGACTCTCGTAAGCCTTCGGAGCCAGATCCCCTAGTGGATGAGCTGATCAGGCAGATGCGTGCTGCTACTGCTGTTGGCCACGATGCGCGGGCCTATCCAGGGCTCCTGATGATCCCCAACGAACTGAAGCTGCCATGACTGAGCTGTGTGAGGCGTGCGGGAAGCTGATGGAGGTGGTGGAACCCGGTTTCCACTTCCACATTGGCTGTATCCCCCTCTTTACACCTATCCCTGGCATGAAGGGGATGTCGGAGTATGACCTGAGCATCCGTGAGGATGTGATTGAGGTGGTGAGGTGGGCTGATGCGAACAGGTCAAGATCCAAGCAGGTGGCACTTGGGTGTTCTGAAGTTGGACATCAATGTGACCGCCGGCTTGCGTACCGTATCGCTGGAGTGGATCCGGGCGGCTACTCCAACGATCCGTGGCCAGCGGTTGTGGGTACTGCAGTACACGCGTGGATGGAAGAGGCCGTTCACTCTTTTCAGGAAGCGCATGGGCTGGACCATTGGGTTACCGAGATGGAAGTGCTCCCTTCACCTATCGTCAAGGGCCATACAGATCTATACGACTCGAAACGGAAGCTCGTATTAGATTGGAAATTCCCGAGCCCCGATAATCTGCGCAAGATGCGCGACGACGGGGTGCCGCAGCAGTACCAAATTCAGGTGCAGCTGTACGGGCTCGGGCATATGAACGCCGGCCGCAAGGTGGAGCGCGTGGGCATCGTTGCTATGGGGCGGCAGGGCTGGCTCAAGGACTGCTTTGTGTGGACTATTCCCTTCGATATTGGGGTTGCTCAAAATGCGATCTCCAGGATCTATTCGATAGGCAACGCATTGATGCAGGCGGATCTATCTGATCCTGTTACCTGGCAGTCGATTCCGGCCACACCGACACGGCTATGCACATGGTGCCCGTGGCACCGCAGGGAGAAGAAAGTGGCAGACGAGAAAGGATGCCCAGGGAAATGAGCACCACGGGATGGTGGCTGAGCAAGCTGCTCATTCAGCTCCGAGTAGAAGATTCAACCATTAGGCCTCCTGCCACACATGGACCAATCCAATGGAGGCCAAGGACTCGGGGCGCCAGACAAGCCGCTCAAGAAAAAAGGCCTAAGACGGTTCCTTCAACCTATATCTACTTTATCCAAATGGGACCGGGTGGCCCCATAAAGATAGGGCAATCTGTATACCCGCCTAAGCGACTGGCAGCACTGCAAACTGGTTCGCCGCAGGTGTTAAGAATCCTTGCCACTGTGCGAGTCGGGCAGAATTCGAACCTAGAAAATGAGCTACATCAGAAATTCGCGCACCTGAGAATGGCGGGCGAATGGTTCAGCCCCGGTGAGGATCTACTGGAACACATAACGCTATGCCGTAGCGGTTCCCTAGACATCGCATCATCCTAGGAAGCTAGGACAGTGTTCAGCTTCGAGCACCGTTCAACTTTTCTGAACACCACCAAAAACTGAACAGTTTGAACATTCAACATTCAAGGAGCATCCAGTGACCACACCTCAATTCACCACCGTCGTCGACAAGCCAGCCGAGGAGCGTGTCTACCTGCCGTGGGCTCGCTGCAAGGGCAAGCTGCTGATCGTGCGGCCCCTCGAATACCAGCGCGAAGGTTTCATCACGGCCAATGCGCCGGACGGTACAGACGTTGTCTTCGCCGACATCGCGCTGCTTGACCCGATCCAGGCCGCGGTCAACGAAGAGGGTGACCAGCTGCCGGCGTTCGCCGCGGAAACCCAGTTCCGGCGGCAGTCAGTTTTGGCGGCTTACCTCAAGGGCACTTTCAAAAACTACCTGGCCAAGACATTGATTGGCACCATTTACCGAGGTGTCCCGACCAAGGGCAAGCCGCCGCTGATGTGGCAAGACCTCACCGGCGACGCCGGCTGCGTGCAGCGCGGACAGCAGTTCCTGATCGCGCACCCCGAGTTCCTGATCCCGCCGGAGGCCAGCTTCTCCACCGCGGCTCCAGAGGTGATGGGGCAAAATCCCGGCTACACCCCGCCACCACGGCCAGGTGCAGGCAGCGTCTACACCCAGCATCAGCCTGGCGCCGGCCCGGCGACACAGAACACCCTGGAACAGATGCGCGCTATGGCCGCTGCCAACCAGCAGCAGGATCCGCCGTTCTAATGGGCAACCCGCTGATCTGGGTTCTGTGCGTCGGCGCACTGTGCGCGGCGATCATGGGCAATGAGCTGACCAGTGCCATCTGCTTCACGATCGCGTTCATCCTCGCGGCGCTGGGCAACATCGCCACAGTGTGGCTGGCGATGAAGAAAGCGAAGCTTAAGATGCGCAGATGAGGAGAGTCTTGGACTTGTTCTGCTGTCAGGGTGGGGCTGGGAAAGGGTACGCCGACGCCGGGTTCGAAGTCGTCGGAGTTGACATTGAACCCCAGCCCAAGTACCCGTTCCCATTCATCCAGGCCGATGCGCTGCAAATGCTGCGTGACGCCAGCTTCGTCGCCGGGTTCGATGCGATACACGCTAGCCCGCCGTGTCAGCGTTACAGCTTGACGCAGCGCATTCAGGACAACAGCCACCCCGATCTGGTGGACCCGTGCCGTGAGCTGCTGCAGGCGTCTGGGCTGCCGTGGGTTATCGAAAATGTGGAGGGGGCGCCGCTGCTGGATCCGGTTATGCTGTGCGGCGCCATGTTTGGGCTGCGCACCTATCGGCACCGGCTGTTCGAGGCCAGCTTCTCGATCGATGTGCCCGAGCATCCGCAGCATGCGGCGCCGGTGCGCAAGATGGGGCGGCCTCGGCAGCCAGGGGAATTCGCCCATTATGTCGGGAACTTCTCCGGGGTGCAGGAGGCACGTGAGGACATGGAGATGCCGTGGGCTAGCCGTGACGGGCTGCGTGAAGCAATCCCACCTGCCTACACGAGGCTGATAGGCAAACAGCTGAAGGAGCTGTTATGAACCCCAAACCGAGCTTGGCGCAGTGCCTGGTCTTGCATGACATAGCCGATGACGGTGTCTGGTTCGACGTCACCAGCGGCAAATGGCACTCGACACATCTGAGTAAGGACGTCACGCAGCAGGTGTCGCTGCTGCACCGCGACGGCTACATCTACATAAGTGATGATCCTGTGCCGGAGGTGGCGGTCACGCTCAAAGGTGTCGAGGTGCTGGACCGCCGGCCGCTGGTGGATGTGGTGGAGCGGGTCAACAGCCGCTAGAGAACGTTAGCGGGGGCCGGTGAGAAGCCGGCCCCCTAGAGGAGAGAAGGATCAGATCCAATGCCCGGAAGGGAGAAACTGGAGATCCCAATCCCTTGCAGCTTAACATCCGCACCGCTTGCTTGCCACGGGCAGATCTTCGGTTAAGCTGAATCTAGCTCCGCTACCGGCTGTTCTCGCAGCCAGTGGCGGTGATCGATGATTCAGGCTGCGTCCGAGGAGAGCGACGCCTTAGCCACCGATCTTTAGCGGGTGTGTCGATTTCACGGTCACACACACCCTGCGTGCCGATTTGGCACACGGGGTCAATCATAGCCCCGGAAGGTTGTGGAAGTCAAAGTGTGTACGTCTAGGGAATTCGCGGATGACGTTTGCTTCTGGTGTAAAGGTGCCCTGGGCAGCGGCGGGATACTCGTAGGTCACGAGAAACAGACCATCCGATCGTGTATCGAATGCGCTGTCGCCGCGGGTGCCAAACTGCAGCAAGCGGCCACGGCGCTACGTGACGCCATCGAAGTTGAGGCATTCGGCCAGGCGCGCCCATGAACCTAGACGAGACGCGCGAATGGCTGGATCTGCTCTACGGCGACACCCCAGGCCTGATCCACATCTCCTCCACCGGCAACTGGGCCGGCCGCTGCTTCGACGACACCGACCGCGCGCTGAGCTACATCCAGCAGCTGGACGCCACGAAACCCGAAGGCATCTACCTGCGTGCGACCACGCTGCGTGAGGCGCCTGAGTCCGGCCGCGGCGGCGACACCCTCAGCTTCTACCTGCCCGGACTGTGGGCGGATGTGGATATCGCCGGCCCTGGGCACAAGACGTCACAGCCGCTGCCGCCCACGGTCGAAGACGCCATGCGCATCGTCAACGAATCCAGGCTGCCCGAGCCGTCGCATTGGATCCACTCTGGTGGCGGCCTGTACCCGTGGTGGATTCTGCGTAACCCGGCGCAGATCAGCGACCTGGAAACCATCCGAGTCCTGTCCGCTACGTGGCAGAAAATCCTCGAAGCCAGCGCCGCCAAGCTCGGATTCCACTACGGCAGCGGCGTAGGCGACCTAAGCCGTGTTCTACGTATCCCAGGTACCGTCAACCGCAAGGAGGGCCTGGAGCGGTCTTGTGGCGGGCTGGAAGGGCACAGCTGGGGCGGTCCCACCTATGAGCTGCAGGAACTCCTCGACGCCATGGTGGCGGCAGCCCCAGAGCCACCCGCACCTACCCGAGTCGAGCTGAAGCTTCAGCAGCAGAACGGCACGCGGCCAGGAGACGACTACAACGCCCGGATGCAGTGGATCGACCTTCTCGGGCCGCTGGGTTGGACGTGGGTGTACAAACGAGGCGACAAGTGGCATCTGCGGCGCCCCGGCAAAACGCACGGAACATCGGCCACACTCAGCCTCACCACCGACCGGTTCTACCCATTCAGCGAGGCAGCCACCCCATTCGAACCATGGAAGCATTACAGCAAATTCGAGGCCTTCTCGATCCTGGAGTACAACGGTGACTATGCCGCAGCCGCCCGAGCCCTACGAGGTTTGGGTTACGGTGCTGCTGCCACCACCGGCAGCATGGCGCCGGTTCAACCGACCCCTGTACTGGCAGACGTATCCTGGGCTCAGGAGGCCATCGACGCCGCAGCTACGCAGAAGGTTCAAGGGACCGAGGTAGCCGTCCGCGACCCGAACTGGCTGCACCAATGGGCCAAGCCGTTCATCCCCGCCGATGCCCTCGAATTCGTGGAACAGTCGTACGCTGCCGGCGGGCAGGTGTATGGGCAAATCTACGAGGACACGTTCAAATACTGCGGCCAGCTGAAGAAGTGGTTCCTGTTCAACGGCGTCACCTGGGAAGAAGACCACAAAGGCGCCCACGAACAAGGCGTCGTCCACATGCTGATGGAGACAGGCAAGCGTGCCCGCGCCGACGAGAACACCGAACTGGCCAAATGGATACGTTCGATGGGCCGATCATCCAGCCCCAACCTGGCCAGATGGGCAAGGACTGATCCCCGTATCGCTGTGGTCCGAAACGAGTTCGACCGGCACCGGCATGTCATCGCCGTAGGCAACGGGGTGCTAGACCTGGACACCCACAGCTTCACCCCCGCCCACGACCCGAAGCTGCTGCTGACCAAGCGCCTATATGTCGACTACGACAAGGATGCCAGCTGCCCACAATGGACAGGGCTTTTGGAAACTTTGCTACCGGATGCACAGATCCGCAGCTACCTGCAACGTGCCGCCGGCCACACCCTGCTAGGTGACGCGCAGGAACGCGCCCTGTTCCTGCTGCACGGCAAGCCAGGCACCGGCAAGTCGCAGGTGGTGAAGGTGCTTGAGCGCATGTTCGGAGACTTCGCGGAGACAGCCAACGCCACCACGTTCAACGAACATTCGAAGAAGGCGTCGATCACCAACGACCTAAACGATCTACGCGGCAAACGGTTCGTCGCTGTTGCCGAACTGGACGAGGATGAGCGGCTGAACGAGGCGCTGATCAAGAGGCTGACCGGTGGGGACACAGCAAAGTCGCGTGGCCTCTACCAGGAAAACAGCTCATGGGACGTCGAGTTTTCGCTGTGGATGGTCACCAACTTCCTGCCGCGGCTGAACTCAGATGATGCAGCCATGTGGGCGCGGGTGAAACCGATCAACTTCCCGGTGGTGGTGAAAGGCCAAGGCGCCGAGGTGAAGAAGATCGGTGAGAAGATCTTCGCCGAAGAGGCCTCCGGTGTACTCAACTGGTTGCTTGAGGGTGTGCGCCTGTACCAGGAGCATGGCCTTGAAGACCTGCCGCAGATTGAGGAGGCAGTTGCTACCTATCGCCGCGACGTCGACACTGCGGCACAATTCATTGACGCGGCCAGCGAAGATGGAACCATCGCCGTAGCCGAAGAGCAGCAGATGCCGTCGCGACAACTGCACACCATCTACCAGGGCTGGTGTCAGCGAAACGGCATCAGGGCGCTTGGGGAACGCCGATTCGGGCAGCGCATGGAATCCCTAGGGTTCGAACGTAAACGCGCCGCTGGGGGCATTGTGTGGCTCGGGGTGGGGACAGACAGCTACGGGATGCTCGGCACCATGGCCATGAGACAGTAAGTACATGGATGCTAGTTGGTGGTGGCACGTATTCCACGACCCAATGAACCAGAACCCGTGGTCATTGGTGGCCCTGATCGTCAGCGTCGCAGTGCCAATTGGCCTGATGGCGTGGATGGAGACCTGGCGCAGCCGCAGACGTGAACGGAGAAGAAATGTCCACCGCCACTGAGCCACTGAAAGATAAACGTGAAGGTGGCTGCCGTGACCGCAGCCCGTTCACGTGCCGGCTGCCGCGGCGCTGCTGGCAGTACGAAACATGCTTCATCTACTCAACCAGCACAAAATGAACCCCCTGCGCCGGGGAAGTGGCGCAGGGGGAAACAGTCACCTGCGGCGGATCAGGTAGATCAGCAGACACAGCCAGCCGAAAACATCAACGACTAAGCCGACCATGCCCCACAGGATCAGATGATCCGACAGGGTCATCGTGTGCTGAAGATCTGGGCACCCGAGTTGCCGACGAACATGTGACAGTTCGGATTCGCCCCACACGCCTTCACCGCTTCCAGCTGCAGGATCTGCATCTGCAGCTGCACCCAGCCGGGGCTGTTGTACAAGTTGGCGATCGCGGCAGCCGCGTCACGCTTACCGTTGGCCTCAGCCACCAACGCGGCGGCTTCACCCTGCGCCTTGGCCAGCTGTGCTGCGGCGAGTTCCACAGCCTTCTGCTTCTCGTTACGTGCAGCCTGGATGCCCGGGTCGTTGAACGTCACATCCTTGATGATCACCTCAACGGGCGGACAGTCGGCCTTGGCCCGGCTGAACCCAGGACCACAGAAGAAGTCCCCACCAGACATCCGCTTCAACTCCGCAGCGAACTGGCTGGCGATATTCTGCTGCACCTCGGCAAGGATTCCACCGATGTTGCCAACCAGCGCATCAGCGGGGTAGCCGCGGGTCACATCCCGCGTCACCTTACCCAACGCGGCAGCGACCACATCCTGCATCATCACAATCCAGCCAGGGTCGGTGTCGGCCTTGTACCGGCGCCCCAGCGTCTCCCAGAACTGGCGCACCACGCCGCCGGACTTGTCACAGTAGGTGTTGAGGAACATGGTGACCTTCGGCCACACCTGCACCTCCACCCCTGACGGCTGCCCCTCCTGGGGCTGTGAGGACGACACGATCGGGTCGCCGGAGTCCGAACCAGGGCCACCGACGTTCCAGGTCCGCAGCGACGTCGGCAGGTACACCACCGAGTTGTTCCACTCCGCAGGGCCAGTCTGCCCCGGCTCGATGCACTGACCGAACTGGTAGCCGTCGCTGGTGCCTTCCATGTAGTACAGGCCGATCTTGTCGGGTTCGGCGATAGTGCTACACCCAGCCAGAGCCAGAGCCGTAACCAACAGGGCCGTGAGGCCCTTCGTCCTCTTTGTCATTTCTCTCCTCTTTGTCATTTTTCTTCTTCCTCCACATGAGGGAGGCCAACTTGGCGCTCAGCGAGCCACCAAAGATGAACAGCATCAGCAACCCGACCACGATCACGCCACCCATGCCGAAAATGAAAACTCTGCCCACCTGCTACCTCCTAGTGCTTCTGACGTTCGGCCTGGCCGGCGACGCCTTAGGCACAGGCTTCGTCGTCCTCGGCTTCTCGAACATGTCATCAAGGTCGCAAGGATCCGAGTCGACCTCTTCGTTGTCCTCCTCCATCCACGTCCCGTCCGGCGCCTGCCAGGTGGCACAGGCGATCGGTGTGGACTGCTGGGGGTCGCCGCAGGCTGCCAGCATCATGGCCGCGACGAACGCGGCCAACACCAAGATCCAAAACCATGGTCGCCTGATCAACGAACCGAACACTTGATCTCCCCTCCCTTTCAGTCGGCCATATATCGGCGATACATGGCCATGATCACTTCACGGCCCACCGGATTCACACGGGCAGCGTCACGCTCGACACACACCTCCACCGGCACATGCAGAAACTCTTTGACCTCCACCTCCACCCCGGGAATGTCACGGGCGATGTTCACCAGCATCTGCACATGCTTCCAATCCAGGTTGGTGTCATCGACAATGACATGTCGCCCCATGCCCAGCAGCTCCTTGACCCGGGAACGCTGCAGCAGCGTCACCGCGTTCTCAGCGGTGACATCGCTGTAGTTCCAGGCGCCGGTGTAACAGGCGCGGATATCGTCACGGTTGACCCGCCACGCATCAGGCTGCGCCTTGGCCCACGTCGTCTTCCCCGAACCTGGCAGGCCACGGATAATGGTCAACTTCGCCACACAATCACTCATTCCTCTTGACCGACATGAACGCACAAAACGCGGCATTGGCCGCGAACAGTAGACACAGCCCACCAGCCACCACGACGCTGCCCCAGATTCTCGCCTCCTTCGCGCCAGGAGACGCCGCAACAGCTATCAGTGCCAGCGTGGACCAGAACATCCGATCAGCCCACCGCAGCTGCCGCCCTGCACGTTGGAACCACGGTTGCTCACTCATGGCAGATGAATCCTCTCCATGTCCCCGTTGCGGGGTTTGATGTACAGCTTCGCGTCCGGACCCGCCTGCAGCACCATGGCATACAGACGCAAGGCGTCGTTGATGGCATCCGTACGTGCCTCGCCGGTCATGGCAACAATCTGGTCCAGGGCAGCCTTGGCGCGTGGCTTCAGGTTGAAGGTGACCTTGTGCAATCGGGTCACATCAGCTTCGTCTTCAGCCATGTCCTTCTCCTGTGCACAGCAGTGGGGACCCCGAAGACGGCTGCTACTTCGCGCGTCAGCTTCACACCCTTCTTGGGTGTCCTCGTCCGCCGCAGCCGGGGGGTAGCTGGGGGTTGCTCTTTCCCTTCCATGCCCTCACTGTACCACTGTGTCCCCCGATGTGCACCAACGTACTTGTTCCCGTTCCAGTGTAAGAACGCATAGACCATTGTATGGTCGTATATCGAAGTTCATGGAA
>Ga0190268_10000068_pt1 | contig 16972 bp, 12 predicted proteins | sample Popmic249T_FD_133750 | JGI IMG/M metagenome (GOLD analysis project Ga0190268, IMG submission 133750) | Populus adjacent soil microbial communities from riparian zone of Blue River, Arizona, USA - 249 T | ecosystem: Environmental > Terrestrial > Soil > Riparian zone | place: USA: Arizona... | reverse complement strand
GGCATGGACCTGCCGATCGGCCGCAAGCGCGTCGCCAGACTGATGCGCCGAGCCGGGCTCTGCGGCATCGGCGGGGCCCGCAAGACCCGCCGGCGCAACCCGAACCCGGCCGTCCACGACGACACGAAGCGCTACACACCGCCGCCGAACCAGCGGCATCATCACCCACACCCGACGTGTCCGGAGAACCGGGTCAGGCTCCCAAACTAGAGATGTAACGCCGCCCGGGCGGGCAGACGAAACCCTTCTCGGACGCCCACTGCACGCCGGACAGTTCCGCACGGCCGTCGCGCCACCGTGGTGGTCATGGTCTGTCATCGCGGCCTCCTGGTCACACCCCGCGAAGAGTGGCGCCCGTGCCCGCATTTCTGCCGCACGCGACCGTCAGATGGTGACTCTCCGTGCCAGAATCAGGTGATGGCTAATACCGCGAATGATCAAAGGACCAGAACCACATTCGACGTGGTCTGGCGAATCGCTGTGCTCGTCCTTGCCGCGCTGCTGGCACTGGGCGCGCTGGTGGCGTTCGGCTTCGGCAAGTGCCACGACTCGGGTGGGTTCTGCGCGGAGGAGTTCAGCTCCACGCACGTCGAGGCGTACGCCTCCGCCGCCGTGCTTGGTGCTCTCGCCGCTGTCGCGGCGGTCGTCCCATTCAGCCGTCGTCCCGTCAGGCTCGTCGCTGCGGCTTTCGTGGCCGCAGGTCTCATCGCGGTCCTGGCGGTGTGGGTGGAGTAGGTCACCTGAATTTTTTTAAACGCACAACATGATCTTCGATCGCGCGTACGTTCCCTGGCTATCGCACGGAACCAACAGGGGAACCGCACCCGCGGATCGCACGCTGCCGTGCAGACACCGTAGCGAGGGGAACGGTCGTCATGGCCACTTTCGCAAGTCTGTTTCGCCATGCCTTCAGCAAGGCGCTCGCGCTCGCACTGATCACCACCGGGCTGGTGGTGCTGCCTGCGGCGCCGGCGCAGGCGACGCACTTCCGCTTCCGCCAGCTCACCTGGCGGTATGACCACGCCGCGACCACCGGTAACGTCGTCGAGCTCACGCTCCGACTCGCCGATCGCCGGAGCTTCTACGGCTCGCTGAGTGTCGGCTCGTCGTTCTCCGAGTTCGTCTCCACGGGCGACGGCGGCGGAGAGACGCTGACCGGTCAGGTCGTCGCGGTGAACGCGGTCGACGACTGGTTCATCGCGGAAGTCCGCGGCTTCCACACGTACGCGCTGGCAGGGCCGTACACGGTCAGCTGGGAGAGCTGCTGCACGTTGTCCTCGCTGCGGAACAGCCCCGACTCCTCGCTGCGTACGACCACGGTCGTGAACACGGACCAGGGCAACTCGTCGTCGCCGGTCAGCCTGGTGAGCCCAATCGTGAACATCCCCGCGACCGGGGGCGTGAAGACGTTCCCGATCCCGGCGACGGACCCGGACGGGCACAACGTGACCTACCGTCTCGCGACGCAGTCCGAGTCGCTCGTGACGCAGCCGCCCGGCCTGAGCATCGACAGCCGGACGGGTGTCGTGTCGTGGGACACGACGAACCGCGCGCGGGGTCTCTGGATGGTCACCGTCATCCTGAGTGACCCCCTCGGCGCATCGACGATGAACACGTTCCTCATCAACCTCGGCGGCACCGCGTCGAACCCCCCGTCGTGGGTGGCGCCCACGCCGCCGGACCACAGCAACCTGTCCGTCGAGACCGGGTCGTCGCGGAGCTTCACGGTGTCTGCGTTGGACCCGGACGGTGACCGGGTGTTCATCACGCCGCTGACGTCGGCGCCCGGCCTGTCGTGCGCGACCGTCGTCTCCGGCAGCCGGACCGACGTCAACTGCACCTGGACGCCGATCGACACGGGGACGCACCTCATCGCGTTCGACGCGCAGGATGCGAACGGCGCCTCGGCCGGGCTGCGTACCTACCGGGTCACCGCGCCGCGGTACGTCGCGATGGGCGACTCGTTCGCCTCCGGCGAAGGCGCCCTGCACGAGAGCAACTACGAGGCAGGCACCAACCAGGACGCCGGGGGCAACGGGTGCCGACGGGCGACGACGGCGTACCCGTACCTCGTCGCGGCGGAGCCGACCGTGCCCGGTCAGCTCCAGTTCGTCGCCTGCTCGGGCGCGCGGACCTGGCACATGTACGACGCGCAGCACGGCGGGGACAACCCGCAGCCACCGCAGTTCGACATGGCGGAGCTGGGTACGGACGTCGAGCTGGTGACGGTCTCGATCGGCGGCAACGACGCGGGCTTCTCGGACATCCTCAAGGAGTGCATCCTCGGCTTCGAGCTGCTGCCGTGGAACGACTGCGCGCCGGACAAGCAGAAGTCGGAGTACCCCGTCCAGGACGCGTTCGCGCGGCTGCGCGGCGAGACCCCGCCGCACGGCGGCGGCAACGACAAGACCGTGCCGTTGAAGACCATCTTCCGGCAGATCCGCGAGGAGGCGCCGCGAGCCCGCGTGCTCGTCGTCGGCTACCCGCAGTTCTTCAAGAGCGGCGGCACGTCGTTCTTCACGTGCTCCGGGGTCTCCAAGACCGACCAGAAGTGGGTGAACTCCAAGGTCAAGGAGATGAACGACCTCATCCGCGAGGAAGCGGAGAGCCTCGGGCTGGAGTTCGTCTACACGTCCGACGCGTTCTCGGGGCACCGACTCTGCGAGGTCGGCGGCGGTGAGAGCCGCGAGTGGTTCCGCGACATCACCTTCGACGAGTTCGACGTGCCCGACCCCTCGTCGTTCCACCCGGACGACGACGGCCACATCGCCATGAAGAACGAGATCATGAAGGTCTGGAACGACCCTCCGGAGCAGATCACGCTGACCACGGGCGAGCTCTATGAGTTCTTCGTCCAGATCGAGGACATCCTCGGTGGGCTGCTCAGCTTCAGCACGAGCTGGCCGGGCAGTGACGTCGAGATGACGCTCACCTCGCCGTCCGGTGTCGTCTACCGACGCTCCGCGATGCCGGCCGGTACGACGCATCTGCTCGGCCCGACGTATGAGATCTTCCAGATCCCGAACCCCGAGGCGGGCCAGTGGAAGGTCAGCCTGTACGGCGCGAGCATGGGCGCCGACGGCGAGCCGGTGACGTTCTCGACGAACTCCACGCCGGTCTGGAACACGCCGCCGGAGGCGAGCATCGCCTACCAGCTCGACGGGAAGGACCTGCACCTCGACGCGACCGCCTCGTCCGACCCGGACGGCGACGCGCTGGTGGAGTACCACTGGTTCCTCAACGACGAGAACGGCACCTTCGCCGAGCTGACCGGTCCGGTCGTGGACTACACGTTCGACCGGGCAGGCGACTTCGGAGTCTCGCTGGAGGTCATCGACTCCGGCGGCAAGTCCGGGTACGCCGACAGCGGCGTGCCGATCACGGTCGCGCAGCTGTACCAGGTGGTCGGACCGCTCACTCCGCTCGACGCGACAGCAGAGTGGACGATCGTCCAGCCCGGGCGCACGATCCCGGTGAGGTGGCGGCTCACGAGGGACGGCGTGCCGGTCAACGCGGCGTCGAGCTTCGTCAGGCTGTCCTCGCGGCCGATCGACTGCGCCTCTGGCGTGGCGACCGGTGACGTGCTCGACGGCGACACCGCCGGTACGTCCGGGCTGTCGTACCACGGCGACGGCACCTGGCAGTACAACTGGCAGAGTTCCAATACGTGGAGAGACACGTGCCGGCTGATGATGGTCACGTTCGACGACGGGTCCACGCTGTCCGCGAAGTTCTCGTTCAAGTGAGGCCGGGACCGGCCCTCGCCGTCGCCGCGCTGGCGCTCGTCGCCGGCTGCGCCGACAGCGGGGGCCGGGCCGGGGACGGTGCGGCGTCGCCGACGTCGTCCCCGGCCGGTCTCATCGTCGAGGCCGCCGGCTACGGGTCGCTGCCGTTGCCGACCGAGCCGGGCGCCCTGCGCGCCCGGCTCGCGGCCATGCCCGACCGGCTCGGCGACGCCACCCGCAAGACACCCGGTGCCGACGAGGTGACATACACGGTCGACGCGAAGGAGTACGGCATCCAGGCGGCCGAGGTAGAGGACCTGTTCCGCGAGGCAGTGACGCCAGCCGGCGCGTTCGACCGGATGATGACCGAGCAGTTCGACAAGGGCGCGAAGGTCTGCGCGACGCCGCCCGCTCGTTGCATCTCCGGCGTCTCAGACGGCAGCCGCACGGTTGTCTGGGGACACGATGACTCGCCGCTGGTCCTCGTCGCGCTCGCGCCCGACGCATCCCAGCTAACTGCTCTGCTCCAAGCGTGGTCGTCTGCCATGGGCTGAGCAAGGACGGCTGCGATCGGCTCGGCCGGAGGGTGTGGGAACCGCTGCGCTCAAGACCTCGCCAAGTTGCGGCACACGGCCGCGTCGCTGCTGCTCGCGCATGCGAACGCGTCGCTGGCTGAACTCAAGGTCGTCCTCGGGCACAGCCAGATCGCGCACACCGTCGACATCTACGGGCATCTTGTCCGCCCTGTCGGCCGCTCGTGCGGGCGGTGCTTGTCATCTGCAACTCGTGCGATAGCCGTTCGACCCTGGGCGGGGTCTCCCAGAGCTGTACCGATACGAGATCGAGTCTGGCCTCACGGGGCGGCCCCCGACGAAGGCTCCACGTGGCGTTCGCCGACCGCCCAGGCCTTGGGGTCGCATCGGTCAAGAGGGTGCTCTCACGTCGACGGGCTATGGCGTGGAGGACGGGGGCACGGTGCACGTCCCACCCTGGGTCGCGGTCCGGTGCGCGGAGACCTGAACGAGGTGACGCTCTGCAACAAGTCGTTTCATGAGCGCAAATAGTCATGACAGGCCATCGCCAATGCCTTGGCACGGGCGGAGTCTGCACGGGTCGCAGTCCGCACCCTCCAGGTACTGACGCGGCTGGATCCGGCCACGGCTCTGAGGACGCTCGCCGGCGACTTGTCAACGGCGCAGGCCGACATCGCAATCGTTCCTTGACGGTGTTTGCCTGCTTGCGTTGGTCCTGTGAACGACCGGATGCGTCGCTGTGCTGGCAGCGCACCCGCGACTCAATGCCCTCACTGCTGTCCGTCGGGCCCGCGCGGCGGCAGCTGGTACCGGCTACGCGCCGCAGACCTGTCTGGAGCTCATCATGCTGACCCGCCTTGCTCACCTCGTGGTCCGCCGCCGCTACGTTGTCATCGGCGTGTGGATCGCACTGACGGTGTTCGGGGTGTTCTCCGCGGTGCAGGTCGAGGATCGGTGGTTCACCGCCACCTCGATTCCCGGCGAGCCCGCCTACGAGGCGAGCCAACGCAGTCTCAGCAAGCTGGGCATCGGTGACCGGAGCCCGATTGTGGTCGTGTTCCACGCCGACGGCGACATCGGGCAGAGCACGGCGGTCGAGCAGTCCATGGAACGCGTCGCGCAAGCCAACCCCGGGGCGTTCACCAGCTCGTACTTCTCCACCGACAACGCGGTCTACCTGTCGGGTGACCGGCAGACCGCGTTCCAGATGATCTACCCGGCAGGCGAGGAGGGCGTCACCGTCCTCAGCAACGCCAAGCAGTTGCAGAGCATCGCCGCAGAGGGGCTGCCCGAGGGCACCACCGTCAACGTCACCGGTCGCCTCCCGCTGACCGAGGCGACCACAGACGGATCGGGCGGCGCCAGCGTCCTCATCGAGGCGCTCATCGGCGGGCTCGGCGCGCTGATCATCCTGCTATTCGTCTTTGGAACTCTGCCCGCGGTCCTCACGCCGCTGATGATCGCGGTCGCCGCGATCTTCAACACGTTCACGCTCGTGTGGGCCCTGAGCTACGTCGCCGACGTCAGCATCATCGTCCAGTTCCTCATCGCCCTCATCGGTCTCGGTCTGGCCATCGACTATGCGCTCGTCATCCTGTTCCGCTTCCGTGACGAGCTTCGTGAGGGCAACGACGTCGAGAGCGCGCTGGTCGAGACGATGACGCACGCCGGCAAGTCCGTCGTCGTCTCCGGTTCCACCGTCGCCATTGGCCTGCTGTCCATGGTGCTGCTGCCTTTGCCACTGCTGCAGTCGATGGGCATCGGCGGCATGCTCATCCCTGCCGTCTCCGTGCTCGCGGCGATCACGTTGCTGCCTGCCCTGCTCGCCGTCCTCGGCGAACGCATCAACAGGGTTCGCGTCATGCCGCGCCGATTGCTGGACCGCGGCCACGCTGAGAACGGCACGTGGGGACGCTGGGCGCGCTTCGTGCTGCGCAGGCCCATCGCCGTGGCCAGTGTCGGCATGCTCGTGAGTCTCGTCCTGGCGGGACTCGGCACGCAGCTCAACGCGAGTGAGACCGAGCTGTCGCGTTTCCCCGGCGGCGGGACCGCGATCGCCGGTCGCCAGATGCTCGCCGACGCAGGCATCAGCCCCGGTGTGATGAAGCCGCTGAACGTGCTGGTGGAGAACGACGGCGACCCGCAACGCGTCGCCGACGCGATGCGCTCCGTCGAAGGGGTCGTCGGCGCTTCCGCCCCAGTGGCTTGGAAGGTCGGCTCGACCTCGTACGTCGAGGCGTTCCCCGCCATCGACGGAGCGGCGCCCGGGATCCAGGCCATCGTCGACCGTTCCAAGGCTGCTCTGGAGGGCACCGGCGGGACGCTGACCGGTGTCACGGCCGTGGGTCGGGACTTCCTCAACGTGCTGTCCTCGACGTTCCCTTACATCGTCGCGCTGGTGCTGCTGCTGACGTTCGTCCTCCTGACGCGCGCGTTCCGCTCCATCGTGCTCGCGGTCAAGGCCGTCGTGCTGAATCTGATCTCGCTCGCGGCTGCCCTCGGCATCGTCGTGTTCATCTTCCAGCAGGGTCACGGATCGCAGCTGTGGGACGTCGGTGCGACCGGCGCGATCACTGCGTACGTGCCAGTGATGATCTTCGCCTTCCTGTTCGGCGTGAGCATGGACTTCGAGGTGTTCATGCTGAGCCGGATGCGAGAGTCCTACGACGAGACCGGATCGACGGACAAGGCGATCGAGCTCGGGCTTGCCCGCACCGCCAAGCTGGTCACCAGTGGCGCCCTGATCCTGATGTTCGCGTTCCTGGTGCTGTCGACCGCGCCGGGATTCGAGATCAAGTCTCTGGCGGTCGGTGTCGCAGCCGGCATCATCTTCGACGCGACCGTGATTCGTGCCCTGCTCGTTCCGGCACTGATGAAACTGTTCGGTGAGGCGAACTGGTGGTCGCCTCCGTGGCTCGACCGGTTCCTCCCCGCGGCGGCCGGCCTCGGCTCCCAGCCGAGCGAGGTCATCGACCTCACCTCACCGGTCCCCTCTCAGCGAGACGCGGACGTCACGCCCTCGCCGACATCGGCACCGTGACGATCGCCGCGGACAGCACGACGCCGCCGGTGTCGGGCATGCCGCTGCGGTTCCTCCGCTCGGAGGGACTGGTCTTGTTCGTGGCCAGCATCGCCGCGTTCTTCGGTGGCTTGGACGAGGCGTGGTGGCTCGTTCCGGCGCTGCTGTTCCTACCGGATGTCGCCATGATCGGGTACGCGCGCTCGAGCCGGGCCGGAGCCCTGGCATACAACCTCGCCCACTCCTACCCGGCGCCGGCGCTGGTCGGCGCGTGTGCGCTGCTCGCCGACAGCACCGCCGGGCAGGGCGTGGCGCTGGTCTGGTTCGCGCACATTGGCATGGACCGGGCACTCGGGTACGGCCTGAAGTACGACACCGATTTCACCGACACCCACCTGGGCCGGATCGGGCGCAAGGCATCGCTCAGCGACAGCTCTCCCACCGCGCGAACGGGCGAGCCGGCTCAGTCGACGGCTGCCGGCGCTTCATGGTCGTAGCGCACCGAGCATCATCCACGTGTCGCACCTACACCAAGGAGTCAGCATGGCTACCGCGACAGTCCACGCGGCCAACGTCCACTTCGACGCCGACCGGCGCATCGCCCGCTGGAGGCCGCTCGTCCAGTGGCTCCTCGCGATCCCGCACCTGGTCGTCGCGAACGCCCTCGGCACCCTGCGAGGGTTCCTCACCCTCATCAGCTTCGTGACGGTCCTGTTCACCGAACGGATCCCGAGGCCGCTGTTCGACGCGATCGCCATGACCTACCGGTACGAGTGGCGCGCCTTCAGCTACGCGCTGGGGCTGCACGAGGACTACCCCCCGTTCGAGTTCATGCCGGCCGCCGACGACGACGGGCACGAGCCGCACGCCGCGCTGACCATCGCCTATCCCGAGCGGCTGAACCGGTGGAAGCCGCTCTACAAGTGGTTCCTCGCCATCCCGCACTATGTCGTGCTGATCGCCCTCGCGGTGGCCAGCGTGGTCACGGTGCTCTGGGGCGCCGTCGCCGTCGTCATCACCGGCCAGTACCCGGAGCCGGCCCGCGCCTTCCTCGTCGGCGCCTACCGCTACTGCCTCCGCGTCGAGGCGTACGTCGGACTCCTCACCGACGAGTACCCGCCGTTCAGCCTCTCGTCGTGAAACGCGGCGAAATCAGAGGTCGAGCTCGTTCGCCTGGCGGGAACCCGGCGCTCCCCGACCGCCGCGCCCGATCAGGGGCAAACCTGACGCCTAGGGTCCGCGCGGTCGCCGGGTGGACCGGAGCCCTCGTGTCCGGCGGGCGCGCACGCGAGCGAATGCCCGCAACGAACGCGGTACGACTGGCGCAGGCTCGCGTCCTCATGACGGACTTTCGACGGCGAGCACCCGGGGGCGCGGTCGTACCGCGACGTCGTCTACGCGCGGCTGTGCGTGTTCCTGAGCTCCAAGCGGATGCCATGGCCGGCTGACGCCTTCGCGCGGCCCGCGTCGCGCGCGATAGCACGCCCGGGTCGGCGGCTCCCTGTCTGCCTGACGCGACGGTTGATGTCGTCCTGACGGCTCTGGACCAGGTACTCGTAGATGGTGCTCATCGGTGCCTCCTGGGAGAACGGTCCGCACGCGGACCGGGCGGTGATGGAGTGCCGGCCGCAGGAGTGCGGCCGGTCGAGGCGGTGGATACAGCCGGTCGTCACGCCGTCCCGACGGGCGTGCCGGTGCGGACGGCCCGGATCACATCCGTGATGGCCGCGACCGATACGGCCGACGCGATCGGGTCGTCGAGCACGCCGCCGTGGGTGCTGTCCACGCTGCGCCGGCGCGCGTTGCTGGACAGGGCGGCGAGCTCCGCCTGCGCCGCGGGCCAACCGGGCGTGCCGCTGAGGGTGTCGCCGGCAGCCACGACGATCAGCGGCTTGCTGCCCAGCGTCGTCAGCGTCTGAGCCTGCGCGAAGGTGCGGCGGTAGGTGGAGAGCTCGTCGCGAGCGGTGCGGGCGCTGCGGGGATCGGCCGCGAAGGCGCGGGCGTGGCGGCCTGCCTCGCCGGGCACCTCGTTGGAGAACAGGGCAGGCGCCAGCCGGCTGGCCCCCAGCCGGGTCAGAGTGGGGAGAACGCCGTACAGACGGGTCATCATCGAGTACTGCGTCGCGTACTCCGGCAGGACGGTGAACTGCCGCGGGCTTGCGGAGTCCAGCAGGACCATGCCGGCGACCTGCTCGGGGTGCTGTGCCGCGTAGGTCATCGCGTAGACGCCGCCGGTGCTGTGTCCGACCAGGACGTACGGGCCGGTCTCGCCCGCGACCGCCAGCAGCCGGTGGAGGTCGTCGACCACGGCGAGGCCGTCCTGCGGTCGTGGCGCGTCGTCGCTCCAGCCGGTGCCGGCGCGGTCGTACGCGCACACTCGTGTCGTACGGGCCGTGCCGCTGGTGACGCGAGCCCACATCGGCGAGCTGCCGCCCAGGCCGCTCTCGAGCACGACGGTCGGAGCGCCCGTTCCGGTGCAGTTCAGGTGCAGGCGGTGGCTGCCGACGTCGTACAGCGCGCCGGGCATCGCCATGGCGTCCCGCGCGGTGACGTTCTGGACGAGTGCGCCGACCGACGCCAGGAACAGCGCGCCGAAGACTGGGTAGAGCAGCCAGCGGCTGCGGCCGGGCATGGCGGCGCGCATCCGTCGCGCGGACCACGTGAGAAGAAGGAGCAGGGCGGGCGGCCACACCCAGGCCGCGGCGGTCAGGCCGTCGTCGCCGGGAGCGAGGGTGACCAGGGCCAGTCCCGACACACCGAGGAACGCGGCGAGGCCGTACGCCCAGCGCTGCGGCGAGCTTGTCATCCGCGTCGTCAGCGCGCCGAGCATCGCCCAGCCGCTTGCGAAGCCGAGCAGCGCGATCCCCGTCGTCACGTGCTCGGGAGCGCCCGGGTAGGCACCGAGCACCAGGGCGGCGGCCGCGACGGCGCCGGTCACCAGGGCCGCGACGACGATGCGGGCGAACGGCCCGCGCCGTTCCGGTTCGGTGTGCGGGGCCGCGGCGCCCGACGGGCGCCGGGGGCGGAGTGGGGTCGTCGTCATGGCGGGCTTCTTCCTGTTGGGAGTGTCGCTGACAGTGCGCCGTAGGCGCCGGGCTCGCCCCGGCCAAGTGACCGGGATGCGTGAGCTCACTCGTCGAAGGGGGCCATCCGGATCGCGAGGTCGAACGCGCCGTACCTCCGTAGGAGTCGCGCGCGGCCTCGGGGGACGGCAGCGACCTGCGCGGACCACATGCTCCGGAACTCGTCCTTGAAGCCGAGCCGCGGACGATCCCGCAGTACCGACGCCAGAACGTCACCCGGGACCTTCCAGGACCTCAGGCCGACGACGTCCATGCCGGCCCCCGCGGACAACAGGTAGGCCACGGCTCCGTCAGCGCGGGAGACGTCCGGGCTGTGGTGCAGCGTGATGGCGCTGCGCATCGTCTCGGTGGCGGCGCTGGGCAGCCCCACGGTCTCGGCGACGTCCAACGCGATGCGCGCGCTGGCGACGGTGAAGTCGATGCCGGCAATGGGCCGCGACAGCCCGGTGTCGTGGAGCATCGCCGCGGCGAACAACAGCTCCCTGTCGACGTCGACGTCCTCCAGGGCGGCGAGCGCGACGCCGAAGGAGTAGCAGCGGTAGGAGTGGTTGAGCAGCGCCGGCGTCAGGCGCTCGTGCGCCACCTGTTCCGCGGTCTTCGTCAGCACCGAGGATGGCATCCGCAGCGCGCGTTCGGGTAGGTGTGCGCGTCGGCCCGAGTGGAGGTGCAGCAGCATCGCGGTGCGGCCGAACGCGTTGACCACGTGCGTGCGCGCGAGCGCGGGGAGCAGTTGCCGAGTCTCGGCGGCGGTGAGCCGGCCCTGAGTCCGGTCGGACCAGTCGACGCTTCCCACCCGCGGGGACGGGATCGTCATGAACGCCTCCTTGTTGGGCGGTTCGGCCGCGTCCGGCCGGAGCGACGGCGCGTCCGGCTCGCTCACCGTGGACGCACGCGCGCCCGCTCGCCCCTGCCAAAGCGCCAGGTTCGTCGCGGCGACGCGCGTCGAGAGGTGCTGGAGCCGGTGGCGGGCGGCAGATCCGTCCTCGGCCATGTGCTCACCGGGCTCGGCGAGCATGCGGGTGCGGGTCATGGGCTTCTCCGATTCAACGAGCAAGCGTGGGGCGTGCCGGCCGGCGGGGCGACAGAGACTCCGCCGGCCGGGTCGCCCGATGGGCGTGCGGGTGGCGTCAGGCCGCGACGAGCTCGCGCTCGCCGCTCCCGTCGGCCGTCGCGTCGGCCGGCTTCTCGAGCATCACCGCCGCGAGGACGGCGCCGACGGCGGCGATGCCGGCCGCGCCGAGCAGCGCCGCGGAGAAGCCGTGGGTCAGCTCGGCGGCGTTACGGGCCTCGCCCGCGCCGAACGCGGCCGCGACGGCGGTCATCGCCGCCAGGCCGAGCGCGGAGCCGATCTGGTAGCTGGTGTTGACGATGCCGGCGGCCAGGCCGCCCTCCTCCGGCGCGGCCGACGACAGTGCCGTGCCGAGCGAGGGGATGAACGCCATCGCCATGCCGGCCGCGGTCACGAGCGACGCCGGCAGGACGTCGACCAGGAAGCTGCCTCCGGCGTCGATGAACGACAGCCACACGAGACCAGCGGCCAACGTCGCGAGACCGGCGACGGTCATGGCGTTCGGGCCGAACCGGGCGGTCAGCCTCGGCGCGACCGCGACCATCCCGACCATGATGCCGACCGTCAGCGGGAGGAGCGCGGCGCCGGACGCGAACGCGCCCAGGCCGAGGATCTGCTGCAGGTACAGGTTGACGAAGAAGAACATCGGGATCCAGGCGGCGCCGAGCAGCAGCTGCGCGACGTTCGCCGCGGCGAGGTTCGGCGCGCGGAAGATGCCCAGGCGCATCAGCGGTTGCCGCAGCCGCATCTGCAGGACGACGAACACGCCCAGCAGCGCGAGGCCGCCGAGCCCGGCGACCACCGTGCTGCTGGAGGTCCAGCCGGCCTCGGGGGCGCGGACGATCGCGAACACGACGGCAGCCAGTCCGAGCGTTGCGGTCGTGGCGCCGGCGAGGTCGAGCGAGCCACGGCCGGTCGTGCCGGCCGGCATCACCGAGCGGGTGAGCAGCAACACGACGACGGCGATGGGCACGTTGACGAAGAACACCCACGGCCACGACGCGTACTCAGTGAGCACGCCGCCGAGGAACACCCCGGCGGTCCCCCCGGCGGGCGCGGCCGCGCCGTACAGCGCGAGCGCCTTCGGGAGGTCCCTCGTGCCGCCGAACACCTGGAACAGCATGGTGAGCGCGGCAGGGGCGATGAGCGCGGAGCCGGCGCCCTGGACGGCGCGGCCGGTCAGCTCGACGGCGATGCCGTCGGCGAGTCCGGCGACGAGGGAGCCGACGCCGAGGACCGCCCACCCGGTGGTGAAGACGCGGCGGGCGCCGAACAGGTCGGACAGCCGCCCGCCGAGCAGCAGCAGACCGCCGAAGGCGACGACGTAGGCGTTGAACACCCAGGACAGGTCCTGCGGGTCGAACCCGAGGTCGGCCTGCATCTCCGGCAGGGCGACGCCGATGATCGACGTGTCCATGATGACCATGAACTGGGCGGCGGCTATGAGTGCGAGCGCCAGCCAGCGCCGGCTGCTCGTCGAGCTCGCCGCGGGTGCGGTGGTTGTCATGACGGTTCCCTGTCTCTACGAGGACAGCCGGCGGTGGCTGCCGCGACGCAGACTCGTGAAGCCACCTGTCCTGCCGCTGTCCGCGCTCTGTTGACGCGGCCTCCCGCGACGGTGGTGCTGTCGGTGAACCCGTGGACAGCGGACGGACAGCGCCACCGGGCACCGTGAATCGCGTCGAACAACGGCCCGCACGATGAAGGTGAGCGTCATGCCCGAGGTCACGTTGTCCTTCGGCGCCGCGATGGGCTGCCGTCACTGCGTCCGGGAGGTCACCCGCTGGCTGCGTGACGTTCCGGGCGTCGAGACCATCGCCGCGGACGCCGGCAACGGCACCATCGTCGTGGGCGGCACGATGACCGTCGCCGACGTCCTCGCGGCGTTCGCCGGCTCGGACTACGGCCCGCGGGTCACCGGCGTCTCCCCGGCAGCGCCCTGACGCGCCTCCGCGGGAGTCAGGTCGGCAGCGAGACGGAGGGGTCCGTCAGGTCCACCGGGGTGCGAGCTGCCGGCGGCAGCGGCGCACGCCCCTCGCCGTCGTTGCCGATCCGGGTCCAGAGCTCGTCGATCTCGACCTGCTCGTGCGGCGGCGCCGGCCGCGCCGCGGCACGCCGCACGACCGCGGCCTCGCTCAGCCGGGCTACCGCGTCCTCGGCGTCCCCTCGCGCGACCGCGACGCGCGCGAGCCCTTCGAGGCCGGTCGCGAGCAGCGTCGGCTCGCCGAACCGCTCGCCGGCCGCGTGCACCTGCCCGTACCGTTCGGCGGCGTCGTCGAGCAGCCCGTCCCGCCAGTCGCACCACGCCACCCCCGCCAGGGCGTGGCCGGCCCACAGCGGCGTCCCCAGCCGGGTCAGGCCACGCACCGCCTCCTCGTACGGCGGCCGGGCGGCCTGCGCATCGGCGTCGATCTGCGCGATCTGCGCCCGTCCGAGGCCGGCGAGGACGACACCCGCGGCGTCACCGACCTCCTCGGACGCGGACGCAGCCCGTCCGAACGCGCGCGAGGCCGCCTCGCGCTCGCCGAGAGCGAGCAGCGCGACGCCCAGGTCGGACAGCGCCCACTGTGCGGTGTTGAACACTCCCGCGGAGCTCGACACCTCGATCGCCTGCTCGAGGACGGGCACCGCCTCGGCGTACTGGCCGAACTCCTTCAGCCCCCAGCCCAGGTGGTACAGCACGGCCGACAGGCCCCAGGCGTCGTCGAGGAGACGGAACGCCTCCGACGCGGTCCGGCCCGTCGCCCGGGAGCGCGGCTCGTCGCCGCGGCGGATGAAGTTCTGCAGGCGGACGAACGCGACGACCGCGTGCCCCCAGTCGTCCGATTCCGCGGTGAACCGGTCCTCCGCGTCGGCGAGCAGCTGCGCGAAGCGCTCGGGGTCGGAGCCGTCGAGCAGCTCGACGGCCAGCAGCACCTTCGACAGGGCGGCGCGGTGCGCATCGCCCTCGGCCTCGAACAGCTCGAGGCTCTCGAGCGCCGTCTCCGCGCAGCGCGGGCTCGGGTGCACGAGACAGGCACGTGGCCGTTCGACGATCGACACCGCCTGCAGCGCCCGGGCACGGGCCTGGCGGCTCCCACCGGGCGTGGCGACGAGCCTCGACAGCACCTCGCGACCTTCGACGTGACGTCCCAGGTGCCAGAACAGGGCCAGCGAGCCCGCCAGCCGTAACCCGTCCTCGACCCGACCCGGGTCGGCCGACAACCACGCCAGGGCCGCGCGCAGGTTCGCGTGCTCGTCGCGCAGCCGTTGCAGCGCCGACCGCTGCCCGTGACCCCGTAACCGCTGCTCGGCCTCCTCGGCGAAGCTCCGGAAGAACGCCGCGTGCCGGGTCGACGCGTCCGCCCGCTCGCCGGATGCGTCGAGCTTCTCGGCCGCGTACTGCCGCAACGTCTCGAGCATGCGGTATCGCGACGGCGAGCCCGGCTCGAGCACGACCATCGACCGGTTGACCAGGTGGTCGAGCACGTCGAACACGCCACAGGCGGCTACGTCCTCACCCACGACGACGGCCTCGGCGGCCTCGAGCGTCCAACCGCCACGGAACGCCGCCAAGCGCCGGAACGCCTGCTGCTCGGGCTGGGACAGCAGCGCGTGGCTCCACTCGACGGTCGAGCGCAACGTCCGCTGCCGGGCCTCCGCGGTCCGCGGCCCGCTGGTGAGCAGACCGAAGCGGTCGCTCAGCCGCGATGCCAGGTCCGGCAGCGAGAGGGACGACATGCGCGCCGCGGCCAGCTCGAGCGCGAGCGGCATGCCGTCGAGCTGGCGGCACACCGTCGCCAGTGCGAGCAGGTTCTGATCAGAGAGATCCAGGCTCGCGCGGACAGCCGACGCGCGCTCGACGAACAGCGCAGCGGCCGCGAACCGCGGCACGTGCTCGGCGGGCGTCCCCTCGGGCGGCACCGCGAGCGGCGCGACACTGACCTGCACCTCACCGGGAACGGCGAGGGCTTCACGGCTGGTCGCAAGGATGGTCACGTCGCCGGCTGCGCCGACGATCGCGTCGACGAGCGTGGCGACCGCGTCGACGACGTGCTCGCAGTTGTCCAGCACGAGCAGCAGCCGCCGGTTCGCGAGGTAGGCGAGCAGCCGGGCAGGCACGGCAGCATTCGGGTCGGCACCGTCGAGCGGCACACCGAGCGCGTCCGCGACGGCCAGCGGTACGTCAGCCGGGTCGCTCACCGCGGCCAGCCGGGCCAGGTGGACATGCTGCTCGAAGTGGACGGCGAGCCGGTGCGCCGCGGCCATCGCCAGTGAGGTCTTGCCGGCGCCGCCAGGGCCGACCAAGGTGACGATGCGCTGACGCGTGAGCGCGTCGCCGAGCTGCGCGATCTCGTCGTCACGTCCGATCAAGCGCACCGTCGGGACGGGCAAGGTCCGCCTGGGCCCGGTGTCGGCCTCCTGGCCGGCCGCCGGGGTCCGCAACGACCCGATCGTCGGCGTCAGCGGGGGCGCCGCAGGACCGGGCACCGCGGCGAGCTCGTCGTCCTGCTCCAGGATGCGCTGGTGCAGCGCGCGGAGCGCCGCCGAGGGCTGCAGCCCGAGCTCGTCGTCGAGGTGACGGCGGGTGCGGGCGAACACCTCGAGCGCGTCCGCCTGCCGTCCTGCGCGGTAGAGAGCCGTCATCAACAGGCCGGCGAGCGCTTCCTGCCCGGGATCCGTCGCCACGAGCGGCTCCAGCTCAGCGGCGACCTCCCCGTGCCGCCCGACGGCCAGAGCCGCCTCCGCGCGCTCTGTGAGCGCGGCCTGGCGCAGCTGCTCCAGCCGGGCGGCCTCGACGGTCGCCCAGCCTTCGCCCGCGAAGTCCGCGAGCGGATCCCCTCGCCACAGAGCCAGCGCCTCGTCGTACAGGGCCACCGCGTCACCGGCCTCGTTGCGCCGCGCCGCTTCGCGAGCGGTCTGCACCCGGGCGACGAACCGGTGCAGATCGATGCGGTCCGGATCGACGGCGGCGTGGTAGCCGGACGCCCCGCGGATGATGACGTCGAGATCGTGCGCCGCGAGCGCCCGCCGCAGCTTCGACACTCGCAGATGCAGAGCGTTCACGGGATCGGCCGGCAGGGCGGACTCCGACCACAGCCGGTCGATGAGCGAGCTGGCGGCGACGGTTCGGCCAGGCGACAGCAGGAGCAACGCGAGCAGGCCACGCTCGGCCGCCCCGGGCAGCGTCACGGGCGCACCGTCGATGCGCAGCCGCATCGCGCCGAGCAGGCCGAACTCGACCTCGGTCAAGGAGCACCCCTTACTGGTCGTCCGGCCAGTGTGCACCGGAGCGGACCCGCGCGTACCCCGAACGGACCGCTGTCCGGACGCTGTCCGAGGGCGTCACCGAGCGACGGCCGGCCGACAGCACGACGACAGCGGGCCGCGCGACGGTGATCGCACCCCGCCGGCGCCGTCGGCCCGACATGAGGAGGAACCGCCATGAACACCACCACCTACACCGTCACCGGGATGACCTGCGATCACTGCAGGCGTTCGGTGAGCGCCGAGGTCGGCGCCGTCGCCGGCGTCACCGCCGTCGACGTCGACCTGACCACCGG